>JACCDT010498520.1_pt1 | contig 16028 bp, 19 predicted proteins | sample 7446291 | NCBI WGS metagenome assembly JACCDT01 (sample SAMN15323446, study PRJNA562643) | freshwater metagenome | isolation source: river surface water | place: USA:Blue River Watershed | collected 2017-08-17 | reverse complement strand
GCTGTGGTGGTGAACGTGGATCGCAAGACCCGCAACATCCAGTTGTCTATCAAAGCCAAAGACGCTGTGGATCAACAAGAAGCCATGGCTTCCTTGTCACAACAGTCCAAGAGCGAGAACGCTGGTACGACCAGCTTGGGCGCTTTGTTGCGCGCTAAGCTCGACAACAACTGATGACCCGTTCAGACCTGGTCGAAGAACTGGCTGCCCGCTTTGGGCAGCTCACGCACCGCGACGCCGAGTTCGCTGTCAAGACCCTTCTTGACGCGATGAGCGATGCGCTGGTGCGCGGGCACCGCATTGAGTTGCGGGGCTTTGGCAGTTTTTCGATCAACCGTCGCCCGCCTCGCATGGGACGCAATCCGCGTTCCGGTGAAAGCGTGGCGATTCCTGAAAAGCGTGTGCCCCATTTCAAGCCGGGCAAAGCCCTGCGTGAAGCGGTGGATACACGCACCAAGGAATTGTTGGCGGGATCTGAATCCAAAGGTTGAGAAACGGTTTTTCGAGCGGCCGCAAGGCTAAAATGCTCCTCGTCACAGAGGAGCTAACTTGAAAAACCTCATGTGGCTGCTTCAGTTGTTACTGAAGGCAGCCATTTTTTTTACCCTGTTCGCATTTGCACTGAACAACCAACACGATGCCGTGGTCCATTTCTTTTTTGGCACCACGTGGAGCGCACCGTTGGTGTTGGTGCTGCTGACCGTCTTCGTCATGGGCGTGGCAGTGGGCGTCATTGGGATGGTGCCGCGTTGGTGGAAGCACCGCCGCTTGGCCCAACTGGCCAAGACAACAGCCACGACTGAAGCCACACCATCAGCCTCTACGACTGTGGACACGACACATGGAATTTGACCTCAGCTGGATTTTGCTGGGCTTGCCTGTGGCCTTCATCTTGGGCTGGGTAGCCTCGCGTATGGACTTACGCCAGCTGCGTCTTGAAAACCGACAAACGCCCAAAGCGTATTTCAAAGGCTTGAACCATTTGCTCAACGAGCAACAAGACCAAGCCATTGACGCCTTCATCGAGGCCGTACAGCACGACCCAGACACCTCTGAGCTGCACTTTGCCTTGGGTAACCTCTTTCGTCGCCGCGGTGAATACGAGCGTGCCGTGCGTGTGCATCAGCATTTGCTGTCACGTGGTGATTTAAGTCAAGCAGACCGTGACCGCGCACAACACGCGCTGGCCTTGGACTACCTCAAAGCAGGCTTGCTCGATCGTGCTGAAGATGCGCTCAACAAACTCGAAGGCACCGCCCACGAGGCACAAGCACACTTGGCCTTGCTGAGTATTTACGAACGCTCACGCGACTGGGCCAAAGCCTCAGTCATCGCTCAAAAGTTAGGCAACAGTGGACAAGGCAGTTTTCAAGGCCGTTTGGCGCACTACTTGTGCGAAGAGGCCGAAAGCTTGGATGTGGCACAGCATGCCGACCAAATCGTGGCCTTGCTCAAGCAAGCCACAGACGCTGCCCCTAACAACGCGCGTGCACGCATCGCATTGGCCAAAACCTACGAGCAAACAGAGCGCGCCAGCGAGGCCTATGCCACGCTGGAAAACTTGGCCACACAAGTACCCACCTCTTTGCCCTTACTCGCACCCAAGCTTGCCGCTCTGGCGCAAACTTTGAATTGCACCCCAAAAGCCATCGCCTTGCTTGAAGCCAGCTACGCCAAAACTGCGTCACTCGATGTGCTCAATGCCATCGTGACCTTGCGCAAAGCACAGGGCGAAGCGAACACAGGTGGCTTGTTTGCCAAACACTTAGAACGTGAACCCTCGTTGGTAGCAGCCACGCAATGGATTGCCAACGAGAAGTTTGAGCACGAAGAATTTCACCCCCAAGTACAACGCGCCCTTGAACGCGCTGCCAAGCCTTTGCAACGCTACCGTTGCGCTGCTTGCGGCTTTGAAGCCAGCCAACACTTTTGGCAATGTCCAGGCTGCCAAGCTTGGGACAGCTACCCCGCCCGTCGCGTGGAAGAACTATGACAGTGACTCAACAACAACTTAGACTTGCCCACGTGTTGGTCGTCGGCGATGTGATGCTCGATCGCTATTGGTATGGTGCAGTCGATCGCATCAGCCCTGAAGCCCCCGTGCCCGTGGTGCGCATCACACGCGAAGAAAACCGTTTGGGTGGCTGCGCCAACGTGGCTTACAACGTGGTGAGCTTAGGCGCGCATTCATCCTTGCTGTCTGTAGTGGGTGACGATGAAGCCAGCCACTTGCTCGAAGACTTGGTGGCCAAGACTGGTATCGCCCCACACTTGGGCCGCGACAGCCAACTCAAAACCACCGTCAAGCTGCGCGTCATTGGCCGCCAGCAACAGCTGCTGCGTGTGGATTTTGAAAACACACCGCAAAACGAAGTGTTGGCCTCGCAAACCGACCAGTTCATGCAATTGCTACCTGCTCACAACGTGGTGCTCTTCTCCGACTACGGCAAGGGCGGTTTGGCCCATGTATCGCAAATGATTGCAGCGGCTCGCACGGCTGGCAAAGCCGTGCTGATTGACCCCAAGGGTAGCGACTACTCACGCTACGCGGGCGCAACTTGCATCACACCCAACCGCGCAGAACTTGAACAAGTCATTGGCAAATGGAGCACCGAAGCTGAGCTGATTCAAAAAGCCCAAGCTCTGCGCCAATCGCTCAAACTCGATGCACTGCTACTCACCCGCAGCGAAGAAGGCATGACCTTGTTTGATGCGCAAGGCGAATTGACTGTGTCAGCCCAAGCACGCGAAGTGTTTGATGTGACTGGTGCTGGCGATACTGTGATTGCCACTTTGGCCACCCTCGTGGCAGCTGGCTTGAGCTTGCGTGAAGCCATGCCGTTGGCCAACAAAGCAGGTGGTGTGGTGGTGGGCAAATTTGGTACGGCCACGGTCAGCTACGAAGAATTGATGGCCTAACTACAGGGCTCGCACAAAGGCACTTGTGCCATAGGAGAAGTTATGAAAATCGTCGTCACAGGTGGTGCTGGTTTTATCGGCAGCAACATCATCAAAGGTTTGAATGCGCGTGGCATCACCAACATCATTGCGGTCGATGACCTGACCGAGGGCGACAAGTTTCGCAACATCGCCGATTTAAAAATCGCTGACTACCTCGATAAAGATGTGTTCTATGAACTGTTTGCCGAAAACGCTTTTGGCAAAGTTGAAGCCGTGTTCCACGAAGGTGCATGCAGCGACACGATGGAGAGCGATGGCAAGTACATGATGGACAACAACTACACCCTCTCGTGTGGTTTGTTCAATGCCTGCCAACAAAGCGGTACGCGTTTGCTCTACGCCTCATCCGCTGCAACTTATGGCGGCAGCAACACGTTCATTGAAACACCTGAATACGAGTTGCCGCTCAATGTGTATGGCTACTCCAAATTGTTATTTGACCAACGCATGCGTTTGGAGTGTGGCAACAACTTCAAGAAGTTCAAGCGTCAAGTGGTGGGCTTTCGCTACTTCAATGTGTACGGTCCACGCGAGCAACACAAAGGCCGCATGGCCAGCGTGGCGTTTCACCAGTTCAACCAATTCAACGCCGAAGGCAAAGTGAAGTTGTTTGGTGAATACGGCGGCTATGCCCAAGGTGCACAAATGCGCGACTTCGTCTTCATCGACGACGTGGTGGCCGTGAACCTGTGGTTCTTAGACAACCCCGACAAATCTGGCATCTTCAACCTCGGCTCTGGCCGTGCACAGCCTTTCAACGATGTGGCTTTGTCTGTGGTCAATGCCATGCGTGCCAAAAAAGGGGAAGCTGCGTTGGACTTGGCAGGTGCTGCCAAAGCGGGCTTGATCGAGTATGTGCCCTTCCCTGATGCGCTACGTGGCAAATACCAGTGCTACACACAAGCCGATCTGACCAACTTACGCGCCAGCGGCTGCAACCACCAGTTTGCCGATGTGCAAAGTGGTGTCACACAATACATGGCCACGTTGAGCCAATAAACACCCCACGCATGACCACCCTGCAAAACAACTTAGGTTCTTGCGCGGTACTCAAAGCCGCAAGTCGGCGTGAACTGAATGGCTTATGGAAAGTTGTCTGCAGTGGCCTTTTGACGCTGATGTGCTGTCATGCCGCCCTGGCACTCGACATCAACCAAGCCAACGAAGCTGAATTAGACAGTGTCAAAGGCATGGGGCCATCGCTCAGCGCCAAAGTGCTCAAGGCGCGTGCGCAAGGGGCATTCAAAGACTGGCCCGACCTGATGCAGCGCGTCTCTGGCATTCGCCAACACAAAGCCCAGCAATTTTCAGATCAAGGCTTGACCATCAATGGTCAGCCGATTGGCGCAAAGCCATGACTGCGTCTTCGCGCCAAAACGTCGCAGCGGCAAAGAATCCTTCCCACACGCAACCATTGCAGCCACGTCCACAACAAGTGGTGGGTTCAGGCGGAGCTTCTCTCAAGGTAATGCCTTGCTGCTGCGCCAAGTGCTGTGCATAAGCAAACACGGATTGCGCACAGGGCGCATCTACCAACGGCATTTTGAGCAACACATCGACTGACATGCACGAATCTTATCCGCCACCGCGTTGCATATAGAGGTCAAAGCGGCGCATGAAGGCGTAGCGTTGTGTTTCGTCCAAGCCTTCAAATTGAAAGTGCACATGCAAACAAGGTAATGCCACCAAAGCAATGCGGCGCAAGGGGCCGACAGACCAGTGAATCACCAGAGTTCCGAGTGCTTGTCCCTCTTGCGTGATGCACACATGAACAGAGCTGCCATCACGGTGCCAGGTATGTTTACCAATGGCTGCAGGCAACCAGCCTAACCATTCTGTTTCGGTGCAGCCCATCTCGCGCGAGAAGTTGACTGCATAAGAGGCTTGCAAAGCGAGGCCTAATCAGAGAGAAAAATCAACCGCCCGCAATGGGTGGCCAAATGGCCAACACATCGCCATCGGCCAACACTTTGCTTGCCCTATCCTCTGGCGCGATATAGGTGCCATTGATCAGCACCAAATGCACCAATTTTTCTGGCAAGCCAAAGGGTTCAATGACCTGTGCGATGGTCACGCCGTCATCCACCTCCAAGTTCATCACATTGCTGCGACGCGCACTAGGTGGCAAATAATCGGTGAGTGTGGCGAAGAGTTTGAAAGTGATATCCATGGGTCAAGGTTAACGCATCAACCGAGTCATCAACGTCGACGCGTATCGCCTGCACCTGTCCACGCACCCTGCCCTTGCGCACTGGCAAGGTAGGCATCCATTAACTTGGTCGGGTCGTACTTGAGTTTTTCTTTCCACTCGCCCAAATGGACCTGACCTTCGACCAAGCCGCGCATCACGCCCACGTGATCTATCCAACCGACACTGTTGCAGCCCACCAGCACATCGTCTTTGAATTGCAGACTCAAGTGACGACCTTGCGCTGTGAGCGATACGTGGTCACCGCCAGGCACACCTTGCCAATTTCCAAAACTGGTGGAGATCAACCCCAAGGTGTCGAGCACGTTGATTTGCGTCACACCTTTGAGGGTGGCGGCTTGACCCACCATATTCAATGCAGCCACACGCGCCTGTTCTGCCGCGTTAGGTTGGATGGCGCTGACGATGGTCGTGCCGCTCACTTTGTCAAACGCTTCCGCGCAATCGCCTGCGGCGTAAATGCCAGCCACATTGGTTTGCATACATGCATCGGTCAACACGCCTTGCAAACACGTCACCCCCGATGATTTCAAGAAATCAATACAAGGTTCCACCCCCGTGGCACTGATTACCAAATCAGCAGGTATTTTTTGTCCAGTCGACAAGCGCACGGTCACGGCAGCATCTGCAGGTCCATCACTGCCGTTGGGGACGATGGCCTCGACCTTGGCGCTGGTAAAGACCTGCACACCTTTGGCTTCACACCAATCACGAATCATGTTGCCAGCCACAGGCCCCATCATGCGGGGCACCATGCGATCGCCCATTTCCACCACGGAAAGCGTGACGCCACGAGAGGCCAAAGCCTCCATGATGATGCAACCAATAAAGCCCGCCCCCATTTGCACCACACGTGCACCAGGCTTAGCCAGTGCCATGATGGCGCGTGCATCCTCTAAAGTCCAACAAGGATGAACTTGTGAACTATCCATGCCAGGAATAGGTGGACGCACAGGACGTGACCCTGTCGCAATCAGCAACTTGTCAAAACTTAGCACCCGATCGTTATCAAGCTGGATCGTCTTGACCTGACTGTCGATCGAAACAGCGCGTGCGTGCACTTGTTCAACATTCAAACGATCAAAGTGATTTGCTGATTTGCGAAGGTAGGTGCCAGGCTCGTCAATGTTGCCAATCAACAAGTACGGAATGGCCATGCGCGAATAAGGCGGCTCGGCCTCATCCCCCACGAGGGTGATGCGGTCGTTGGGCGCATGTTTGCGAATGGTTTCTGCTGCAATCACGCCAGCCGGGCCGGCGCCAAGAATGACGTGATGTGTCATGACGATTACCTTTAAAGACCGAGACGTTTCTTGGTTTCGGCCGTTGGGCGGCCTTCGCTGTCCCAACCACGTGCTTGGTAATACTTGGGCAACATGGTAGGCAACATGCTGACCTTGCCTTTGGCTGGGCCTGTTTTGGCGGCCTCAGTCAACAAGCGCTTAGGCAAGCTGTCGTCTTTGGCAGTGAAGCCTGCGGCGTTGTTGAACTCTCGCTCCATGTTCCAAATACGTTCACCAATTTTTTCGAGTTCTTCGGTGGTGTAGTCCTCGTTGCAAGCCGCTTGCATTTGTGGGGCCAAGTCGGCCAAGCCCCAAGCAAACGTGGTGAAGATGCACAAGCCCGATGAGTCAAACGCAGCGGTAGCGTCTTGGAAGGCTTTGACCAATTCTGGTTTACCTTCGTGCTCAAGCGGATCGGTCTTCACAGGAATACCCAAGACTTCGGACGCGATGGTGTAACCGCGCAAGTGGCAAGCCCCGCGGTTAGACGTGGCGTAGGCCAAGCCAATGCCTTGGATCGAGCGGCCATCGTAAGCAGGGAACTCTTGGCCCTTAACGCTCATGCTGAGGTCTGGATGGCCATACTTCTCAGTCAGGCGTTTAGAGCCTTGACCGATTTCCACGCCAAAGCCGCGACCGTTGACCGTTTCTTCTGCAAAAAACGCCAACGCTTGTGCTGAACCAAACTTGGCATCGATGCCAAGTTGTTCTTTGGTGAGTACGCCCATTTCATACAACTCCATCACCGCGCCCACTGTGGCACCGAAGCTGATGGGGTCAATGCCCTCTTCGTTGCACAAGAGGTTGGCGTACTGCAAAGCTTCTAAATCTTTGACGCCATTGGCAGCACCCAAAGCCCAAGCTGCTTCGTATTCCAAACCACCCGATGCACCCCAGTACTGCGGTTTGTTTTGCACCGTGAAGTGAGTTTCGTCCATCTTGCTAATGCGGCCACATGCGATGGTGCAACCGAAGCAGGCTTGGTTGGTGACCAAGTGCTTCTTGCCATCGGTCACACGTGGCGTCGCCATCGCCTCAGCGGAAATATCTTTCGCACCTTCAAACTGTACATCGCGGTGGTTACGTGTGGGCAAAGCGCCCACTTCGTTGATCACGTTCATCAGCACCTGCGTGCCATAGGCTGGCAAGCCTTGACCTGTGACGGCGTTGTCAGCCAAGATCTTTTTCTTCTCTGCTGTGACCTGCATGAACGCTTTGGGATCACGCACATTACCCACACCGATGGTGCCACGCACAGCAATGGCTTTAAGGTTTTTACTGCCCATCACCGCGCCTACTCCCGAACGGCCAGCGGCACGGTGCAAATCGTTCACCACAGCGGCATAAAGCACATGGTTCTCCCCTGCTTTACCTATGGAAGAAACACGGGTTAGTGGATCTTGCAGGGTTTTCTTGAGCTCGGCCTCAGTTTCCCAAACACTCTTGCCCCACAAACCTGAAGCATCACGCAACTCGGCTGTGTCGTCGTTGATGTAGAGGTACACGGGCTTAGGTGATTTTCCTTCGCAAATCACCATATCCCAGCCTGCCATCTTCAACTCAGCGCCGAAGTAGCCACCAGAGTTAGAACACGCGATGGCGCCAGTCAGTGGGCCTTTGGTGATCACTGTGTAACGACCACCAGTGGAGGCCATCGTGCCCGTGAGCGGTCCAGTTGCCCAAATGAGTTTGTTCTCTGGTGAAAGCGGATCAACTTTGGGATCAATTTCGCTGATGAGGTATTTAGAGCCCAAACCGCGAGAACCCACATAGTCGCGAGCCCATTGCATGTTGAGGGGTTCAGATTTGATCGTGCCTGTTGTCAGGTTGATACGGAGAATTTTTCCAGCCCAAGTCATGATGTGTACTCCTATTGGGTTTAAGTGGCTGAAGGTTGGTTGCCGAGCTTGTCGGCCCACTGCTTCATTTTGTCGAGGCCAGTCCAGTTGGCATCCACAAAGGTGATCGCACCTGTGGGACAAGCCGATGCACAGGCGGGGTCACCACCGCACAAATCGCACTTTTGAACTTTGCCAGTCTCTTGCACATAGTTGATCGTGCCAAATGGGCAAGCGATCGTGCACACCTTACATCCCACGCATGTGGTTTCATTTACCACCATGGCACCTGTGACTTTGTCGTGCGTGATTGCCTCTACTGGGCAAGCATGCAAGCACCACGCTTCGTCGCACTGCGTACAGGTGTAGGGCACTTTCTTGCCCGTTTCATGGAAATCGAACACCTTGATGCGCGATTTAGCCGTCGCAAAAGTACCGTAATTCTCGAAAGAACAAGCCATCTCGCATTGCAAACAGCCTGTGCATTTATCTGGGTTGATGTGCAAGATTTTTTGCATCTAGATCTCCTAGCTATGAAATGTGTTGCATAGGATTTTGTGAATACAACCCAACACCCCCGATCAGGAATAACCCTTGAATTCCTGTGTCTTACCCGCAGATTTTCTCAACTTGAGACAGTTCAACGGCAACATGACCTGAATTTAGACAAAATCATGGAATGAGCACCTTGATCAGCCCAACCACTCGTTTAAGTCGCATTGCACAAGCACGACAGCAAGTGATTGAACAAGGCGCGAGCATGCAACTTTCATTGATCGAGAGCTGGATTGAACGCTCATGGAAACGATGCATGACATGGGGGCACACGCCATCTCAGCGGCTGGCTTTCGAGGCGGTGAGTCGCGCCCAAATTCAACATCTCAAAGAAGCCAATCAACCCATGCTGCAAGCAGCGAGGGAAGAGCTAGATCGACTCAGCCGCGCGATTGCCGGCACACGCTACTTTGCCTTGCTCACAGATGCGAATGGCATAGTCATTGACACCCGTGGAGAGATTGACATCGCAGACCCACGGGCGAACCAGATTGCACGTGTCGGTGTTAATCTGTCAGAACAACACGTGGGCACTACGGCCATTGGCGCTGTATTGACTGAGCAGCAGCCGATTTGGCTACACCGTGGCGAACATTTTTTCAACGACAACAGCGCCTACAGTTGTGCAGGGGCACCCCTCTTTGGCCCAACTGGCGAATGTGTAGGTATGCTTGATTTAACGGGCGTCGATGTACCTGAACGTCCCGAACTCCAGCACCTTGCTGCGCAATCAGCCCGCAGCATTGAAACCAGCTGGATCAGACAAATGGCACCATCTCTTTTGCTGCGCTTCAACTGGGCAGGTTTGTCCATGGGCAGCGACAGCGATGGTCTGATGGGTCTAAATGCTGACGGTCAAGTCATGTGTGCCAACCGAGCTGCGCGCGCGATCACTGGCTTGCAGCTACAGCATGATGAACATGTGGGTAATGTCTTTGCCACGCCTTGGCAATCATTGTTTGATTTAAACCCTGGGCAACGTATGGAAGTTCCGTTGTGGACAGGCTTGCATGTGCAAATTCATCTCGACAGCGACACTCGCGCTGCCAGCATGACGCCTCGCACCGCGCCCATGCTCAAGGCCATTGAAACCGATCTGATCCGCCGCGCCATGCAACAAGCCAAAGGCAATGTGGCTGAAGCAGCGCGGCGCTTGGGCATCAGTCGCGCCACGCTGTATCGAAAAATATCGCCTCAGAAATCTAGCGATCAGTAATTCATTTGTTGGCGTTGGCAAAGAACAGTTGTTCACCACCAATTTTGTAGCCGTTGATGCTGGATTGACCCGCTGGCGAAACCACCCAGTCCACAAACTTTTGAGCTAAGTCCGCTTTGACATGCGCGTGTTTGGCGGGGTTGACCACCATCACGCCGTATTGGTTGAACAGACGGTTGTCTCCCTCCACCAACACTTGTAGGTCTTGACGATTCTTGAAGTTCAACCAAGTGCCGCGATCGGTCAACGCATAGGTGCCAGTCGATGACGCAATGTTCAACGCGGGGCCCATGCCACAGCCGCATTCTTTGTAGCCCGCGCCTTTGTTGTCTAAGCCAGCTTGCTTCCAATAGCGCAACTCGGCTGCGTGCGTGCCGCTTTTATCACCTCGCGACACAAAGCCCGCTTGCGTGCTCGCCACTTTTTGAAGCGCAGACACAATGTCTTTGCCGCGCACCTTGGCAGGGTCGTTGGCAGGGCCAACCAAGACAAAGTCGTTGTACATCACAGGGTAGCGCTTCACACCAAAACCTTCGGCCACAAATTTCTCTTCAGCCGCTTGATCGTGCACGAACAGCACATCGGCATCACCGCGTCGGCCCGTGTCCAAAGCTTGGCCTGTACCCAATGCCACCACTTTGATGTCAATGCCAGAGGCTTGTTTGAAAGCGGGCAATAAGTGTGAAAACAAACCTGATTGCTCGGTCGATGTGGTGGATGCCATCACGATGCTGGGCGTTTGCGCTTGCACAGCACTGTGGCCTAAAGTCAAAGCCACAGCCAGCAAACCAGCCAACGAGAACAAATGTGTGCGACGTGTCGTCATCCCAACTCTCCTTTTAAAAACAAATGCGCCTCAGGGTGGGTCTCACCCAAAGGTTGGTTGAAAAACTCTTCCACAGGCAAGTCGGCCAACACACGACCTGCCTCTAAATAAATGACCCGTGTGGCCAAGCGCTTGACTTGGCCTAGGTTATGACTGCTGAACAGCAAAGTCACCTGCGAAGACGCCACCCAGTCAGACAACAAACGTTCCACGTCGCGTTTCGCATGTGGGTCTAAGCTGGAAGTGGGTTCATCCAACAGCACAAAGTTGGGCTGCAACCCCCATGCACGCGCCAGCGCCAAGCGCTGCTGTTGCCCGCCCGACAAGGTGCGTGCCGAACGATCAACCATGTCTTGCAAACCCACACGCTCTAAAGCATCCATAGCCCGCGTATGTGCCTCACGCCATGCAATGCCTTGCAGCCATAAACCCAAGGCCACGAAACGCAACACGGAGGTGCGCAGCATGTGTGGGCGCTGAAACACCATGGCCTGCTTGACACCAGACGCGACCGACACCTGCCCTGCGGACACTTTGAGCAAGCCATGCGCCACGCGCAACAAGGTACTCTTACCACTGCCGTTGGCACCGACCAAAGCCACACGCTCACCCGCTTGAATATGCAAGTTCACCCCTTGCAACGCCAGATGTGTGTTGAACTGCACCGAGACATCGCGCAAATCCAAAGCATGTTGCAAAGTTGCCGTCATGCCAACACACCTTGCACAGGCTCAGCAGCTGCGCCGTCAATGCGTTGACGCCAACGACGAAGCCCAGAAATGAAAGCATTGAGCAACAACACCACACACATCAGCACAAAGCCCAAAGCCAAGGCCAAAGGCAAATCGCCTTTGCTGGTTTCTAGCGCAATCGCCGTGGTCATCACACGTGTAAAGCCCTCGATGTTGCCGCCCACCACCATCACTGCGCCGACCTCTGAAATGGCACGACCAAAAGCTGCAATCAATACAGTCAGCAAGGCATAGCGCTCATCCCACGCCAGCAACACACTTCGCAGCCACGCGTGGGCCCCCAAAGACTGCAACTGCTCTCCGTGTTGACGCTCAGCATCCTCTACACACTGACGGGTCAACGCTGTGACCACAGGCAGCACCAGCACCGCTTGCGCCAACACCATGGCCTTGAGGCTGAACAACCAGCCCAAATGGCCCAAGGGCCCCGTGCGCGACAGCAGGAGGTAAATCAGCAAGCCCACGACAACCGAGGGCAAAGCCAGCATGGTGTTGAGCACGGTCAGTAACGCATCGCGCCCCCAAAACCTCGCCACACCCAACCACGCCCCCAACACCACACCCACGCTACACGCCATGGTCGTGGCGAGCACACTCACCCACAACGAGCGCCCCACAATGGACCAAAGTAAGGGATCAAGCTGGGTCAGCAACTGCAAGGCGATTAAAGCTGTATCGGTAAACGTGGTCATAAAAGAATCAAAACTTCAGTTATCGTACCGATGTACCTAATACCCCAACATATGTAATTCTGTGCATAGCGTCAGCCTTCACTACACCCTGAGCCACCGAGACAACAACGCGCCTCCTACGTCAGCAGAAGGCGCGTTGCTGCGCCACCCCTTGATGGATTTGCTGCAAGCTGTGGCACAGCAGGGCTCCATCTCAGCCGCAGCGAGAGTACTCAATCTGTCTTATCGCCATGTATGGGGTGAGCTCAAGCGCTGGGAAGACGTACTGGGTCACGAACTCATCATTTGGGAAAAAGGCCAATCAGCCAAACTCACCGAATTTGGCGACAAACTCATGTGGGCAGAGCGTCAAACCCAAGCCCGCTTAGTGCCGCAACTGGAGGCACTGCGTGCCGACCTAGAACGCACCTTTGCCGTCGCATTTGACCCCACCGCGCACGTGCTTACCCTGTACGCCAGCCACGACGATGCACTTCCGCGTTTACGCGAACACGCAGCCGCTAGCGGCCTACATTTGGACATACGGTTTTGTGGCAGCGTCGACGCCATTCGCGCACTCAACGAAGGGCGTTGTGCCTTGGCGGGCTTTCACACCCAAAGCCAGCCCGCTGACATGTCACACACAGCACGCGCCTACAAAGATCTTTTGCAACCTGGCTTGCACAAAATCATTGGCTTTGCAACGCGCAGCCAAGGCCTCATCACGGCAGCAGGCAACCCATTAAAACTTCGCAGTTTGACCGATGTGGTGCACACCCAAGCGCGATTTGTGCAACGCAGCCCTGGCACTGGCACACGGGTGCTGCTGGATGATTTACTGGCCCAAGAGCGATTCACGGTGCAAGACCTGAACAACTGGCCTGACGAAGAGCCCTCTCACACAGCTTTGGCCGAATCCATTGCATCTGGCCGCTGCGATGTGGGTTTGGGTATTGAAAGTACGGCCCGCGCGCGTGGTCTTGGGTTTGTACCTTTGGCACAAGAGCAATTTCATTTGGTCTGCCTCAAGTCTGCGCTCGACACACCAGCCACGCAGGCCTTGCGGCACTACTTACAAGATGGGGCTTGGGCACAGGTACTCAGCTCGCTGCAAGGTTACAGCCCAGAGAGCTGTGGAGAAGTGCTGTCGCTAAGCAAACGCCTGCCTTGGTGGACATTCAAACGCACCAAAAAAGCGAAAACGACGACGTGAACTTTTTTCAACGAACCTCTTAAAACTTCAATCCAACGCGGGTTGGCACAGCGTTTGTCTTGGTACCATGATGGGTTGGCAAAAAATGGAGGCACTCAGTGTCAAAACTTCTTAAATTTGCATTAGGCGTAGACCGTATCAGTGAACAATTTGGTCACGTTGCGGCATTTGGTGTGTTAGCCGCAGCCGTTATTTCGGCGGGCAATGCGTTCATCCGGTACGGATTCGACATCAGCTCGAACGGATGGCTCGAAATTCAATGGTATTTGTTCGCTGTCACCGTGATGTTAGGCGCGCCATTGGTGCTCAAACTCAACGAGCACGTACGCGTGGACTTGTTCTATGGAAAACTCCAAAAGAACGCGCCCGTTTATGTGGACTTATTTGGCTTGGTCGTATTTCTGTTGCCTGTGATGGGCATGCTGGCTTGGTTGAGCTTTCCCTTGTTCCTCAAGATGTTCATCACCAACGAAATGTCTAGCAACGCAGGCGGCCTGATCCGTTGGCCCGCCATGCTTCTTCTCCCCTTGGGCTTTGGCTGGATGTTCCTGCAAGGTTTGAGCGAAATCATCAAGCGCGTGTCTTACTTGCAGGGCAAGTTTGAGATGGACACGCACTACGAAAAGCCAGTGCAATAAGGACTCACGATCATGCAAATGGAAAACTTCGCACCCATCATGTTCGCTGGCCTTGTGCTGACGATGCTCATTGGTTTCCCCGTCGCGTTCTCGCTGGCGTTTTTGGGCTTGGCTTGTGGCCTCTTCGCCATCAGCATGGACTGGTTCCCTGTGAGCTTCATGTCCAACTTGCCGTTGAACATTTTTGGCATTCTCAGCAACGACTTGTTGCTGGCCATCCCCTTCTTCACCTTTATGGGTGCCATCCTTGAAAAGTGTGGTCTCGCAGAAGACATGCTCGACTCGATGGGTCAGCTCTTTGGCACCGTGCGCGGTGGCTTGGGCTACTCCGTCATCATCGTGGGCTTCATCTTGGGCGCCATCACGGGCACGGTGGCAGGTCAGGTGATTGCCATGGCCTTGATCTCACTCCCCGTGATGATTCGCTACGGCTACAACATGCGCTACGCGACTGGCGTGCTGGCCGCCTCAGGCACCATCACCCAGCTCGTGCCACCTTCACTCGTGTTGGTGGTGATGGCTGACCAACTCGGTCGCTCTGTGGGCGATATGTACAAAGGCGCCTGGGGCCCCTCGATGCTGCAAGTCGGCATCTTCGCGCTCTACACCTTTGGTCTCGGCCTCATCAAGCCTGACCATGTACCAGGCATTCCGAAAGAAGCCCGCACAGCGGATGGTTTCCATCTGTGGATGAAGTGCTTGCGCGGCATCATCCCTTCGGCCTTCTTGATCTTCGCAGTGCTCGGTTCGATGGGCGGCTTGCCTGGCATCAACACCGCCATTGCCACCCCCACCGAAGCTGGAGCGATGGGCTGCGTGGGTGCCTTGATCTTGGCAGCCATCCATAACCGTTTGGACAAAGACCTGATTTGGGAAGCCATGCACAGCACCATGCGCCTCACAGCCATGGTGGTGTTCATCTTGATCGGTTCACGCGTATTCTCGATGGTGTTCCAAGGTGTGGACGGTGCCAAGTGGGTCGAGCACTTGCTGACAGGTTTGCCTGGTGGTGTAGTGGGCTTCTTGATTGTGGTGAACATTTTCATCTTCTTCTTGGCGTTCTTCTTGGACTTCTTTGAAATCGCCTTCATCATCTTGCCCATGCTCGGCCCCGTTGCCGAGAAGATGGGTATCGACATGGTGTGGTTTGGTGTGCTGCTGTGTGTGAACATGCAAACCAGCTTCATGCATCCGCCTTTCGGCTTTGCGCTGTTCTACCTACGAGGCATTGCAGACACACTGTTCAAAGAAGGTCGCATCGAGAAACCCGTCAAGTCCAACGACATCTACATGGGCGCCATTCCTTGGGTCATCATGCAGCTGATCTTGGTCGTGATCGTGATCTTCGTGCCTGAGACGGTGACCATGTTCTTGGACAAAGAAGAAAAGGTCGACCTCGACAAAGTGGTCATCGAAATGCCCACCGAACAGGAAGTACCAGAAGCCGAGCTCAAACTCGAAGGTGCCAAAGCTTCTGAAGGCGAAACCTCCGCCCAAGAACAAAAACGCATGGAAGACTTGTTCAAAAAATAAACGCTCTCCCACGACCAGCCCCTCCGGTACGCCTGAGGGGCTTTTTCTTGTCAACACATCCCCGCACCATGACCACACCTGAGCAAACGACACAGACAGCACTAGGTCCTGCACCTTTTGTGTTTCATCCCTCTGCAGACAACGGCATTGAAGGGCCTGCCTTTTCACGCTGGTTTCAAGCTATCACATGGACCACTTTGGTGGGCTCTGGTTATTGGTTATTCACCCTGTGGCAACAAGGCAAGTTTGGGGGCGATACGGGCTTGAATGGTTTGCGTGCGGCGGGTTGGTTTGTGTTGGGTTGGGCCCTGCTCGCTTGGACCACTTGGCATG
>JACCDT010823830.1_pt1 | contig 16033 bp, 20 predicted proteins | sample 7446291 | NCBI WGS metagenome assembly JACCDT01 (sample SAMN15323446, study PRJNA562643) | freshwater metagenome | isolation source: river surface water | place: USA:Blue River Watershed | collected 2017-08-17 | reverse complement strand
CCGCTTGCTTCTGTAATTCCGGTGTAAAATCTCCAATGGTTGTTTTGTATTGCGCCGCAACAGTTACATATCCCAACTTAACCAGTTCAATACAGGTTGATGCTACATCGTTAATGTCAATAGTTCCTCCACCTGAATAAACGATAATAACAGGTCTTTTGTCTTCGGTGTCGTTGGCGGGCATGTACACCTTAAACTTGTAGCCCGGTTGGTACTGTCCTTCCTCTGTAGTCCAATTTGTAAATACAGGGGTCAAGTATCTTATTCCTGTTGCAGGTACAGCAACAAATTGTTGTTCAGAACTAAAGGTCGTTCCTACTTCTGTTTCATCTGCCATAAAAAGAAAACTAAATTGAGTTTAGAATCTCGGTAATGTCATCAACGGTGTTGTCTCCTTTTTGCCCTAATATCGCTTTTGCAAATTCAGCGATGGGTAATAGGAAAGGGATAATATCTTTTACTGCTGCTACCTTTTCATCGCCTGTGGATTCGGGGGTGATGTCTTTGATGGCTTGTTTTGCTGCTGCAAATTCGGGGGAGGCAATCATGTCCTTGATGATCTTTGCCTGATCTATTGCTTGACCGATCTTTATCATAAATGGGGATTGTTTAAACAAAAGTAACAACTATTTTCGACAAACATCTATTTTTTATAGACAAAAATTATAGCACATATATCATGCTTAAATTAGTTCCATTTTTTTATACCTTTATATTTCAAAATTCAATAAATGAAAAACATACCGTCCGGTAACTATTCACTACACCAACCCAAAGATAAAGAAGATGGGTTGAAAATTGAGAAACCTAATCCTAACAATATAGTTAAACTTCGCTCCAATTTGCTGCCACAAGCCTTCGAACGTGTAGTTCAACGCGACCTGTCTTTAATTGTGCACTTGAAAGCAAACTTTCAATCTGTTTGGGAACTTCACTTTTAATAATTGCCCTGATTGCTTCTTTTGTTGTGCCATCATCTATTGTTTGCGCTAATCTTAAAAGTATTAATTGCATTATCAGTGTATTTGCTTTTAAGCAGATGATTTCAGCGTATAATTCCTCTAAATTTATTTCTCTTTCTTCCATTTCATTTTCTTCCATAGGTTATAACATTTAAGTTTTTACAAGATAATAAAAATATTTTCGACGAAACACTTGTATTCTATTGTATGACGTTGTATATTTGTTGTCATAAATAAATAACATGGAAACAATACTCACAATCAGGATTACAAATGACTTGAAAAAGTCCCTTCAAAAGTTAGCTGATGCTGACCGTCGCAAGCTATCCGATTACGTTCGGGTGCAACTTGAAATTTTAGTGGAATCTAAAAAGGTGAAAAAATGAACACTACAGTTCAGGCAAATCGTGGTTTTAAAAAGGTTAAGCCAACAGAGTTTAATAACCTGATGGACGTGGTAAAACAGTTCCCAACGGAAAAACATTGCCGTGAATACTTTGAGAAATTACGGTGGCCAGACGGAAAGATAGTATGTCAAAAATGTGGCAGTTCCGAAAAGATTTACAAAATCAATGATGGTGCTATTTACAAGTGTGCCAAATGCCGTAAACAGTTTACAATTAAGGTAGGGACAATATTTGAGGATAGCCCACTTTCCCTAACTAAATGGTTCATGGCTACGTATCTTTTGACCGCACACAAAAAAGGCATTTCAAGTATTCAATTAGGGAAGGATATTGAAGTTACCCAACAAACTGCATGGTTCATGATGCACCGGATTAGGTTTGCCATCCGTCAAGGTTCATTTGAGAAACCAATAGACGGTGTTTTTGAAGCTGATGAAAGCTATTTCGGAGGACTTGAATCTAATAAGCACCAAAGCAAACGTACAGAAGGAACGCAAGGCAGAAATACAAAGAAGAAAACAGCAGTCTTTGGTATCGCTAAACGTGGTGGTGATGTTTTTACCACACCCATTAAAAACGTCAAGAAGAATACATTACAGCCCCTAATAAAGAATATGATTGAAAAAGGTGCTATTGTCATTACTGATGAATTGCGCTCTTACAACGGTCTTTCTGTGGACTATGCACACCTTACAATAGATCATGGTAAAGGTGAGTATGTTCGTGGCTTTGTAGATACGAATACAATGGAATGCTTTTGGTCATTATTCAAACGTGGTGTCTATGGAATTTACCACCAGATTTCCCCGAAACATTTAGATAAGTATTGTAATGAATTTACTTACCGCTTCAATACACGAAGATTAGTTGATACCGACAGGTTCAATAAAACACTTGGTAAGACTGATGGCAGGTTGGATTGGATAGGTCTTACAGGTAAGGATAAAAACAGGAAAGCAAAAGAATCTATTTCTTCCCCTTCTTCGCAGGTTTAGCCACTGCTATTTTCTTCATTGCTTCTTCAAAGGTCATGTCTATCTTCATGACCTTTTCGTATTTGCTCTTTGGCTTTGCTTTCTTCTTTGGAATTGTATTCATATATTTCGGTAATTCTTAATCAAAGTTACAAAAAATGGAAACGAAAACTCCAAAGCAGTTTATCGAAGATATTTACTTCCATAATTTAGGTGCTATAATGGAAAAGAAATCTCCTTACATCTCATTTGCTATTATGGCAATAGGAATTGAATTTCTTGGCAAATGTCTTGATGATAATGAACAGGATTGGCACGCTTACAGACCACATTTACCTGCATTTCACTTTAATAAAGCCATCACTGATTTACGTTCATTTAGACATTACAGACCATATATGAATACTCACAAATTTTTCGATAGTTTCAGAAATGGATTTGCTCATACCATGATACCTAAAAGTCCAATCACTTTAGTAGATAGTCAGCCTGATGCACACTTAAAAATAAGTCAATACGAAACGCTGATTCTTAACTGCGAAAGTATGTACGATGACTTTAAAGGTGCATCCAATGATCTATTTAAGCTAATTGAAACTCCGGGACATTTTAAACCAGATAGTAAGGTTTTTAATCCTGTTTTGGGTATAGGACTTTAGATTCCTTATCTGTGAATACTTCAAATCTTTCCTCTATTTCTATTCTTTCATTAAGGTAAGCAATCCTTTCTTCAAAAAATCCAAATCCTTTATAAACCAAATCCCAACATTCATTGTCATTTGTAGCCAATACAACGAAAGAAGGAACACCTTCATAATTGTATTCCGGTTTAGGGAAAATCAAATATATATACTTGGAGGGTATCGGGAAATCCGACATTTTTCATCAAAATCACCCAATGGTTGAATATTTAAATTCAACAATTTTGACGATCTAATTTTACACTGTAAATATTAATAGTGTTATTTTACAATGTAAAAGTCACCTATTGGGTGTGTTAAGTGTTTAGATGCCAAGATTATTAAGTCAAAGATAAAATAAAGTTTTTAATTATGCAACTACTTTTCAGAAAAAGACGAACTAACCCTTTCTAAACCTAACCATAAACTCTACCGCCTTGAGGACTTGGTTGACAATGTAGCTGCCCATCATTCCACCAGAAAGGAAGAATATTGTATCCATGCGAAGGAACTTGAAGTAGGGAAATGTCATTGCCTTAATCTGTTCAACGTCCACAAGGAAGAATATCATTATGGAACTTGTGACACACATCAGGAAGTTGATTAAGTTTTCTTCAATGAATAAGCCCCAATTAAAGGGGACTTTGTACTTTTTTGTTTTCCTGTATGCGATGGAAAGTTCGGTGAGCCAGTGAAGGAGTAATCCTAATGTACTTATGGCGATGTATTCTGTCATACCTTTTGTTTTAGTGAAAAGTAAACATGAACAAGTGTTAAAGATATGAATAATATTGTATAATCTGTTAGCGATGTTCCTGTGTTGTGGTTCTGATAGAAATCAACGCAATCTTTAAAGGCAATTACAGTATAAATGATTGCGCATGCACGTTCTTTCCTTGAGGGTTTGTAGTTAGCGTATGCCATGACAATAGGTAGGAGCAGTAGTAACGCTACCCTGATATACCAAGTAAAGTCACGTACCCACATCTCCACGTCACCGCCTTCCATGATATATCCGTAGTAGGTTTCTTTCGTTACCTCTACACGAACATCATGCTTTAGGTAGTGCGCATTGGACAAGAGAAAATCAGTAAAGAAAAACATGAAAAACAAACTACTTATCCATTTGGTCTTTGCCCACTCTTTCAAGTGCTTCAATCGCCGTCCTGAATTTTGTAGTGACATCATGTAAATTCTTTAATGAGTTTCCCACATTCTTTTGCAGCCGTTTTATTTTGACGTTCTGCCAATGAATTATCCCGCAAACAAACAAAGCAAAAATAATCACGAAAACCCAAATAACCACTTCAATCATATTTGCTTAGGTGGGATTCTTGGGTGGTCAACTCCGTCACCTATTGCGGGTGTTTCAGATGGTACAGTACCAAAAGCAACGCTTCCTTGCTGATAGGTGGTTGTTACTGATTCTTCTAATGAAAGGTAGTCAACCCTTTCAGTGTTAATTACGTGCTGCCGTCCTGCGAGGATGACGAGGGTTTCCCCTAAGTTCAAATTTAAGTTAGCCATGTTATTTATTTTAATGTAAAGGTATGGCTACCCTTAACGTATCGGTTGTGCAGTTTTACAATTTTGGTAACATCGCTTTTTGGTAGGTATTATTGGTTGCTTCATAGTGAATGAGTAGTTATAAATTCAGATTTATTTTGCTAATAGTAACAAAAGGCAAAAATAGTTTGTAAAGTGCTTGGAATATTGCGGTATATGTACGTATATTTGGCGTAACAAAATAAAAACCAACGAAACATGGAAACAAATCAAACCTTTGAAGAAGCTGTTTTAAAAACAGTAATTTGGTGGAGCGACAAGTCATTTCGCACACCATTCAATCAAAACAATGGCGACGGTTCAGAACATGGCGGACTGGCTTTTCTGCTCATGAATATGCTTTCGAATAAATCACAGGAAAATATAACTGATGAGAAAATAAAGGTATTTGAAGAACACTTGGCTAAATCATTAACTGTTTACAGAGTTCAATATCCAACGTCTTCGATATGGTTAGATGTTGACTATCATCCTTGCCAAATGTTAGCAGAAGCAGCAGAAGCAGCAGACTTAGAAAGCCAATGCTTCCCTTGCAAATCATCCACCAGATTAGATGCAAATAATAAGGTATTTGCACGGTATCAATATGGTGGAGCATCAAATGAAATCTAAGATTGACAACTAAAAACTAACCACCATGATAATCAAATACAACACCCCAATAGAAGTAACCGAAGCACAGCCAAATAATACAACAGTTATGTACAAGGCGGGTGAAGATATTGGAATTAAGGATGCAAACGGAAACGATATTTTTGTAGGGTCGGTAATAGAGTTTAACAAAGAACTTTTTCTCATTAAATGGTCTGATAAACAAAAACAGTTTGTTGCAAGAAAAGAACCATTGAAAGGGCAAAAAATGAGTTGGAGAGATATGAAGTGGATAGAGAAACTTGCGGATAAATATATCAAGATGGTTGGAACAATACTGTTTGATGAAACAATGAGAAAAAGGTTCGATGGTGTGTATAGGTAGCCTTTCAAATAACATCAAACATTAAATCATCTTATGAAATCACATAAAAAGACAGAGCGTGTAGAGTTGCATTTCACTAAGCCAGAAGTAGCGGTACTTGAAAAACTTGCTGATACCGAAGGAAGGAAGCGTAAAAACTTCTGCGAGAACGAACTTCGTAAATTGATTAACAAACACCTAAATACTAAAGGTCTTTAGGTACTCTTGTAGGTAGTCCTGCATCTCTTTTAGCTTTTGTTCTACCTCTGTAAGTAAATTATCCATTTTTACTTTGTTGGTTACATCTTGGAAGAAGGCTACACTACCTATTAAGTTCTTTTCGTCATCATATAAAGGATATGCCCTTGTGTCTATAAATATCTCGTGTCCTTTGTTGTCTTTGAAAATTGTTTTTGCCTTTGTTTCTTTTTGCTCGGTGATAGCTTTGTACATCGCTCTGTCCTTTTCTTGGAGTTCATTGTCTTCTCTGGAATAAAACTTATAATGGCTCACCCAATTATCTTTTCCTATGTTGTCGGGTGACTGACCGACAATCTTCACCGCTTCCTCATTCCAAAGTATAATGTTAAACTTCATATCGCATATAGCAACACCCTGATTAAATTTATCAATCAGGAATAACAATACCGAATTATTATTTAGAATGGTTGTTGTCATCCCTTTTCATTTCTGCAATCTTAATAGAAAGTTCATTCAAATCCCTACTTATTTTTGCTGCCATCTCATATATCCTCGAATTGGTGCTGTTGTTGTTTTCGCTGATCTTATCCTTTAGATTGTTAAGTTCGTCCTTCATCCTCGAAATTATTACCTCCTGTGCCTTGAAGTCTTTTTCCTGTCTGTCAGCATTCTCTTTAATGTCCTGATCGTTCTTTGCTATGTTCCTGTTCAAAGACCAAATCATAATAGAAAGCACTATCGTTACAATAGTGCTTACTACCAATGGATAAATCCATTCATTATGACTTTGACTTGATACCTGCAAAAAAATATTCATTTCATTTGGGGATGATATTCAACTTTATTTTATCCGGTTCTACCATACGGCTGTCAATGACTATCTTATTACCCAATAGCATCAACTCCATCTCTGCTACTACTTCACAGTTGTTTTCTTCAAGCAATGTTTTTAGTCCATCAATTACCCTTTGTACTCTGTCTGTCCTGTCTTGGTTGATTAGTTTTTGTGCTTGCTCAAGTTCCATAAATGATCTGATTTATTTTTTTTAGTTAAACGATTTTGTGCTATTGTACTACCGCAACCGTTGATGTCCCGCCTGAACTGATACGATAAAAATCCCCTGCCACTAACCCTCCTCCTAATGCTGCTGCGTTGTCGGCATAAGCTGTAAGGGTAGCAAATAATCCTGTTGTTTTAAAACCACCTACAAGTACACCGTTTACTGATGCACCTAATTCTGAAGTTGCCGTTTTTAGGTAAAAGCCTGTTCCTGCATCGGCACTGAATGAATAAGCAGGTTGACCTACCGCCCCTGAAACCGACCAAAGCCCATTTCCGTGTATAGTTAATTTATCAACTGCGCCAATCTGCATCAAAATCTCTCCTGCTCCATTGTCATCAATTACCCCTGTTTCAATCCCACTTGTAAAAACTTGTTTCTGACTTGTCGCCCCTGTGGTAGCACCGTTGGTAGTTAGATAAGAACCTCCCGGACTTGAACCACCACCTTTTTTGCCTCCTTGTATAATCATTTTTGTTGAGTGCTGTTTTGTTTAACTCCATGCTCCCGGTGCTGTTCCACCTAACCATCCTCCATCGTAAACCATCAACTTATTTGCTGTTGTATCGAAAACTATCGCTACTTTTCCTGTGTATGATGATGGAACTCCTGTTGGTACTCCTGCACAAGTAGGAATATATAAAAATCCATCTGTTGCATCAGTGGCTATCGCTGCTTCGTTTCCCGCAACAATGCTTCCAAGACCACTGATACGTAGTTTTTGGCTCATGGCTGTTCCTGCGCTTTGAGTATAAAAAGCCAAATCTGCTGCCTCTGATGCTGCCGTATTGGTTAGGTTGATGATGTTTATTGCGGCTCTTGAAATCTGCCTTGTGCCGTTGGCTGCATTGAAAACAAAACCATCCGTTGACTGAATGCCGTATGCTTTTGACCCTGCCGATGATGCCGAATTGCCTACATTAAATACCGCCTGACAGTTTAACCCTGAACCACCATTTGTATTTCTATATGCAAAGGACGTAGTGCCAACTGAAAATACGGATGCTCCGTTGGCTGTCATGTTTACCTCGCCTGAAAACTGCTGCTGACCTGCAAAGGTCTGTGCCGCATCTGTTCGGGCTATCGTAGCCGTTGTTGTGGGGAAGGTCATGGTAGTACCTCCTGTTGCGGAGATAGTCATGCCATTGACACTTGTGGGCGTAATAGCCCCTAATGTAAGTGTTATGGCAGGAGTAGTTGTTGCCGTTGCTACTGAACCTGACACGCCATTGGCAGTAGTTACAGAAACACTTGTTACCGTTCCTGCACCTCCACCGCCTCCACCTGCTTTGCCTCCTTGAATTATCATTAGTTAGCGTACATTTTTGTAACTCTTACATCACTTGTAGTTGAATCTATTACTACAGGGTCGCACGTCCTCGCATTTTGGCTCGCTGTCATGCCCCAACCTGTGAACTCTCCTTCACCAAGTGTCTGACCATTAACTATCCCACCTGCATCAATACTCATAAGTGACATCTGCATCACCCTTGATGGCTTTACGAACTTTACGGCAACACCTGTAACGTCAACGGTGAATGCTTCATCAAGTACCAAATGAGTGTTGTCTATAACGTCTTTTATCTGCACCACCTCTGATGTGCCATTGAATATCCAACCGCCTGTCTTTACCGTTGTTGGGCTTCCAATCTCTGATAATCCACCGCCTATTTCTGTCATAAATAACGTACCTGTGCCTGTAACAACTCTACCTACTGATGATAAAGTTCCTGTTAGCGTGGTGTATTTGTCGGGGGCTGTGTTGATGTCACCTGAATAGGTGTCTATCTGATCGTTATGCTGAATAGCCATGAACTATTTTCTTATTCATGTTTTGGGAAAGGTAAATAAACAACTTGTCAAAAGTAATAAAAAATAATTAATTTGTAGTCACAATTACACTAAATGAGTATGGGCGTATGGTAATGGTATTTAAGCTATCTACTACTACTGTCTGATTGGTGTCTGTTATCACTAAGGTAGGTGAATAAATCTGTGTTGTCTCGAATGTTTTAGCATATCCATTTACGCTTATGCCTTCCTGTGTATAGGTGTTTGCTGTTGGGTTGAGTATTGAAATTCGTGTATTGGTAGCTGTATTAAATGCCACTACCACACAATTTGTTGCTATGTCTGCATCGCTGAAAGTAACAGGCACTAAGGTCATGTTTGACGTGAACAACCCACCAAGTACAATCATGAAGTTAAATATCGGCTTAATGGTGAAGTCATCATTTTCATTAAGCATAGTAATTAAGTTCATGTGCGTTATGCCTACTAAAATATCCCCTCTTAATGCGCTTTCCCTTGCAAGTGTTTGGTACAACTCACAAATAAGTAGTCCATTAGCAAAGGTGTTTTTTATCACCCCTGCACTCTTTGATGCTACCTGACTGATAAATGTTTTTTTGCCGTTGAAATCGGTGTCCTCGATGAATGCAAAAAAGTCTGTGTACTCCGCTATTCTCGCCCTTCCTGTGGCGTATGTTGCAAGGTCAACGGTTTCTAATTGATAGTACTGCCTAAGAACAATATCATCCCCTGCAATAGAACTTACTTCATCATTCCATGTTGGATAGTTACCTGTGCCGTTATCCCATTGTTTTGAATCAATAGAAATGAGTGCGTTAGGGCAAAGTGTTCTAATTGTTGTTAGAATACTAACAGATGAAGTGGTGTTAGTCCATGTAAGAAGTTGTGCTACTACTGCGCCACCGTTTTCAGGGTCGCCTGGATTCATGATGTGTCCTGTCTTATCCACCAAATCTTCCCATGCGTTAAGTGTCAACTCCATGCCACATTCAAATACTATCGGGTTAAGTCCTGCATTTAGGGCACGTTCAACTGATATAGCAATATCATCACAAACAGAACCTATGTCTATTAAATCCCAATCAATATCAGGTGTAGCACCATCATTGGAATAAGGGCAAAGTGGCGAAGCGATATTTACACCTAACACTACATTGGTTACATCTGCGCCATTCATTAGTTCTACTGCCTCTGTGTAGAAATCACGTCCATACGGCACACCACCATGATATAGTTCTCCACCTTGTACGGTTTCATAGTCAAGGTCTCTGTCGGTTGCATCTTGTTCCCTGCTGTTCCACCCATCACCACCACTTTCAAGATAGTAAGCCCAATTCTCTACTGCCCCTGTTGCCCATGCAAGATAATTAAGGTTTAACAGGCGCACGTTGTTTTGTAAATCGGTATTACCTGCAATGGAATTTTCTACTGAAATATCAAATGTAGTATCTCCATAAAGACTATATGTTATTAAGCCTAATTCATCTGTGGTGTCTATGCTTATCTCTGATGATACCTGTTCGGTGTTTATGTTACCTAAGAAATTGGTTTCGTACATATCCCCCGATGTAGCATCTATTATCATCGGGTCTGTGGTACGTGCATTGTTTGTTTTGGTGAACCCATATCCTGCGAACCCTCTTGCACCCAATGAATTACCGTTCAATGTGCCAAGTCCATTTTCAGACCAAAAACTCATGTGCATAGTACGTGAATGAGGCACATACATGAGTGCTGTTCCTGCTACAATATCAGACGTGAAGGATTGTTTTAACACCAATACAGTATCGGAAACAACATCTTTTATCTGTACTACCTCATCTGTTCCATTGAATATCCAACCACCATTATTTACATAGCTTACATCACCTATCCCACCACCGTATATTTCAGTAGTAAAAGAAGTACCTACACCTGTCACTATCTGACCTACAGATGATATAGTCCCTGTAAGCGTAACATACTTGTTAGGTGCTACGTTTGGGCTTCCTGTATAACCATTAATCTGATCGTTGTGTTGGATAGACATTACATTTTTATCCTCCTACTCTTTTGGGTTGCTTTGTTATCTTTCTTTTCTGACTGAAATTCAGGATGAATAGCCTTAAATTTATCTCTGCCTAAATCACCGCCTTTATCATACATGGCTTTTAATGCTGATGAAATCTGATTCATATTCATCTTTTCAATGTATTCCCACTTCTTTGTTTCAGCATCATATAAGGCTGCTTTATTATCTAAAAATGCTGATACAAGTTCAAGCCTTGACTGTCCGATAAGTTGTGTTAGTTCACGTTGTTGCTGATAGTTTAATGGCTGCTGCTTGCCGTTTACAGACATTGTTTTAGGTATGGCAGGTGGTACTAATTCAGCATTGTTTGACTTGTTGTAAAGGTCGTATATCACATAGCCCATCTTATCGGTGTCTATCTGCTCTGCACCTGTCATGCCTGCTGCTAACCTTCCTAAATATCCACCTTCTTTTGTTTGTGGTGTTCCGAAGATACCAAGTTTCGTTTCAGGCTTTGTACCCATCAAGCCAAATGTTCTTTGGTAAATCTCCTTTGATATAGCATCTCCTAAACTATCACCCTTAACATCAAGTTGACGGCTAAATCCATATCTTGAAACTTGTGTTAGCATGGCAGGCTCAAATACATTTGCCATCAGGTTAAAGTATTGTAACCCTAACTGATTGACATATCCTCCACCCATTGAGTAAGCGTTTATGAGTGCATTAGTACCACCGAATACATTTGAGGTAAAACCATCAATACCACCTCTTGTCATATTAAATCCTACCTTATCCATTGCTGTCATCTGTTCATTCATCTCCTTTTGGCTCTGCTGCGCTTGTACATTCATCAATGTACCCATTGCACCGAACCAACTAAGGTCTATGTTTACATCACCGTCTTTTGTTTCACCACCACCACGAAGTAACTTATCCATGTTAAGCGAATTTTGCCTGCTATACTCATTTGATAAATCTCTTTCTTTTTTGTCGTCATCTTCATCGGCTTCGGGTGTGATGATTCCATTGGCTACCATCCATGCTGCTACCGCATTTAGTGATACCCCTACACCTGCTACATACAACCAATCCTTTGACTTGCGTATCATCGCAGCATCATTACTTTTTACTCCATGATAGCCATACCATGCTGATTGAACAAGTGGCAGTAATGGGTTTCTTAGATTCATAGCTAACCATGCAGCATTGATAGGTATTTTTAAGTACGGTACATTCAATACACCAAACACCCTGCCTAATGTATTGATAGCATTTTTTGTTGGGTTCTCCTGTGATGCAGTCTCTCCAAATTGCTTCACCGAATTAATCATGTCAACGACAATGTTATCCATCGTTAAGGTTGCATCATCACCCGCTTCCTTTAACTGCTTCTGTATATCTTCTGCTAATGCCTGCGCCTTTTCTTCACTTAATCCTTTACTTAAAAAATGTTTCTTTGCTTGTTCTAACGGAAACTTTTTGAATAACTCAATCTCATTTTTATCTTTTATTCCAAGTTTCAATCGTGCAATCTGTTCTGCCTTTGCGCCCTCTGCTGCCCAACGTGGAGGCGTATCACCAAAGAATAGTCCCCTTGAAATAACTTCGGCAGGCACACCTATCGTACCTTGAACAAGTTTATCAACTACTGCTTTTGTTGTTAAAAACTTATCCCCGTTGCCAAAATTCCAAGCCTTTAAATCCCTCCATGACTGCATCGGTTTTATCCTTGACTGCTGCACCCCTTGTTGGAAATAATCTCGTTGCGTTCCACCACGTCTAACCTTTAACCAAGCATCTTTTAATCCTGATTTCAACTCCTTAAAATAACCACGTTGAGCAAGGAATACATTTGTTTCAGGCTTTATTATTGGTGTTCCATAAACCTTATTTGCTGCAAGTGATACTCCATATGCAGTATAGTCAAATGCTGTTCCTATAAGTGCTTTAGGAAAGCGTACCATTGCCTGTTGTGCTATGTTATAGCCTATGTTTTTTAGCAGTGTGCCAAACCCAAGCGTGTTAAGTGAAACAAGTGATGTTATACGGCTTGTAAGGTTCGTTTCTTGATTTAATGTGTTAGCCAAATCTGTTGCTGCACGTTCTGATCTGCGCACCGCCTCATCATAGGCTCTTATGCTTTCAGGTGTACCTTTTTCTTGTGCTAAATCTCCAAGTTCTGTAACCTTATTTGCTGCATCTACATAATCATCAATAACAGCCGCTTCCTTCTCTGTGAATTTTCCAAGACCTATCGCATCTGCAAGTATCTTCTTAAAATCACCATATTTTAAATCACCCTTTTGGACTACTTCCTTAACAACCGCCCTGATAAACTGTTCTTTCTTTGCTGATGGCAGTCCTCTTAACCTATCACTCCATTTCTTGATTATCTTTTCTTGGTCTGATTTGGTTATTTTTTTGGCAGGAGTTTTTGGTAATCCTTTTGCGGCAATCAATCCAGCCTTTGCTTTTGCATCATATAAATCTTCTTGAAGTTTTTTCTTCTTGTCTTTTAACTCCTTAATCTTTTCGGTATCTTCAAGTTTTGATTTTTTCTCTTTAATCCTACCCGCACTAATATCATCAATCTGTTCTTCCAACTGCTCTATTTGTTTCTCTAAAGCATTGACTTGTTTTTGTTCATCCGTTAATTTAACTTTTTCCCCTTCCGAATTTTTATAATATTCGGAAAATTTGTTTTCTGCCCTTGACTTATTTTCATCTGAAAGGGATTCGTACCACTTGCTATCTTTTATATGCTTTAACGCTGCATCTAATGCCTTTGCCGTTATATCAGCCGCACCACCACCCGTTTCTATTATTTTTGCGGCAACCTCTATTGCACCATTCCATACTTCCTTGACAAAAGGAATCCCCGCCATCATTATATCCTTATCAATTTTCCCCTTCCTAAGTTTATCAGCAAAAACTTTAGCCTTTTGCTTGTTGGTTATTTTTTCGGCTTCAACCTTTACTGCTGATTCAAATTCAGGCTGCTTTACAACCTCGTCCCAAAACTCCTTAAAGTCGCCTTCCTTATCTTTAAACCAATCGGTAAATACTTTCTCTCTTATCTTCTGCTCTTTTATTTTTATTCCAAGTGGACTTTTTTTATAGAAGTCATATACCTGTGAAATAAACCTACCGCCACTCCTTGCTGCTTCATCATACCTCATGGCATAGTCAGCCCATTTTTGAGCAAGCAAATCAGCTTTAGTATATTCTCCTTTGGCACGTAAAGCGATTTCCTTTGCTGCTATCCTGTCAATAGAAACGGCAAATATTGCGGAGTTAATATCACCTGAAAATCTATTTGCTTCGGCATATGCAACGGCTGCATCTTCACCAACTCCTTTGACGATCTCTGTGGCAAACATACGTGCTTCTTCATGTGAATGAGGCTCATACTTTAACCCATTATCCTCTAATTTTGTCCTTGCTGCATCGGAAATATTTTCGCTATCTACCAAATGACTAATGATAGCCTTTTCATTGGTGTATATCTTTGTTTCTTGTGCTACTTCGTCATCACTAAAATGATCTGAAAACTGTTTGTTGACAGCCTTACGTCCTTCATCAGTAAGGTCATTGTACCATTTATTCTTTGAAAGTTCTTCGACTATCGCATCTGCTAAACGTCCTCCTGCCTCTACTAACTTTGCTATACCTTCTATAATATCATTTTCATCAATTCCTTTTTTTGATATTACAATAGGATTACCGTTTTCATCTTTTAGTTGAAGTGGCTTGGACTTTAACGCCCTTATCTTATCGGCTACCTTCTTAGCTTCTTTGGTGTACTTTTTTTCCGAAGCGGGGGCTACTACCTGTTCACCCCCTTTTTCTGACGTACCTACTTCTTCGGTCTTGGCTTCTTTGGTGGTACTGTCCGTACTCTTTTCTTTGTTGTCATTTTTTTCTGTTTTGGGTGAAATTATTTTTTCTTGTTTTTTTTCTTTAGGACTTAACAGCCCTTCTTCTTTCCTTTTTTCTTTTTCATCTTGTTTTGGTTTTAGTGATTCAGTTGATTGTTTCTTTGATACTTCTTCTTTGGGTGGCTTTTCAACTATTAATTTCCCATTTTTAACCATTACTCCTTCGGGAGGATTTTGCCATGCCTGTAATTCCCTATCCCAAATATCAACAGAACCACCCCTTCGGTTATCATATCCATATATTTCACCGTCAATTTCAACAACATTTTTAAACGGCTTGTATATTGTAGATACAGGGGACATTATTGCACCTGTTACTTTTGCAGTTTCAATCTCTTTTTTATTATCTGCCGTTTTCTTCTTTTCAATAGGTTCAGTGATTTGTTCTTTCTCCTTACTCTCCACATCCTTTAATGGAGTTACTGCTTCTGATTTTGGAGTTGGTGCTACTTCTTCTTTGACACTTTCCTTGACCTTTACTTCGGGGGGTTGGGATTGTTGTTTTATTTTAACTTCTTCAATAAGATTGACCTTACCATTTTCATCCTTTTCATATCTGTAATCATAATCCGCATTTTCAACTAATTTTAGTTTGCCATTTTTAACTGTGTAAATCGCATTGTCGCCATCTTCGTAAAATACACCCTCTTTTAAATTACCCTGTTGATACGCTTCTCTAAGGTCTTGTGGACTTGGTAAACCTTCTAAGTTTTCGCCTACTTTTATTTCACCTTCTTTTGCTTGGTAAGTGTCTGCCTTATATTTAGAAACATTTTCGCTTTTTTTAGGTCTATACCCATAATTGCTATCCTTGTCAAAAATAAAACCTCTCTTTTTATACCAATCTTTTAATTCTTTGTTGGATAACCCGACATTACCTTGTCTATCGCCAACAGGATTAGTAGTTGCCCCTTCGGAATCTACCATCAATGAAATAGATAAATCATTTTTGTCTGCTTCTGCTAAAATTCTATCCAATTCTTTTGAAGCCAATCCCTTCCCTCTTTCACCTTTTTCGTTACCGATATAATCAAGTTGAAAATCACCCTGCACTTGTTCCCCATTTACATCACCACCATCATCATCTTTTAAAGAAACCTCAATCCCTTTTTTAGTTGTATAATTGGCAGCTTTTGTATCTAATCCACCCACCAATATTTTAGTTTCGGGCGAAAGTTTTTTAGCCATAGTAAAGGCATCTTTCACTTTCACATCTACCACACCGCTACCTGTATCAGTTCCTTCCATTGGTGTTTCTTCCGTAATGGCTGTTTCGGTTTCTTCACTTGCTATCGGCTTATTTTCTACTTTCGGTACATCAACGACTTGCGGCTCAACAGGTAAATCTATTGGCTCTGACTTGTCTTTGTCATCTAAAATGAAAAGGACTTCTTTTTTCTTTTCTTTTATTGCCTTATCCGTTTGTTTTATTTCTTCGTCTATGGCAGCATGAAAAGTGTCAT
>JACCDT010265587.1_pt1 | contig 16036 bp, 6 predicted proteins | sample 7446291 | NCBI WGS metagenome assembly JACCDT01 (sample SAMN15323446, study PRJNA562643) | freshwater metagenome | isolation source: river surface water | place: USA:Blue River Watershed | collected 2017-08-17 | reverse complement strand
CCAATGTTACATTGCCCTGTAGACGGGCCAGTTTTTTGTGCTGTATATGTAGAATCTTGAACTCCATTGATATATAATACCATTCCTGTTGTGGTATTAAATGTTACACAAGCGTTGTACCAAACACCTGTAGAAAAACTTGCTGTCGATGGATATGTAGTCGGGAATCCTGTCCAAACCGTATGACCGCAGTATAACTTAGAAGTGCCGTTAAAAAACATAAAATGGCCACCTGTGTCGCTGCTTAATAAGTTATTATCTGTCAGACTAGTCAACTTGAACCAAACAGACTTTGTATATGCTGTTAGACCCACAGGGGTTCCAGATCCAGTACCGTATTGAGAAGATGCACTTGTAAATGTGATGGCACCGCCTGAATTTGTACTGCTAAAACTTGGGCCATTTACTAAAGTAAAACTTGTACCGCTACCGCTCAAATCAGTCCAAGTCGATCCTGAACCTGAATAACTTGTAGTCTGTCCCGCATCGACCCATAATGTTAAATTTCCGTCAATGACCGGAGCACCTGTGAACTCATCAAATATTCCGCTAATTTGTACTGTTCCGTTTGCACAATCCCTACGGGCAACAGATGTGCCCGAATTGGAAACTTCATCAAATAATGACGAAAGAACTGTATTCACGTTGGCACTAATAGTAGTTTGTGTTACTTCATCTACTGTACCATTTACTAAAAGTGTTCCAGTACTAGTAAGCCTATTAGATATTGTTGCCATAATTATCCAAATATAGTGTCTAAGCTATTAGTTGAACCGTTGTATACTTGATAGACTGCGCTCACACTATTTGCCGCAACAAATCCCACACGCTGACCTACATATACGTTACCAGCTACACCAACGCCCCCGCTCACTATTACTGCACCAGTGACGTTACTTGTGGCTGCTGTGGTTGCAGTTGCGCGAATAATACCAGCAGTTGTTACGTTACCAGCTGTTACGTTACCGGTTACGCCTGCACCGCCTTGTACCATTAATGCGCCCGTGCTGGTTGATGTAGACACGGTGCTCGTTCGAACCAATAGTCCTGTATTGGCTATAACTACATATGGATTTTCAATGAAAGAAGGAGAGCCGGTGAATTGACCAATCTGGAATTCGTAACCGTCGCTTGACGAAATGTACTTGTTAGCGCCGCCTCGAGTCTCAAATCGTATATTTCTTTGTGCATTAGCTGTTTTAAAACTAAAATCTACTAGTGCAACGCTACTTGATGATCCGTCAAACAGCGGTCCATTTTGACCGTCTCTGTTTTGCATTCTTAGATACTGAGGACCGTAAGTATCATTGGTTACACCTAATAGTAGTTGTGATCGTCCTAATACGTTACCAGATGTACTTAAGCCACCTACATTAAGGTTACCAGTTACACCTAGTGTAGTGCCAACTGTTGCAGCACCGTTAACAGTTAGTGCTGCAACAGTTGTATTACCGCTTGTACCGACTGTTGTAAACAATGCTGTGCTCGGTGTTACATTACCAATTGGTGTGGCCTGTATACCGCCTGCTGCTTGTAATGTTCTTACAATAGTTGCACTGTTAGTTAGTGACATACCATCAGCATTGACGTTCGAGCCAACGCCTAGTGATAATCCAACAGTTGCAGAATTATTAACTGTTAACGCATTTACTGTGGCATTACTGCTTACGCCGACTGTGGTAAACAATGCTGTACTTGGTGTTACGTTACCAATTGGTGTGGCTTGTAGGCCACCCAATGATTGTACCGATCCATTGACCACAGCTGATGTATTAACTGTTAGTCCGTTAACAGTAACATTACTTCCGAAACTACCTGTGCTATTTCCTACTATTGCACCAAGTGCAGTAATAGGTCCAGTTTTGATACTATCGTATACAACGTTAGCATTTGTAAAATCTACTGTAGTGTTAGGTTCTGCTACATTGCTGACTAGCTTCCAGACGTTATCGGTGTGATCTCTTATGAAACCTGTATGCTGGTATGTAGACAAGTTAGAAGTTGTTGAAAATTGGCTATAGAAACCGATTTCGTAACTATACGGATAAGGTGCATTTGCTGTTAAGTATAATAGCGGATCTTGAACTGAAATATTGGATGTGCTTGTTGCTATTAAATTTGTAGTATATAAATTACCGCCAACCCAGAAATCTTTGGTTACACTGCCTCCGCCCACAACAATAAATGCACCAGTCCCAACACCGGTTGCATCTGTTGTATCGTTAGAAATAATTCTACCTACGCTAGATATGTTTCCAATTGTAGCGTTACCAGTCACACCCAATGTTGTTCCAATAGTTGCACTATTGTTTACAGTTAACGCATTAACTGTACTGTTGCCACTTACACTTTCGCTTGTGAATATAGCTGTACTTGGTGTTACATTACCAATTGGAGTTGCTTGTAGTCCGCCCATCGCACTCAATGTAGTTTGAGCAGTAATGCTTGTGTTACTTGTTAGTGCGGCGCCAGTTACGTTGCCTGTTGCGCTTACTGTAGTAAATTGACCAGTGCTGGCTGTCGTATTACCGATTGGCGTGGATTGTAAGCCGCCTTCTGCCTGTAACGGAGATACTGCAACATATACAGAATTACCATTACCTGTAGTAAGTAATAAAGGATTACCAAGAGAACTAATTTGATTGCTTGTTGCTGCACCTATATCTAGCTGGGGAGTTTTAAATCCGCCAGTAGTAGCAGTAATATTACCAGAGGCACTTAATGTCGAACCAAATGTACCACTACCGTTAATAGTTAATCCATTAGCAGTTAAGTTACCTGATGCATTTAATGTAGTAAATTGAGCAGTACTAGGTACAGCGTTACCAATTGGTGTATCTTGTAAGCCACCTCGAGCTTGTAATGATCCTACCACTACCCCACTACCAGAAAGAGTTATACCCGATCCAGAAATATTTCCGGTTATACCCAGTGTTCCGCCAACAGTTGCTGAATTGTTAACTGTTAGTGCATTAGCAGTAATATTACCACTTACACTCAGACTTGTGAATATAGCTGTACTTGGTGCAACGTTGCCGATTGGTGTAGCTTGGATGCCACCCAATGCACTCAGAGTAGTTTGAGCTGTAATACTTCCATTACTTGTTAACGCAGCGCCTGTTACGTTACCTGTTGCGCTCAATGAAGTAAATTGACCAGAACTAGCTGTTACATTACCTATAGGTGTAGCTTGGATGCCGCCCAGGGCACTTAGTGTAGTTTGAGCTGTGATACTTCCATTACTTGTTAAAGCAGGTGCTGTAATGTTTGCAGTAGAATTTACTGATGTAGATGTTACTACTAATACGTTTGCTGTACCAGCCGAGCTTACAGTAACAGGACCGTTTAGGTATGCTCTTACATTACTATTTCCGTTTTGTATACTTGTTGCATCTATTCCGGTTAATTGGCTACCATTACCAAATAAGAACGAAGCACTAATATTTCCGGCTGTTGTTAAATTACCAACTGTTGCGTTACCGGTAACAATAATAATATTAGAACTAATACTATTAGCACCTGAAATATTACCTCCGGTGCCCGATCCCAATGTGATATTACCTGACGTACCAATTGTGGTGAACAAAGCAGAACTGGCTGTTACATTACCAATCGGTGTATCTTGCAATCCGCCTAAGTATTGTGCTGTCCCTGTAGTAACCAAAGAACCAGATAACGTAGCACTTGATCCGTTGATATTACCGACCACACCCAAAGTAGAACCAATTGTTGCACTGCTGTTAACTGTTAATGCGTTAACAGTACTGTTACCGCTTACACTTTCGCTAGTAAAGACAGCAGTACTCGGGGTTACGTTACCAATTGGAGTGTTCTGTAATCCGCCTAAGCCGCTTATAGTTGTGACCGCGGTGATAGAACTATTGCTTACCAAACCAGCAGCTACTAAGTTACCACTAGTATTCAAACTAGTAAAATTACCAGTGCCGGGCGTTATATTACCAATAGCTGTTGCCTGAATACCTGCTATCGATTGCAGTGTTGTACCAACCACTGCACTACCATTGACTGTTAGTGCGCTTACTGTAGCATTTCCTGTAGCACTTAGAGTTGTCACTATTGCAGTATTACCACCTGCACTACCTAATGTACCATTAAGCGGGCCATTGAATGTAGATGTTGCTGTGTATGTATCACCAGTAAACACCGCACCGCTGTTACCAATAGTAGCTGCCTGTACTGTGGTAAATGCACCAGTGCTAGTTGTTACGTTACCAATTGCTGTGTTTTGGATACCTGCTACGGCTTGTAGTGTTGAGCCAACTACTGCACTGGTGTTAACAGTTAATCCGTTAACTGTTAAGTTGCCAGAAATTACAGCATTAGAGATATTAATTGATCCACCAGTGATTGTTCCGTTGGATACTAAGTTACCCACTGTGGCTGTGCCAAATACGCTAAGACTACTATTCCCAATTATTTGACCCAATACCGTAAGAGTTCCTGTTTTCAGTGGATCATATACTGCATTTGCAAAATCAATTGTAATACCCGGTTCTGGTATTACATTACTGAATAACTTCCAAGTGTTGTCATCAACGTCTCTAACAAAACCAGTATGTTGATATACATTACCAACTGTACTATTAAATTGGCTGTATACGCCAATGTCATAATTATAAGGATATGGGCTAGTTGCTGTTAGATATAGTAGAGGGTCTGTAACGCTCAGAGTGTTTGCATTGATGGCAACTAGATTTGTTGTGTATACATTGCCTAAGACATGGATATCTTTTTCAAAACTTGCTCCGCCTTGTACGATTAATGCACCTGTATTTGCACCTGTACTATTTGTGGTGTTAGTAATTAAAACTGTACCTGCAGTTCTGATATTTCCTACAATTACGTTGCCCGCTACGCCCAATGAAGAACCGATAGTTGCACTATTGTTAACTGTTAGTTCGTTTGTTGTTACGTTTCCGCTAATGCTTGCGGTTGTAAAGTTACCAGTACTCGGTGTTATGTTACCAATAGCTGTTGCTTGTATTCCGGCCGTTGCACTTAATGTTGTTCCTGCAGTGATTGACCCGTTACTTGTTACGCCTGCAGCAGTTAAGTTGCCATCGGTGTTTAGACTTGTAAAGTTACCTGTACTTGGAATAGCATTTCCTACAGGAGTGTTCTGTAATCCACCAGACAAGCTGACGTTACTTACTGTAATATTACCTGCAATAATTCCAGATACTGTTAAATTATTTGTGCTTACGTTACCTACTGTAGCATTGCCGGTTACGCCCAATGTACCGCCAATTGTTGCTGAGTTGTTAACAGTTAGCGCATTGACTGTGCTGTTTCCACTTACACTTTCAGTTGTGAATATAGCTGTACTTGGTGCAACATTACCAATCGGCGTTGATTGCAAGCCTCCATCAAAGTCTCCAGAACCACTTGCTGTCAAAGAACCAGTTAACGTAATACCGTTTCCGTTGATGTTGCCAGTTACACCTAATGTCGATCCGATAGTTGTTGAGTTATTTACTGTCAATGCATTAACTATTGCATTGGCGCTTCCATTGATGGTAGTAAATTGAGCATTAGTACCAGATACCGCTCCGTTACTTGTTAACGAATTAACTGTGGCTGTACTTGTTACTTCTAATGTTGTAAACTTACCTGTACTTGCAATTGCATTTCCTACTGGAGTATTCTGTAGGCCCCCAGACAAGCTAACGTTGCTTACTGTAATGTTATCAGCAATAATTCCGGATACCGTTAAATTATTTGTGCTTATATTGCCTATTGTGGCATTACTGGTTACCCCTAGTGTGCCGCCAATTGTTGCTGAATTATTAACTGTTAATGCATTTACTGTTGTGTTACCAGCTACACTTAGTCCTGCAAATATTGGAGAATCACTTGTGCCGACTCCGATGTCAACACCACGAGCTGTTCCATCTTTTGATGTAATCGATAAGTTACCATTTGAAGAATTGTAGCTAACTATGGAAATACCATCTATTGCTACGTTAGTAACACCGTCTACACGACCTTTACTATCAACGCTAAACACTGGAACAATTCCAGCGTTACCATAAATCCCTGCTGTTACACCACTATTTTTTAACTGGCTAGTTACCACTTCGCCACTTGTGTCAATTACAGTGGTACCGTTTACTTTAAGTTGTCCGACGTTAGCTGTATTGTAAACTGTTAAGAAAGAATCAATAATAGCATTTGCAAATGTAGGTGTATCTTCCTGCCCAACATTCAAATCAACGCTATATGTTGTACCAGCACTTGTTGAAATAGTTAAGTTACCTGTTAGAGTACTATAAGACAACCCGCTCACACCGGCCACTGCCGTTGTATTAGCAGAAGTAATTCGTCCTTTACTATCAACAGTAATTACCGGAACAGCGCTAGCATTTCCATACGTGCCTGCTACTACTCCACTATCAATTAATCGACTTGTAACAACATTACCAGTTGAATCAATTACATTGTATCCGGCAACATCGACTTGTCCAACGTTGGCTGTTCCTGCTGTATTAAGATTTGCCGCTATTAAATTCCCAACCACACCTAATGTAGTACCAATAGTTGCAGAAGTATTAATCGACAAGCCATTTACGATTGTATTACCATCTACACTAAGCCCTGAAAATATTGGACTGTCGGCAGTACCGACTCCGATATCAACCGAGAAATTATTTCCTGCACTTGTGAATACTGTTAAGTTGCCGGTCAATGAATTATATGTTACATTGTTTACACCAGCTACTGCCGTTGTACTAGCTGAAGTAATTCGTCCTTTACTATCTACAGTGATCACCGGAACAGCACTAGCATTTCCGTATGTGTCCGCAGTTACACCACTATCTACCAATCTGCTTGTAACAATATTGCCTGTAGAATCAATTACTTTATATCCAGCAACATTGATGTTGCCTAATGAATTAATATTACCGCCTACTGAAACCGTATTTGCTGTTTTATTAAATGTAAAACCTGTTGTGGCCCCGACAGTAGAATTGTCGTTGAACAGAACTTGTGTATCTAAACCCGGAGCACTCAAATTACCTTGAACGTTACCAATATAGTTTAGAGCTTTAATAGTTCCAGTAATAAAGAAATCGCCGTTTATATTTCCGCCGATAGGTGTGAATACTGCTACGTTACTAACACCAGTCGAACTAATAGCAACATTACCATTTGAGTAAACTTTTACATTACTAGTTCCATCACTAATTAATGTAGCATCAATTCCAGTTAGATATCTTCCGTTACCTAGGAAATAACTACCTGTCACATTTCCAGTAATGTTTGCTAACCCAGTTAAAACTAAATTACCAGTTTTTACTGTTCCATATGTACCTGAAATAATATTGCCGGTTTCAGAAATTACGTTTGAGTAGTATTCAAAATATCCAGTGTCGTTCGCTCGACCAAAGAATGCTGCTCGATTTTCACTGTCATAATAATATGTTCTTACACCAGAATCAAAGCTATTATTAGATAATAAAGGAGCCCCGTTTGGTCCTGTATTTAGAGTAATAATAGGATCTTGAACACTAAAATCTCTAACATTCAAATATGTTACAGTTCCGCTTACGTCAAGATTTCCAGAAATAACAGTATTACCGCTAACCGATAACCCAGTTAGTGTACCTAAACTTGTAATATAAGGCTGGCTTGCTGTAGTAACTGTGGCGGCTATATTTCCATTATATACAGGCAAGTAACTGGCAACGTTAGCATTAGAATAATTTGCTTCTACCAATCCCCCGTTAACGTACAACATACCGTTTCTGACGGTAACATTTGCACCTGCTAGTGTAATATTTGAACTGAAATAACCTTGAGTGAATTGATTGGTTACATTACCGACTGTATAAAGATTTGATGTTACTGGAACTAAATTTGAATCTATAGAAGAAAGACTGCCTACAGGAATACCGTTAGGATAAAATACCCCCGAAGTAATGACATAACCAATTGATTCTATGTTACCGTAAGCAAATAAGTTACCTGTTCTAACGTTTACCGATGTTACAATATTGTTAGAATAAATTACATTGGCGTTTAACGTAGTGACGCCATTACCGTCAAATACTGAATAGAGTTCAGTAAAGTTGGTGTTAACTTTATTAAATGCTACGTAAAGAGAGTCACCAGTCTGACTATCTGGACCTACGCCTAAATTTATTATTTGTTGTGACATCCCACAGACTTTCCAGTTTTAGTGTATTTAGCTAAAACGGAAGATTGTGGTTTGTGGAAAAGTGGCAGTTTCCTGCCACTTTTTTATCCTCTACCAACCGCAATTTCGATCACAGTAGTTGGATTTTCATCTGTAGCTGTAAAGTTTTCCAAGCTCTTACCAACAACAGATCCAATTACAGGACTACTGCAAGATTTAACATAACCATTTCCTGCTGTTACTAGCATGTCACCTTTGCCCACTGGACCGGCAACCTTAGCAGGAACACGACCTTGTAGAGCAATAACAGCTACATAAGTTGCTTCTAAGTTACTGTTCATTAAGTAAGCAGGTTCCGTCGAAACTACACCAGCAACTCTTGTGCTCATTACTTCGCCAGCAACAGTAACTTCAAAATCTCCGCCAAAGTTTAATACTGTACCAGGTTCATATTGGGCATCTGCCACATATGCTTCGGCCAAGTCAGCATAGAGTGCTTCTGTGGCAGTACCAACAAATCGAGTAGCATATAAGTTACCTGTTGAAGGAATATAGCGCAATCCTGGATCATCAGCATATATTGTTTGAGTAGATCCTAAAGTAGGAACAAATACTGGATAGTATGTACTGGCTGCCGATGTATCAGTGGCATTCAATGTTGTATTAATGCCTTGTGGACCTTGTGGACCTTGTGGTCCTGTCGGTCCTTGTGGTCCTGCCACTGTACTAGGTGAGCCTTGTGGCCCTTGTGGCCCTTGTGGCCCAGTTGGACCTTGAGGTCCTGCTACTGTGCTATCTGCTCCAGATGGTCCGCGTGGACCTTGTGGACCTTGTGGTCCTGTTGGTCCTTGAATGCCTTGTGGTCCTTGTGGACCGCGTGGGCCTTGTGGTCCTGTATCACCTTGTGGGCCTCGTGGTCCTTGTGGTCCGGTTGGTCCTGCTACTGTACTTGCAGCTCCTTCTGGTCCACGTGGTCCTTGTGGTCCTTGTGTTCCAGTTGGTCCTTGTGGTCCACGTGGACCTTGTGGACCTGTGTTACCTTGTGGTCCTTGTGGCCCGGCGGCACCTGTTGCACCGTTTAAGTTTAAAGTCCATGAAGTATAGGTACCAGATCCTACTGTAGTAGTAACATCAATAACTATTTGCCCAGTAGAACTATTGTAACTAGTAACAGAACCAATCATATAATTAGTACTGCTATTACTAGCTAATACCGACTGTGCAGCAGTATACGCTAGACCAGTGTTAGCAGTAAATGTTTTAGCTCCTGTTCCAATAGAGTTAGAAGTAGAGCTAGTTGATTGATACTTGTCTGACTGCCCTTGTGGACCTTGTGGTCCACGCGGACCTTGTGGACCTGTGTTACCTTGGCCGCCCGATGGGCCTTGCGGGCCACGCGGGCCTTGTGGTCCTTGTGGTCCTTGTGGCCCGCGAGGACCTGTTTGACCAGTTGCACCATTTAAGTTTACAAGCCAACTTGAGAATGTACCGGCACCATTAATACTTGTAATATTGGCTATCATTTGCCCGTTAGCACTTGTATAAGTTGTAACGGTACCTATCATTATGTTACCAGCTGTATTAGAAATAATAACTGATTGTCCAGTTGAATATGCTAAATTAGCCGATACAACTAGTGCTTGATCTGTTGTTCCTATAGTTAAACTAGTAGAGCTAGTTGTGGCATATCTGTCAGCTTGACCTGATGGTCCTTGAACTCCTTGTGGACCTTGTGGACCTTGTGGTCCGGTTGGTCCTTGAACTCCTTGTGGTCCTTGTGGTCCTTGTGCTCCATTGGTGCCGTTAGTGCCTGCACTTCCTTGTGGTCCTTGTGGTCCTTGTGGCCCGGCTGCACCATTTTGGTTAACAGTCCAGCTGCTGTATGGTCCCCCGGAGCCGACAACGCCCGTAATATTTGTTACCATAGAACCAGTGTTAGCGTTATAAGATGTAACGCTACCAGTCATATAGTTAGAGCCGCTATTGGCAACAACAATTGGTTGGCCTGGGGTCCACGCAAGATTAGCTTGTGTTGTTAGCGATAAAGAAGAATTTAAGGCCAATGCTAGAGTCGAAGAGCTTGTTCCTTGATACGTATCGCCCCTAGATCCTTGTGGTCCTTGCGGTCCTTGAACTCCCTGTGGACCTTGTGGTCCAGTTGGGCCTTGAACGCCTTGTGGCCCTTGTGGTCCAGTTGGGCCTTGAACGCCTTGTGGCCCTTGTGGACCTTGTGTCCCAACGTTTCCTGTTGCAAATATGGACCAGCTAGAATATGTACCTGAACCGCTAGTATAGTCAACTACAATCGTAACGTTTGTTCCTAGGTACGATGATATAGTACCTTCCATAAAGTTGCTTGCACTATATGCGGCTCTAACACGTTGATTGATAGTGAATGAAGATACAGTATTTGCGGTTCCTGTAGTAAATGTAACATTGCCAGTTGAAATAGTTTCAGAATCTGACGAAGTTAATACCACATATCCAATACCGCCGCCACCTGACGGTCCTTGTGGTCCTTGTGGTCCAGTGGGTCCTTGTGGTCCTACTGGTCCTTGATTTCCGATTGGTCCAATTGGCCCAATTGGTCCTTGTGGTCCTTGTGGGCCGCGAGCGCCTTGTGGTCCTTGTGGCCCAGCATCTCCTTGTGGTCCAGTGGGTCCTTGTGCACCTTGTGGTCCTGTAGGTCCTTGTACGCCTTGTGGTCCTTGTGGTCCTTGTGGTCCACTTGCACCTACAGCCCCTTGTAAAGATACATTCCAGCTACTGTATGTTCCAGAACCTAACGTAGAAGTGATATTAGCAATCATCTGCCCGTTAGCTTGAGTATAACTAGTAACTGTTCCGATCATATAGTCTGTGGCAGTATTTGCAATAATCACTTGCTGCCCTAAACTATATCCTAAGTTAACATTAGCTGTTATTAAAGTCTGCAACCCGGAGCCAATAGTTAAAGAAGTGTTACTCGTAGTAGAGTACTTGTCCCCGGCTAATCCCTGTGGTCCAGTCGGACCTTGTGGTCCTTGTAGTCCTTGTGGTCCAGTGGGTCCTTGTGCACCTTGTGGTCCAGTTGGGCCTATTGGTCCTTGTGGTCCTGTGGGACCTTGTGGTCCTCGTGTTCCTTGTGGTCCTTGTGGTCCAGTTGTGCCTAAGCCGCCTTGTGGTCCAGTTGGACCTTGTACACCAGTTGGTCCTTGTGGACCTTGTGGTCCTTGTGGTCCGGTTCCTCCAGGCCCTGCAGGTCCTTGTGGCCCAGTAGGTCCTTGTGGTCCTAAGTTACCAATTGGTCCTTGTGGACCTTGTGGACCTTGTGCGCCAACACCACCGTTTTCTCCTGGAACTCCGCGGGGTCCTTGGGGCCCTTGCACCCCAACACCTGTTGGACCTGTTTCGCCCTGTGGACCTTGTGGTCCTTGTGCACCAACTCCAGTTGGACCTTGTGGTCCTTGTGCACCAAATGTTCCTTGCGGACCTTGCGGTCCTTGTACACCTACCCCAATTGGTCCTTGTGGGCCTTGTGGGCCCGATAGTCCGCGAGGCCCTTGTGGCCCTTGTGGTCCTGCGTTTCCTTGTGGTCCTTGTACACCAGTTGGTCCTTGAGATCCTTGTACGCCTTGGGGCCCTTGAGGCCCAGCGTTTCCTTGTGGTCCTTGCGGTCCACGAGGTCCTTGAGTTCCTTGTACACCTTGTGGTCCTTGGGGACCTTGTGGTCCGCGTGGTCCTTGTGGTCCAACTGCTCTAACTCCATTGGAATAGAAATAATCCAATGCGTAAACACCTGTATCTGCAATTACTACAACATTAGATACGCCCGAAATTCCACTAGTAACGTTGCCGTTTTCATAGACCACTACATTACTAGAACCATTAACAAGTTGAGTTCCTCCTGGTAATCCTGACAATAAAGAACCATTACCTAAGAAATAATTACCACTTATGTTTCCAGTAACTGTTAATGCATTAGCGAGTTTCTGGAAAGTAAATCCTGTTGATCCGCCCAATACTCCAGTGTCGTTAAACATTACCTGAGTATTAGCGCCTGCCGCGGCGGCAATTACTGTAGTTTCACCTGCACTTAAAATTCGAATATCTACGTTTGTTCCTACAGGAATCGCATTGTAAAACTGAATACTATTACCAGTAACTTGATATTCAGTATAAGGAATCAAGTATTGATTATTCGAAACAGCCAACACTCCTGCTGTTGTACTGTTAGCATCTAAAGGATAGATAATATCCCCATTACCAACGATAGTTTGTTGTGTTATTAGTCCAGATACTGGTACCCAACTTGTACCATTGTAGTATTCAACAACAGTGGTATCGCTATTATATCTAACTGCCCCGGGTGTATCTATTCCCGAACGATCACCTGTACTACCCGAAGGCAACCCTAGGGCGCCAACTGTGGAAATGTTTACTAATTTAGATAACCCAGGTGCAATACTAATATTTGCGTCTGATGTGCTACTAATAGTATTACCAATTATACGAATATTACCTGCATTAGCAACTGTAAACGTAGCGGCATTGGGTGTTATATTACCTATTACTGTATTTTGTAGACCACCGCCAGCCCATAATGTTGTTCCAAATGTACCGCTGTAGTTGACTGTTAATCCGTTAGCTGTTAAATTTCCTGTAACAATAACGTCGTTACCAAAGAACCCAGAACCGTTAACATCTAAATTGCCACCAAATGATCCATTACCGTTAACGTCTAAGTTGCCGCCGAACGATCCAGAACCATTGACTTCTAAGTTGCCACCAAACGATCCAGAACCATTAACATCTAAATTACCACCAAAACTGCCGCTGCCATTAGCTTCTAAATTGCCGCCAAAGAAACCATTACCATTTGTTGTTAAATTTCCCCCAAAGCTACCGTTGCCGTTAACTGAAAGATTTCCACCAAAGAATCCTGAACCATTTGCATTTACATTTCCACCAATCAACGCATCGCCATTGGCAGATATGTTTCCGCCAAAAAGTCCGTTGCCGTTAGCTTCAACATTACCGCCAAAAAGTCCGCTACCATTTGCTGTGACATTTCCGCCGATTAATGCATTACCGTTAGCTTCAACATTACCGCCAAAGAAACCATTACCGTTTACTTGTAAATTACCACCCCCACCGCCAAATTCACTGATGATGTTTGCGATATTAGCCCATTCGCGAGTACCGTCAACGTTGCCTAAAAGAACATAAGCATTACCTGCAGGCAATCCTAAATCTGGTTCAGCATTGCCTAAGTCAAGGAATGTGTATCTTCCCGGATCTGCATTGGCACTTGGCGTCTTAGGAACGCGGCCGCTTATAATATTATTACTAATCTTTTTAGACATATTTTATTACTTGGTTTCTAATAGGCTTAATGTTAATTTCAAACGATTATTTGTGCTTGCATTAGCATAAAAACTCTGTCCGGGAGTTAATACTAACTTCCCAACTAACACACCAACAGCATCAGCTACAGGGACTGTAAAGTTTTTAACAAGCTCTGTCGACGTAGATGAATCTGTATCGTAGTGAATTGCTGTTACGTTTGCAGCTTCAGATGCAATATTGGAAACTTGTGCCATTAATACAATCGTTGATGTTATCGCTGGAGCTGTATATATAGATTCCAATGTTGTAGTTAATTCTGCTGTTACTGTTTTAAACGTATTAATAGGTGTTGCCATTTTTATTTTATCCTTCAATCGACAATATGTAAGGTGTCATAACTGCAAATAAACTTCTATTAAAGTCGTCACCTTCGATTGTACCTGTTGATCTTACAATTGTTAGACCTGGGCCGATTCTAAAATCGCCTTTTTGATCTGTGCTGGTCCAGTTTATTCTTCCTCTTACATTTCCGTAAGTAGAATATAAAACGTTTGCTTCTACCACTTCGTTCTCAGGTATAGGAATACCTCCGTATTGTGGTAGTGCAATATTAGGCTGTGTACCAGCACCGACATATTCCATTGTGTGTGCGGATGCACTGATTGTACTTACTTGCCAGCCGCTTAAATTATCGCCGGCGTAGGCTACATTGCCTGTTGTAGCACCAAATCTTGATGTAATGTTTACATTCCAAACATTTCCATGGCCAGGATACGATGATGTTACGTTGCTGAATGTACTAATAAAATACATATTTGTATCGCCAACTAACATCACACCGTTATTTGTTTTAGGAGGTGTTGTTACATTTCCAATAGTCAAACTAGTATCGCCTACATTTACATTAGATAACAAGTTACCTGTAAATTCCAAAGATCCACCTTCTGCCCATAGCCCGTAATTACCAATGCCGTTATCACTTCCAATCAACGACACAAAGCTACCAGATTCAACTTTCATACCAACATCGCAAGCAATAGTGTAAATGTTAACAGCTTGGCTATATGCTCTATTAATCATTCTTAGACCGATACCGCCTTGATTAATATTTGTAATAAAACCTAAAATAAATGCACGGGTACTGTTGGGATCTACTAAGCTGCCATCAATTTCAACTGTAGTTCCTGTGGTTGTTGAGCTGGTAATATTTTGAATATAAGGACTTACGTAAAATAATCCTGCACTTCCATCCGGAGGAAAACTGAATGCTCGTCCTGTGTAATTTCTTACTGTGAGTCCCCAAACATAACTACCGCCCTTCATGTAGAACATGTCGCTAGATGTTACGCTAGGCTGAATAAACACGGACCTAATGTCATCGCCCATTAATGCAACGTTTGCAGGAATGATAATAGGGCATACTTCAGTATACGAACCGCTGGCAACTTTAACTGCTGTCCCAGATGTTGCTATAGACATTGCGGCCGCAATAGTTAATTTCGGAGTTGCTAAACTACGGCCATCGTTAGAATCATTGCCATTTTTAGCTACATAGATTACATTATCAAATGTACTGTTAGCCACAGTTAATACCGGACTGCCGTTGGCAGTAACAGAAGTTGCAGCTAGGTTTACTACATCTAAGGCCGTATTTTTAACAAATGATCCCATATTATAATTCTTCTTTATACAGTGGTATGTGTTAGTGTAATAGACATAACACTATTTGCAGTGCTTCTTGCGTATATTGCATCTCCGTTGTCAAGGAACAAACGTTCAGTTGACGCTAAGTAAGTATCCCCAGATTGAACAGTAACGTTAGTGTACAAAACGTTCACATTGCTAGGACTTCCACCACTGGGTACTGCCCAAATACTAAAACTAGCATTGGCGCTAGTAGAATAATTTGAAACATAAAAAGTCATAGCAACAGTAGTTCCAGTACTAGTATACACAGACGATGCGGTAGTTGTTAAATAATTGCTTTGTATTGACATATTTTATCCAAATATAATTCCGTATTTTTTTGCAGTTAGTACAGATACTAACTCGGAAGAAGAAGACCCTGCATTAACAAATAATCCTGTGCCGCCACCTTCTGCTACATTTCCTGTCACAACAACATAACCTGTAACTGCTGTTGGGCTATTTGTTGTTTTTTGTATTTTTGTATTATAAGCTGTTAATAGAGGACCAGAATCACCTAACCCATTATTAGCAATCCATTGACCGGCAGTTGGTCCGTCTTCATCCCAATATAATCCTACAGCAAGTTCACTGCCTCTATTATTTTCTAATCCACTATAACCAGCATGAGGAGAATCAGAAACCGTTAGATTGGAGTTCAAATGAAATATCGGTAGTATAGTGTCGTAGGCTTGAACGTTAGTAGTTATACCTGTTACTACTAAATTACCATCGACGTATAAGGTATGAGTATCTAATTCAACATTCCCTAATGGATTACCATTGGTCTTGAACGTTGTAATAGTATAATTACCAGTGTTTATTCGTTTGCTTGCGCCCATACTTACTCTCGTTTAGAGTATT
>JACCDT010354326.1_pt1 | contig 16042 bp, 16 predicted proteins | sample 7446291 | NCBI WGS metagenome assembly JACCDT01 (sample SAMN15323446, study PRJNA562643) | freshwater metagenome | isolation source: river surface water | place: USA:Blue River Watershed | collected 2017-08-17 | reverse complement strand
GTAGGTATGTTTGGAATCGATGAGTTTACGGCTATTATCAACGCGCCTGATGCATGCATCTTGGCTGTTGGTACCGTGAAGGATAGCGTAGGAGTGGTAAACGGCGAAATAAAACCAGTCAAAACCATGAAGGTTACATTAAGTTGTGACCATAGAGTAGTTGATGGAGCAATGGGTGCTGCATTTTTACAAACTCTTAAGTCCTACCTCGAAGAGCCTGTCAAATTATTAGTATAATCTTGAAAAGGCCTCTTCATCAGAGGCCTTTTTTTTGAATAAAACGCATGTATTCTATTAAATTCAACCATATTCAAGATTTGGGAGATGCTCGATATGCATCTGCCGTATTATCTGATTTTATTGGATTTTCCATCGATGGAGAATTTTCCATAACCCCACAAGCTATTCAAGAAATTATTGGTTGGTGTGCAGGGCCCAAGGTAATCATCGAAATCAATCAATCCCCCAACTTCGAACAAATTGAATCGTGGTTGAATATTCTTCCCATTGATGGAATTCAATGTCGTGATGAAAACCTTGCTGAAATTAAAAATCAATTTCCTGACGTGGGTATTTGGATGACATTTAACGATTTCGTTTCCGTAAGAACATCCCTTGAAAGCGCCGAAGAAATTTTGGAAAACAACACCCTTCAATTCTCAGTCAACTGTTTCAAAGAATCAGAAACGGGAAAAAAAGACTATTCTGAATGGAACGACTTTTTTGAAAAATTAGAAATTTTTTAACTCTAGAACTAGCTACAAAAACTATTTCAAAATAATAAACGTGCAAAATATGAAAAAACTAATGATCATTGCAGCAGTTTCATTGATGATGTTCTCCTGCGCCGATTCTCCTTCTGCTTATACCGAAGAAGAAAAACAATCTCAAGATAGCTTAGACCAAGCCGCTCAAGATGCGGAATTTGAATCCTTAGAAGACGACGATTCAACCTCCAATTCAACCGACTCCATCAAATAATGAAAGTTGCTGTTGTAGGTGCTACCGGTTTGGTGGGCACAAAAATGCTGCAAGTTTTAGCCGAGCGTAATTTTCCGGTAACCGAATTAATCCCTGTTGCCTCTGAGCGAAGTATAGGTAAATTGGTGGAGTTCAATGGAAAATCATTCCCTGTGGTGAGCATAGAAACCGCTATTGAAATGAAACCTCATGTAGCGCTTTTCTCTGCCGGTGGATCAACCAGTTTGAAATGGGCACCTAAATTTGCTGAAGTTGGAACATTTGTCATCGACAATTCATCGGCATGGAGAATGGAACCCAATATTCCATTGGTCGTTCCAGAAGTGAATGAGAGTGCATTGACTCCCGATTCCAAAATTATTGCCAATCCCAATTGTTCTACTATTCAAATGGTGGTGGCATTGCAACCATTGCATAAAAAGTTCCATCTGAAAAGAGTCATTGTTTCGACCTATCAATCCGTTACTGGTACAGGTCAAAAAGCAGTAGAACAGTTAATGAACGAACGAAAGGGAATCGAAGGCGAACAAGTTTATCCCTACCCTATCGACTTGAACGTATTGCCTCATATTGATGTATTTCAAGACAATGGATACACCAAAGAGGAAATGAAAATGATTTTAGAAACACGTAAAATCATGAATTTACCCGACTTGAAAATCACCGCAACTACGGTTCGTATTCCAACTATGGGTGGACATAGTGAGTCTATTAACGCCGAGTTTGAATCGCAATTATCCATGGATGAAGTGTTTTCCGCGTTAGAAAATGCTCCAGGAATCGTAGTTCAAGACAATCCCCAAGAAAAAATTTACCCAATGCCATTAACCGCACACGATAAAGATGCCGTTTTTGTTGGAAGATTGAGACTAGATGAATCGCACGATAACACTTTAAATATGTGGGTAGTTTCCGATAACTTGAGAAAAGGTGCAGCAACCAATGCGGTGCAAATCGCAGAATCGCTATTAAAAAAAGGTTTGTTAACTCAATTAAACAATCGGCTTTAAAATTACAAAAGACTTAAAAAATCAGATTTTTAACTGTTTTAATAACTTTTTTGAATTGAATTTGTTTGTTTCTAATAATGGCGGAAAATACCAACAACACCGACAAAATAGAAATAGATAACCGACCTTTATATTTAAAAGACGCAATCTACCAGGGAGAATTACACAGTGTGCCCTATGCACTTTCAGTTAGTTCTCCCAAAATAGAACCTATCGATAAACGTTTATTAAAAGCAAATGCGCATGAAGCCATGCAGCATCAGGCTGAACAACAAATTTCCATGTTGAAGAAACAAGCGGAATTACTGTTGCGCCAAGCTAAAGAAATTGAGCAACGTCTTGAACTTTCTCACGCCATTTACAAAGCGGAAATCAATTTCGAACCCGTAATTAACGGAATTTACCATTTATACCAGAAAGACGATGGCTCTCAAGTATTGAGTATGGTAGCTCCACACGAATGGGGTCGTAGCATGAAGTTCTCCATGTTTTTAAATACCGTGCGTTTACTTCCCGATAAAACCTGGGAAATATTGATGTAAACTTTAATATTCCGCAATTTTTTCAATTGCTTTCCGCACACTTCCTTCTTTGAGCAGCATCATTTTAGCCGTTTCGTAATCCAAACCGGTTTCCTCAACAATCATGCGGGTTCCGCGATCCACCAATTTATCGTTGGTTAATTGCATATCCACCATTTTATTGCCCTTTACGCGTCCCAATTTAATCATGACCGACGTTGTTATCATGTTCAAAACTAATTTGGTAGCTGTTCCAGCTTTCATTCGGGTAGAGCCGGTTACAAATTCAGGACCCGTTATGGCTTCGATGGGGAAATCGGAAGCTGCAGCCACTACAGAATTCGGATTGCAAACTATAGAGCCTGTTGAAATCCCCGCCGCTTTGCATTGATTTAACGCCCCTAAAACGTAGGGAGTTCTGCCAGAAGCTGTGATTCCAACCACAAAGTCTTTAGAGGTTATGTTCCATTTTTTTAAATCCTCAAATCCTTGATTTACATCGTCTTCTGCAAATTCTACTGCTTTTCTGATTGCACCATCCCCTCCAGCGATTATTCCTATGACTTTGTCGAATTCTACACCGTATGTTGGGGGACATTCTGAGGCATCCACAATTCCTAAACGTCCGCTGGTTCCGGCACCCATGTAGAATAAGCGTCCTCCACTTTGCATTTTTTGAAACAGTGCATCCACCAATTTGGTAATTTGAGGAATGGCTTTTTCAACGGCATCTGCAATGGTTTGGTCCTCCTGATTGATCCCAATTAACAGGGCTTCGGTATCTTTTAATTCCAAATCGGTATGATTGGAGCTTTGTTCAGTATTCATGTTAACTTGTTAAAATTTCAGTTTACTTAATCCTATTTCTTCCACCCTTATTTTGCCTTAAACGCAATTAAATCTTCAAATAAATTAGCGCGTTCGCCATAAATAGAGCTTCAACAAAGATAATTAGTTCTGTTTATTTTTTGGGGGATAACAGAGCGGGTAGTAAGTTTGTATTTCTAACACCGAATCACATCCCACATGAAAAACTATAGCTCCATATTCACCGACGATATATCCACACTCCAAAAAGAAATTAAGGCCAAATGGATGCAAGTATTGGAATTCATTGAACAAAACTTTGATAAAAAACCAGACTTAAATGCCGTTTTATTTTTAGTTGGAATCAGAGAATTGGGACAAATTCCCGATAAACCCTTTTCCAAAGAAGACAAAACCCGTTTAATGCATATCGCTAACTGCAAAGCACTTAGCTATTCTGGTTATTACGAATTACAGGGAATTAACCGAGACGGCTGGCCGGTTTGGGAAAATGTAAAACCCCTTCCGAACTTGACATTAATTGAACAAGAGAATCTTCTTCGTCAGCATTTAATTGAGTATTTTGAGAGAGAAGAAATCATTCAATTCAAATAGTTCTGATACACCGTTAATTCAAAATACAAATTCCGTTTAAACAAATAATTTTCAACAACCTAATTACTATAAATTAAAATATGAAGCATACTACCAAATTTTTAGCAATTGCTACGTGTGTGGGAATTTTCGCCTGCAATTCCAAAGGATCTGAAAAAGATGTCATGGAATCGGCAATCAATCAAAATAAGCAATCCAATATTCCAATGACGGTACCCGACACTACTGCCCCTGAAAACTGGACCAAAGTGTTATTAGAAACCGATTACGGCAATATTACCATTGCTCTGAATCCAGCTACACCCAAACACACAGAAAATTTCATCAAATTAGTTAAGGAAAAATATTACGATGGAGTTTTATTTCATCGAGTAATTCCCGGATTTATGATCCAAACGGGTGATCCAGTAAGTAAAACGGCCAAGCCAGGACAGCCCTTGGGAGAAGGTGGACCCAATTATAAAATTCCAGCAGAATTCATTGATACATTATATCATTTCAAAGGTGCACTTGCTGCTGCTCGACAAGGCGATGAATTCAACCCCATGAAAATGAGCTCTGGTTCACAATTTTACATGGTAACTGGAACACCCGTTGATGAAAATCAATGGAAAGGTATGATTGAGCAAACCGTTATCAAAGAATTTGTTGGAAGACCTGAAAACCGCGAATGGGCAATGAAAATTAACACAGCGTTAGAAGTGGGTAACCAAGCCGCTGTTGATCAGGCAGTTTCAGATATCAAACCAATAACCCAACCTTTGGTGGATAGTGTTTGGAATTCCATTCCTGCAAGAGTAAAAAACATTTATGCTACTTGGGGCGGCACACCATTTTTAGACAAGAACTACACCGTTTTCGGCAAAGTGATAAAGGGTTATTATGTTTTAGACAAAATCCAAAATGTAGAGAGAAATGAAGCGGATAGACCAAAATCAGATATTCGAATCAAAAAAGCTACATTATTGTAATCCTTAAAATATTGCTTAAGTCACAAATTTTCACTACTTTTGCAATACTTTTCCATTAAATAACTAGGAGGGGGCAAGCGAAAAGCAGTCCCCTTTTTTATTGAATATGAAAAAACTAGGTGAAAAATTAAAACAGTTGGTTGAATCAGAAGCTTCTGCTTTTGGTATTTTCTTAGTACATAATACGGTGAGTCCAACTGGGTTATTTCGATTTTACATGGATTCAGAAGAAGTATTATCAATGAATGTTTTAACTGATTTCACCCGACATATTTCATCGCTAATTGATGAAGGTGATTTTGGCGAAGGTGCATTTACATTTGAAATATCTTCTCCTGGTGCCGATGCTCCTCTGAAAGACAAACGTCAGTTCAACAAGCATATTGGGAGAAGATTTGAATTCACATTAGAAAACGAAACAGTAATCGGAAAACTAGAATCCATTGATGGTGATCAGTTTCATATCCTCCAAGAAATCAAAGAAAAAGGGAAAAAGAAAATTGATTTTCAACCAGCTGTGTTGAATTTTAACGATATTAAAGAAGCAATAATTATTATAAGTTTTAAATAACATGAAAGCCAATGCCAAAGATCTTGGAATAAACTTAGTGGAGAGTTTTTCCGAGTTTAAGGAATTCAAAAACATCGATCGCGCAACAATGATGCGCGTATTGGAAGACGTTTTTCGCAACATCCTTAAAAAGAAATACGGCCCAGATGCTAATTTTGACATCATCGTAAATACCGAAACGGGTGACATCGAAATGTACCATTTACGTTTGATTGTTGAAGAAGGCGAAGTAGAAGACGAAAACTTGCACATCACCATTACCGATGCTCAGAAATTAGAACCTGATTATCAAGTAGGTGAAGATTGTATCCAACAAATTTATTTGGAAGATTTCGGTCGCAGAAACGTATTAAATGCTCGTCAAGCCTTGATGAGTAGAATCATCGAGTTGGAAAAGGATGAGTTATTCCGCAAATACGGCGATAAGCGCGGTGAAATCATCACCGGTGAAGTTTACAACGTTTGGAAACGCGAAATCATGGTTTTAGACGACGAAGGAAACGAACTTACGCTTCCTAAGGAGCACATGATTCCTCGCGATATTTACAAAAAAGGTGATACCATTCGTGCCGTAATCCACTCGGTAGATATGGAAAAAGGTTCTCCTCGTATTGTTTTATCTCGTACATCACCTGAATTTTTGGAACGTTTGTTTGAATTAGAAGTTCCTGAAATCATTGATGGATTAATTACTATCAAGAAAATCGTTCGTGAGCCCGGTGAAAGAGCTAAAGTAGCTGTTGAGAGTTACGATGATCGAATTGATCCAGTAGGTGCATGTGTGGGTGTTAAAGGCGCTCGTATTCACGGTATTGTTCGTGAATTGAGAAATGAAAACATTGACGTGATCAATTTCACAACGAATGACGCATTATTCATTCAACGAGCATTGCAACCTGCAATCATCGCTAAAATGGATATTGTAGGAAATACTGCAAATGTATATTTAGAAAGTGATCAAGTATCATTGGCTATCGGTAGAAGCGGTCATAACATCAAATTGGCAAGCAAATTAACTGGTTACCAAATTGAGGTTTATCGATTGAACGCCGATACCGAAGACGACGTGGATTTGGATGAATTTTTGGACGAAATCGATACTTGGATTATTGAAGAATTCAAGAAAATCGGCTTGGATTCCGCGAAAGACGTATTACGCACTTCCGTTGAAGACCTTCTCCAAAGAACTGATTTAGAAGAAGAAACCATTGTTCAAGTACAAAAAATTCTACGTGAGGAATTTGACGACGAATAAGTCGGCAAGATACCATGTATAATTAATTCCTATTGAACATGAAAAAATAAAAAGACTTCCGATCCACAGTCCCCAAGTATGTGGATCGGGATTTTGCTCGAACTATGTCACATATTGTATGAAATAGTTCCTCCAGCAACAAAAAACTTGGGATATACAAAGCATAAATTTAAATTTGAATCAAATTATGGCGGAATACCGTTTAGCAAAAGTTGCCAGTGAATTAAACCGAAGTACCTCGGCGATTGCTGAGTTCCTCAAAGAAAAAGGATACTCTATTGAAGTTCGTCCAACAACAAAAATCACGGACGATATGTATCAGGAGTGTTTGAAGGAATTCTCAGCGGACAAAGCAGCAAAACTCGAGGCAGAAAAACTAAAGAGTTCTATCAAACCTTTAAGACCTAGTGAGCTTCAAAACAATGAAGTTACAAACACCCCTGCGGTTAACACAACTGAGCCCGTTGCAAAAACGACTCCATCCGTTGAGAAAAAAGAAGAGCCTGTAGCTCCTACTCCCGAACCAGAAGTTGAAAAGGTTGAAGTAGAAAAAGTATCCATTCCTAGTGAAGACACTCCTGGAATTAAAGTGGTTGGCAAAATCGACTTGACTCCAAAAACTAAGTCTGTTAAACCTACTGAAACTCCATCCTCTGAAAAGAAGGAAGAGTTTAAGATAGAGGAAGAGGCTCCAAAAATTGCTGTTGAAGTTAAACCTACGGAACCTCAAAAAGCTACAGAACCTGAAAAACCTGTAGAAGAAAAAACTCCAGAAAAATCTATTGAAACGGCTCCAGTGGTAGAAGCGAAAGTAGAACCAGTTGCAGAAAAAACAGAAACTCCTAATCAAAAAGAAGTAAGCGCACCTGTCCAAACCGATGCTCCCGTTGAAGAAAAAGACGATGAGATAGAAAAAGTAGAAATGCGAAAAGAGGTTCTTTCTGGCCCTAAAGTTGTTGGTAGAATTAACTTACCTGTTGAAAAAACAGGTAATTCAACTCTTGCACAAGCTGCCAGAAAAGACATGCAGGAGATTCGTAAGAAACGCAAACGTAAAGAAAAAGGTGTAGAAGTTAAAGTAGCTGTGAATGACACTGTTTCACGCGACAATAACAACCCGAATAACCGCAACACAAATAATAACAATCCGAATAACCGCAATACCAACAATAAACCTGCAGCAAAGCAGGAGGTGTCACAAACCGAAATCAAATCCAACGTTCGTACAACCATTAATAAAATGGGTAATGCGGGTAGAGGTAAATCAAATCGTGTAAAGAAAAAGCACGAAGTTCGAGATGAGCGTAACAAACGTTTCGAAGAACAAAGAAGAAGAAGAGACGAAGAAAGTAAGATTCTTAAAGTTACCGAATTCCTTACTGCCAATGAATTGGCAAGTATGATGAATGTTCGTGTAACCGAGGTTATTTCAAAGTGTTTCACTTTAGGCATCATGGTTTCGATCAACCAGCGTTTGGACGCAGAAACGATTCAGTTGGTTGCATCTGACTTCAATTACGAAATTGAGTTCGTTGATGCGGAAAGCCAAATTGAAGCAGTTGAAGAAATCATCGATCGCGAAGAAGATTTATTACCACGTGCTCCTGTAGTAACGGTAATGGGTCACGTTGACCACGGTAAAACATCCTTACTTGACTATATCCGTAAAGAAAATGTAATTGCAGGTGAAGCAGGTGGTATCACTCAGCACATTGGCGCTTACGAAGTAACATTGAGCGATGGCAAGAAAATCACTTTCCTAGATACTCCGGGTCACGAAGCTTTCACAGCGATGCGTGCAAGAGGTGCAAAAGTTACCGACTTAGCTATTATTGTAATTGCTGCAGACGACTCTGTGATGCCTCAAACACGTGAAGCCATTGCGCATGCTCAAGCAGCTGGCGTACCCATGGTTTTCGCGTTCAATAAAATTGATAAAGATGGCGCAAATCCGGAAAAAATCCGTGAACAATTAGCCGGAATGAATATTCTTGTAGAAGATTGGGGTGGTAAATACCAATGTCAAGAAATCAGTGCGAAAAAAGGTCTTAACGTAGACAAACTACTCGAAAAAGTTCTTTTAGAGGCTGAATTGATGGAATTAAAAGCCAATCCAAACAGAAATGCAAAAGGTACAGTTATTGAAGCCACACAAGAAAAAGGACGTGGTATCGTATCTACTTTATTGGTTCAAAATGGTACGTTAAAAGTAGGAGATCACGTTGTTGCAGGTGCTCAATATGCTAAAGTACGTGCTATGTTCAACGAGCGTGGAACCAGAATTGAAATGGCTCCACCCGCAACTCCGATTAAAATATTAGGTTTCTCTGATGCACCAACTTCGGGTGATATATTCCAAGTGATGTCAAATGAAGACGAAGCTAAATCATTGGCTAACAAACGTCAACAGTTGATTCGTGAACAAGGAATTCGTACTAAACGGCATATTACCTTGGATGAGATTGCACGTCGTTTGGCAGTGGGTAACTTCAAAGCACTTAAAATCATTGTTAAAGCAGACGTAGATGGTTCTATGGAAGCATTATCTGATGCGTTGATGAAGTTAACTTCAGAAGAGATTGCAGTGAATGTAATTCACAGTGGTGTAGGTCAGATTACAGAAAGCGACGTATTGCTTGCTTCTGCCTCTGACGCAATCATTGTTGGTTTCCAAGTTCGTCCTTCTGCTAAAGCAAAACAACTAGCTGAAAACGAAGAAATTGATATCCGCACATACAGCATTATCTACCAAGCTATTGAAGAAGTGAAGAAGGCAATGGAAGGTATGTTAAGTCCTGATATTGTTGAGAAGATTGTAGGTCAAGTTGAAATCCGCGAAGTATTCAAAATATCCAAAGTGGGAACTGTTGCAGGGTGTATGGTTACCGATGGTAAAATTGAACGTAAAAATAAAGTACGCGTAATTCGCGATGGCGTGGTTAAACACGAAGGTGAATTAGGTAGCTTGAAACGTTATAAAGACGACGTGAAAGAAGTACTTAAAGGATTTGAATGTGGATTGCAATTAGATCGTTTCAACGACATTGAGGTAGGTGATTACTTAGAAGTGTACATTCAAGAGGAAGTTAAACGTAAGTTATAATTGAATTAACCCTATTTTTATCCGTAAAAAAATTAATTACAACGATTAGTAAACGATTTAATCGAACAAAACGTCTAAATTGGTACAGTTGTTGTAACACAGCATTACAGAAAAAAACAAATTCAGAAATATGAAAAAGGTATTTACTTTTATCGCGGTAGCTTTGGCATTGACCACATCCGCTTTTGCTCAAAAAGACACTAAGGGTGCTAAAGTTCAACCAACTCCAACTGCTCCTATCGCTTGGGAATTTAAATCACACGATTTCGGAACGGTTAAAATGGGACCAACTGCAGATGTAACATTTAAATTCAAAAACAATTCAAATGCACCTGTAGTTATTACTAATGCTGCACCTTCTTGTGGTTGCACTACACCAACTTGGACAAAAACTCCAATCATGCCAGGTGAAACTGGTGAAGTAAAAGCAAGCTACGGTACTGAAGGTCGTCCAGGTTATTTCCAAAAATCAGTAAAAGTAACACTCGATAACGTGGATATCCAAGATTTAACTATCAGCGGTACCGTTGTTCAGGATAAAAAATAATTCACAGGCCATTTATAATCGAAAATAGATTAGTCGATCAAAGCCAACAAACATGAAAAAGTTTTTTATTTTAACCGCATTTTTAGGCTTTTCTTTTGCATCGTTTGCTCAAACTCAAACCGATGATAAGAAAACTGAATTCTTAACACCAGGAGGCAAAGCTGACATTAAATTCGAAAACGTTTCACATAGTTTCGGAAACGTAATTGAAGGTCAAATTGCAACTCACGAATTTGTATTCACTAATACTGGAACCGAACCTTTAACATTAACAAACGTTAGAGCGAGTTGTGGTTGCACCACGCCTAAATGGCCACGTGAAACCATTGAACCAGGTAAAACAGCTGTAATCCGTGCTGAATACAATTCTGCAGGACGCCCAGGAACATTTAGCAAAAATATTTTTGTTACATCCAATGCAGGTGAAGCTACATTAACCATTTCTGGTAACGTTGTAAAAGAACCTGAAAAACCATTATCACCAATTATTATTAAATAATCAAAAGGGCTACATAGTAGCCCTTTTTTATGCAATAAAAACACTACTTTTATAGTTAATTAGTTAATTTCAAATAAATTGCCAAATCAGATAATATTAAAATATCACCCCTACACTAATAAATAAATCCGAAATACTATTGAATCTCAATTTCAAATAAATAATTTAACTAAAGCAACATCCAACCCACTATGAAACCAAAATACCTCAAACTGGCAGTAACCGCATTAATCGGAATGGCCATAGTATTATCTGCAGCCATTCTGGCATCTGGTTACAAATACAAGTTCGTTTCCGCCGAAACCATTCTTACAACCGGACTTGCTGAAAAAGAATTTACCTCCGATTTAGCCGTGTGGACAGTATCATACAATAACAAATCCATTAATAAACAAGAAGGATTCGCACGATTAAAAAAAGACGCGAAAACGATTAAAGATTACCTACTGAGCAAAGGCTTCAAGGAAAATGAATTGGTGTTTTCTGCAATTAACTCCGAAAAACACTATACATACAACGAATACCGTTCAAACGGAGAATATCGCCAAGAACAGGTATTTGATGGCTACATCCTATCTCAAAACGTACGTATAGAATCAAAAAACCTTTCCATTGTTGAATTGGCTTCTAGAGAAATTACCGATCTAATTAATGTTGGCATTGAAATCAATTCTGAATCACCCAGTTACTATTACACAAAACTTGAAGATTTAAAAATCGAACTCATTTCTAAAGCTACAGAAAACGCTACACTAAGAGCAAAACAAATTGCTGAAAAAAGTGGATCTGACTTGGGCAATTTAAAATCTGCAACAATGGGTGTTTTCCAAATAACCGGTAGAAATTCTTCAGAACAATTTGAATGGGGAGGTGTTTTTAATACAACCGATAAAGACAAAAAAGCGTCTATTACAGTAAAACTAAGTTTCGGCATAGATTAATCTTCGGCATAGATTTAATTACAAATCCGCTGAATAGTTTAATTTATTCGCGATTTAAATAAACAATTAAACCCATTAATCTAAGCGTCATGAGTAGTCTATTTTTCAAAAATCACTGGTTTCGTTACAACATGAAAATAACTTCTCTTTTATTCACATTTATTGGTTGCTCTTACACCTTTTACACACAATCTCTTCAAGCCCAAATTCCCTTAATTGCAGAAGACGAACAAGGAAGTTTACGGGTTATTGGCCCAAATAAAATACAACAAGATTGCAATTCTGGTGACATCATCGAGGCCGTATTCCCTGTTGCCAATATATCCATGGACACTATGTTCATTTCCCAATGTGTCCCCGATTGTGTATGTACGCATTATGCATATCCCGAAAAAGGAATTCCCCCAGGAGAAATTGATACGATTTACCTTTTTGTAATGTCCAAAAACGTACCTCCAGGACCCTTTTATAAACGAACCATCGTCGATTTCAATGATGGAAGTTTGGAACTTGTAATTGAAGGTAACATTTCTGTTGTCCGACCGATCGTTAAACCCGGCGAACGACCCATTTTATACAAGCCCAAACAAATTCGCATACTAAATTCCGCTAAAAAAGATGATTCTCACTCCAAATAGTCGCCCAAGAAATAAATCACATGATTAAACAGATCAGTCCCATTTTTTTCATTTCTCTGCTTTTCGGGGGATGTTTTTCTCCAAAGAAAACACAAACTACAGAACAAAATAAAACGGTATTAGATTCTCAAATTGCGTCAACTGCAAATACCACCATAGAGCAAAAAAATCATATACTACAAAGTACGGATCCAAATAAAGCCAACCCTTCCAAAACTATCGACTTAATCGATGGAGCTACTACCAATATGGATTCAATTTTTTGGATTGAGCGTATCCACCAATTTGGCGATGTACCCAGCGGACCACCTGCAACTACCAAATTTGTATTCATTAACAAAGGAAATAAACCGGTTAGCATTAGCGAAGTACAAGCGGGTTGTAGCTGTACTGCAACAGATTATACAAAAGGTCTTATATCTCCGAACGACACTGGATTCGTTTCTGCTTCCTACAAAACAGCCAACACTTTTGGGTTTTTCAGAAAGCATATCGATGTGTTCTTTGACCACCAGGATAAAAGACACCATCTCATTCTAACTGGAAATGTCGATCCGATGCGCACGAAATAATGCTTTAAATTTATCAGAATCCCTCCCCCATTGTCCACCGGTATGCAAGAATATCGTTTTAGAGTTATTCCACTCAGGATGATCCCATAAAGCATACAAAGCTTTTCCTACGTAAACTGGATCCACGGGAAATCCCAAATTCGAATTAGCCCATTCTACGAATTCAATTAACGAATCAGAATATTTGGCATATCCACCGAATTCATATCCCAAAACAGGGTCTATTAAACTGCTAAAGGCGGGATATTTCTCCCAAAATTCGATTTGTTCTTCTAGGTTTTTCAGGACTAAAACAGCTTTTACCCGAGTTTTCCAACCTTTTTTAAGTAGAGCCGCAGATAATCCCAAAGCCGTAGTTCCTGTTGCACTGGCATGCACAATATAATCGGGTTCTGATTCCCAACTATTCACCACAGTTTGAAAACCTGCAATCCGATAAATGCCAGCACCCCCTTCAGGAATAACTAAGAAATTCCTTCCATTTAACACGCTGGAAGCACAATTAACTTTATCCCGAAAATCAATTCTGTTTACGAAATGCAATTCCATGCCTGAGTTTACACAATATTCTAAATAATGATTGGAAAACCCCTCGTCACCGCGCACAATTCCAATCGTCTTTATACCCTCAGCTTTTCCAAATCCCGCTGTAGCAATTAAATGATTACTATACGCACCACCAAACGTCAGTAACCCTTCAAAAGGAGAATTAGAAGACTTCGAACCATTAAAATCGATACGAGACGCGTCTATAAATCCATGTTTATTCGAAAATTCTGGATTATTTAATTTTTCTATCCCCGAGCGAAATAAATTATACCAACCTGATAATTTTCGCCATTTATTCCCTGATACAATAGGATGTAGTAAATCATCGCGTTGAATTTCAAAATGAAGTTTCTTCGAATCAAATTCTGCGTCGATAGATTCCAACTTTGCCTCTTGAAATTTCATAAAACAAAACTACTTGAAAATGATTTCCCATTCACTATTTAAAATTTCACCGAACTGAACTATTCAAAAATATATTACATTTGCAATGCATTCGGGGTGCCTCTATGATGAGCGCTGAGATTATACCCGGAAACCTGCTCAGGATAATGCCTGCGAAGGGAAATGTGCCACGATTCATCCGTGGAGCATCTCGAATGCCACAATCATTTGAGATATGAAATACATCATTTACACAACATCATTCATTTCGCGTATTGCGTTGGTTTTCTTTTTCGAGGGAAGTGGAATCGGATCTAACTTCATTGGTAATTCGTTGCATGCGCAATCAAATTCGTTACAGACGCAACCAAACATTGAACAGAAATCCAAATCCCTGTCCAATCCCGAACAAGATACGCTCAAAATTGAATATATAGAACGGGTTATAGTTCGTTCATTATACCGAACAGGAAAGAAAAGTGTTACGGCCAATAGCGTTATTGAAAAAGAAGAAATTGAAAGCCAAAATCTAGGGCGTGATTTACCCATTTTATTACAAAATCAAACCAATATTATTACCACTTCAGATGCAGGAAATGGAGTAGGATATACAGGAATTAGAGTAAGAGGTAGCGACGCTACACGAACAAATGTGAGCATCAACGGTGTTCCCATCAACGATGCCGAAAGTCAAGGTGTATTTTGGGTAAATATGCCCGACTTAGCGAGCTCTGCTGCATCAGTACAAATCCAAAGGGGCGTGGGAAGTTCAGCACATGGTGCAGGTGCTTTTGGTGCAAGTATACAAGTCCAAACAGATCATAATACCAGCAAATACAGTCAAATTGACGTTTCCTATGGCTCTTTTAACACACAAAAATTGACAGCCAAATGGGGGTCTGGATTATTTAAACTTCGAAATCAATGGATGTACACAGACATCCGATTATCCAACATTCAGTCAAATGGTTATATAAATAGAGCATCCTCTAAACTAGGTGGATATCATAGATCCAGTCGTATTATCAACAAGGATTGGTCAGCCAAACTCATAATTTTTGGTGGACAAGAACAAACATATCAGAGTTGGTGGGGTATTCCCATTGAGAAATATCAACTCGGTGATCCAAGAAAAAACCTCAATGCATTGGATACAAGTGCACTGTTCAATCATTTTTACAGAAACCAAGGAACTACATATATAAATCAATCCGATTCAAGTAATTTATTCAATTCAAGTCCTTCAAAGTACAATTATTACTTATATCCAAATGAGTCCGATAATTACCAACAGCATCATGCGCATTTGTACTTTAATAAAAATTTAAATTCAAAATTTAAATTCAATACTACCGCCTATTACACCTACGGAGCTGGCTATTTCGAGCAATTCAAACACAGTGCCAGTGCAAATTTCTACGGCCTGAAACCATTTCCAGTCAGTGACACAAGTAGCCAAAATGAAATTAATCTAGTTCGACAAAGATGGCTTCAAAATCATTTAATTGGACTCAATACCAATCTATATTTTGTCCCCAATAAACAAATGGAATTACATTGGGGAGTAGGCGCTAATCAATACTTAGGACAACATTTTGGTCATGTTGTAAATGCAGGATTACCTGGTGGAGATTACAAAATCCAATCTAATTCATTCTATACTTATCCGAATGAGTATTACCGTTCATCAGGAAACAAAACAGACATAAACACCTTTTTAAAATGGGATTACAACCCAATCAATCAATTAATAGTATTTACTGACTTGCAATACCGTTATGTTAAACACACAGGTTTGGGCAAAGACAACGATTTAAGAACGATCAATTTTAATGGTGAATTTCATTTTTTCAATCCTAAAGCAGGTTTCACATTTACGAATAAACTAAGAGGAATTCCCACACAATTGCAAGCATCTATATCCGTTGGAAATAGAGAACCAGCACGAAGCGACTTTGTTGACAATACAAATAACAACATACCTAAGCCAGAAAGATTGATAGATTACGAACTCGGTTATCAAATTCAATCAACCAAGGGTCACATGTTCAGCGCAAACGCCTATTACATGGATTACT
>JACCDT010274684.1_pt1 | contig 16043 bp, 18 predicted proteins | sample 7446291 | NCBI WGS metagenome assembly JACCDT01 (sample SAMN15323446, study PRJNA562643) | freshwater metagenome | isolation source: river surface water | place: USA:Blue River Watershed | collected 2017-08-17 | reverse complement strand
CCATTTTCATACCGGTAATCCTTTTGATCCATTTAGCCAGATGTTCGGCGGCAGAAGTCCGTTTGATCAATTCTTTAATCAAAGAGCTAGGCAAAAAAATCGAGATCTAAACATTAGATGCACAATTAGTTTCAAGCAAAGTTTCTTAGGAACAGAGTTAGAAGCTACTTATATGCTGCCGTCGGGAAAACCTCAAACTATTACTATTAAAGTACCGCCAGGCGTAGAGCACGGGCAAACTATTAGATATTCAGGTATGGGAGACGATAGTGCCCCGAGTCTCCCCCGCGGTGATCTTAATGTAACAATATTAGTCGAACCTTTAGAGGGTTACGAACGCAGAGGCGACGACATTGTAATGCCAATAACTATCAATGCCATTGAAGCTATGGTAGGATGCAGTAAAACAATTAATACATTAGACGACAATAATCTTAAAATTGCCCTAAGACCAGGTACTAAACACGGATCCGAATTCTTAAATCGAGGATTGGGATTTAGAAATGTTGCTAGTGGGTTTAAAGGCAACTTAATTGTTAGGGTACATATAGATATACCAGCAGTATTAGACCAAACCATAAAACAAGAATTAGAAAACATATATGCTAAAATTAGTAACACATCCAAATCCAATACTTGATCAATCATTACCCGAATTTGATTTTTCTAATCCAATTGTAGATCCTTATGATTTAGAAGAACAAATGGTAAAATTAATGCATGAAGAAAATGGAATAGGACTAGCTGCCAATCAGGTAGGAATTAACGCTAGAGTGTTTGTTATAATGACTAGGAACCTAGAAGGCGTTACTACACCATTTGCAGTGTTTAATCCAAAAATAATTGCCTCTAGTGACGATGTTGAGCAAGGTGAAGAAGGATGTTTAAGTTTTCCGGGACTTCTTTTCCATGTAAAAAGAGCAGCTCACATTGTTGCCGAATTCTTTGACAGAGATAATAATAAGTGTATAATAAGATTCGACGGCATCGATGCTAGATGCTTCCAACATGAAATGGATCACTTAGATGGTATTTGCTTTACTAGTAAAGTAAGTAAATTTAAACTAGATCGGGCTATTATAAAACAAAGGAAATTAAATGGTAGAACCAAGCAATGAACTTCAGTTAGTTTTTGAAAAAGCTATTGATGTAGCTAAAAAACTAAAACACGAGTACTTAACTATAGAGCATCTATTATTTTCCATGCTCTGCGAGGAAAGTTTTACCAATTGCTTACAGGGGTTCGGTGCTGACCCGGAATATGTTAAAAAGAATCTCGAACACTATCTTAAAAATAAATGTGACGAAATTGTAAGCACACAAGACGATATCAAGCCAAGAAAAACTCAAACAGTTGAGCGTGTACTCAATCGGGCATTTACACAAGTTTTGTTTAATGGCAGACAAACCATTGAGCCAACCGATGTCTTTCTTGCAATGATGAGTGAAAAGCGTAGTTGGGCACATTACTATATTGCAGAAGCTAATATCGATAAAGAAAAGTTTGCAGATTATCTAAACAACGAAGTTGCAGTTTCAGATGAGGAAACTGAGCATCCTAGAGATAACCAAGGTGAACGAGCACTCAAATCTTTTACAACAAACCTTAACGAACAAGTTAAGAAAAATAAAATTGATCCGGTCATCGGGCGTGTTGAAGAACTTGAAAATATTGCCCTTGCAATGGGTCGTAGATCTAAAAGTAATGTTATCTTAGTAGGCGACCCCGGCGTAGGTAAAACTGCCATTGCAGAAGGCCTAGCATTTAATATTGTTAACGGTGCTGTTCCAGAGTTCCTTAAAGAATATTCTGTTTACAACTTAGATGTTAGCGCAATGTTAGCAGGAAGTAAGTACCGCGGAGACTTTGAAGAACGATTTAAGGCTGTTCTTAAAGGTCTAAGCAAAAAAGGTAAAACTGTTCTGTTCATTGACGAAGCACATATGATTAGTGGTGCAGGTTCAGCAAATAACTCAGCTAACGATCTTGCCAATATGATGAAACCTGCTCTAAGCAAAGGAAACATTAAGGTAATTGCATCAACTACCTGGGAAGAATATCGCAAGCACTTTGAAAAAGATCGTGCGCTAATGAGACGCTTCCAACGCATCACTGTTGACGAGCCTACAGCAGAAATGACTTTACAAATCCTTAAAGGAATTAAAAAATACTATGAACAGCATCATAATGTTAAAATTAAAGATGATGCATTACAGGCAGCTATTAAACTTAGTGTTAAATATCAGTCTGATAAAAAATTACCCGACAAAGCTATCGACTTAATTGATTGTGCATGTAGTAGATTCAATTTAAAACTAGCCGATGAAAGAATTGTTAACGAAGCTAGTATTCAATTTGAACTATCAAAGATGATTCAAATGCCTGCTGAGCAAATTGCAGAACAAGAATCTAGTACCCTTTCTATGCTAGAAGATCAATTAAAATCGGAAGTATACGGACAAGAGGCTGCAATTACTGAAATTGTAGATAAAATCTTTGTTAGTAGAGCCGGGTTAAAACCAGAAAATAAACCCGTTGGCAGCTTTGTATTCATGGGTCCAACTGGCACAGGTAAGACTGAAACTGCTAAGAGTCTTGCTAAACATCTTGGTGTTAAACTTGTTCGGTTTGATATGAGTGAATATCAAGAAAAACACAGTGTTAGTAAATTAATCGGTAGCCCACCGGGTTATGTGGGATTCGAAGAAAATGCAGGATTATTAATTACTAAGATCCAAGAGAATCCTAATTGTGTATTGTTGTTAGACGAAATTGAAAAGTCTCATCCTGATGTTAGTACTATCCTTCTACAAATGATGGATAATGGTTTTATTACAGGATCAAATGGAAAACAAGCTGATTGTCGTAATCTAATTCTTATTATTACTACTAACGCAGGCGCACAAGATGCCGAAAAGAATGCTATCGGATTCGGAAGTCAACAAAAAGATTACAGCGATGCTTCATTAAAGAAATTCTTTGCACCGGAATTCCGTAATCGTTTAGATGCGGTTGTTACATTTGGTAAGCTAACAAAAGAAATAATGATTAAGATTGTTGGCAAATTTATGGTTGAACTCAAAGAGCAAATTAAAGAAAAGTCGATCAAAATTAAAATTACCGACGAAGCTATCGATTGGCTAGTAGAAAAAGGTTTTGATTCTAAAATGGGTGCTAGGCCTTTACAAAGAGTTATCGATAAAGAAATTAAAAGGCCTCTATCAAGACAGATGCTGTTTGGTGAGTTAAAGAACGGGGGTTCTTTAACAGTCGATGTCGATAAAGAATCAATTGTATTGATTGCCAAGCCGAAGGTGTCAAGGATTAGTTTAAGTGAAAATTCCGAAGTCAATCCTAATTAAGGATACTGTAAGCCTATTTGCAAACAAGTACATTTATAAAGTGGCACTTGTTTGCCCTACAGCATATTGGTTTAGAGGCGGTAATATAGATAATGCAAAAACTAAATTATCAGGTCTAACACAAGGACATAAAACTCCTCCATGGTTAAAAATTAAGGATGTTGCTGATATAGAATTTTGTAATCAGGTATGCAAAACTCTAGAAAACATGACAAATTTTTCTATAAGAGTAGAGCAACCGATACTGAACATATACACAAATGATCCAAAACATCTCGAAGAGTTAGTTAATATAGATGAAAATCGAATAAAATACATCTGCATTCCTAATAAAATTAACCCTTCACCTAGATCAAATTCTGTTATTCTTAAAAAATTAGACTACGATTATAAAGTATTTTTAGGTAAAACAACTTCAAATTACAGCAATTTTGTAAACTGGGCTGAAAAAAATACTAATATACGGCTTACAAAAAGAACTAAAAAAGACCTGTCAAGGCCTATGAGTTGGGGCGGAAGCTACTTTTATGTAAGAGGAGATAAGAATTTAACTGCTGTTAAATTGTTTATAGGGTCTAGTATAAGTAAAATAGAGCAAGTAATTAAAGCGTAACAAGCAATCCCCTATTTCGATAAATATAAAGAAATAGGGGATTTCTTATGACTATTAAAACGCTACGCGAATATATAGAACAAGTACAAGAAACATTCGAAACCGACATACATCCAGGTGACGGGTTTGAGATAGAAATAAGCGAAGATGTTGTTATCGAAACAACAATTATAGAAAGCTGGGGAGATAGCATTTTAGTTGCCCTAGATGGGACAGCCATTAAGATGATGGCCGAATCAAACATTGAGCTAATTACTGAAGCAGAATATCAGGGTAGATCTGTTCCGCTAGGAAAACCCATGAAGGGCGATGTTAAGAAATCTAAAGTATATGTTCGCAAGCCTAATGGTAAAGTTGTAAAAGTTAATTTCGGCGATAAAAAATTAAGCATTAAAAAGCATATACCCGGTCGTCGTAAAAATTTCCGTGCTCGTCACAATTGTGACAATCCAGGACCACGCTGGAAGGCACGCTATTGGTCATGCAGGGCTTGGTAAAAATGTTAATACAAGAAATGTTAAATGCTCCACACGAAGAGCGAGATTTAAAAAGAGAATTAGGATATGATCTTAAAGATGATCTGATATGCTATATGCGTAACGATCCTATGTTTTATAGAAAAGAATATTTTCCAGTAATTAATAAATTTGTCCATTATATAAAAGATGGAAGAAATGTACAATCTCGAGCATTTGAATCTTTAGTTGTAAAAGCATACGAGCAATATCAAAAAAAGTTTCCTGTAGAGGGATTAGAGCCGTCCCTTAAAAAAGAAATGTGCGAAGAAATTTGCAATGAAATTCATATGTCGGAATGTGAATTCATTAGACAAGGCCTTTACGACGAGAAATAAAATGTTATTAAGAGAATTATTAGAGGCAAAACCTACAGCAGCAGCCATTATGTTTGGTCGTTTTAATCCGCCACATTTTGGTCATGTCGATGCATGGAAAGTAGCTGCAAATTTTCCTGTTTGGTATATTGGAACTAATCAGAGCACTCAAGGTCCTAAAGATCCTTTACCATTTGAAATCAAAATTGAAGCAATGAAAACTTTATACCCTGAAATAGAGGGTCATTTGGTTGCAGAACAAAATTGGTTTACATTAGCTGTAAAAGTTTTTAAAGAACTAGGAGAAGATATTACTTTAAAAGTAGTTACAGACCCTGAAGATAAAGACATTTATGTTTCAATGATACAAAAACAAAATGGTATACAAGGCCCACATGGCTATTATAAATTTCAAAGTATCGAATGGGAACCATCCGAGCGTAAAAGCGAAGCTTCGTTAGTTCGTAAATCAGTAAAAGAAAATAATCCTGCAGACTTTAAAAAATATTCAGGAACAGATCCTAATATGCCTATTGCAGGCCGTCCCTATTTTGAACTCGTACGCAAATATATGCTGCCTTATATGCAGGCAGAAGAAGAAGATCTTAAGAAAAAACAAGAAAGAGAAAGAATCAAAGCTGAGAAAGAAAAAGCTAAAGCCGAAAAGAAAGACAAAAAGAACAGCGGAATGGATTTAGCTACACTTCGTTCGGCGGCAAAAAATGCAAAACCTGCTAGTGAGTTGAAAGGTGTGGCGGAAGATGCTGAACCCATGGACCGTGAGTTTGCCCTAGTCAAAAAGCTAGGTAGACTAGGTGAACGCATTGTGCAAAATCCCAAACTGTGGGCCAAATACGAAGAAGCCAATAACAGCGACAATACCGACTGGATCGTTAGTTTAATAATGAATGGAACAGATGCTACATTTAAAGAGGTACTGCGTCTCAGCGACTTGTTCGGCGAGATAGGTGGTGGTATGGGCCGTATTATAGATTTCGCCTGGGCTGTAAAAGAAGGTACATGGGAAGAAGATTTTATGGATCCGTATAGGAAGCATAAAAATCAAGATGTAGAAGAAGGTGATAAAAAGCCCCATCCGAAGACTTGGCACGATGTTGATCCTAAACTCGGAAAACAAGTTGATAAGATGACACAGGCAGAGAAAGTTAAAAAAGGTCTAGCACATCCTGGCACATTAAAAAAGAAAAAAGATTTAGAAGAATACGGAGATACTGCTAAAGGTCAGAAGATGCTGACTAAAGTACAGAAGCGTGCTGTAGACCGCATGATCAAAGCCGCAGACAAAGGCGATGCTAAGACAGCCGGAAAGAATCAGGACACTGCTAATCGTGCTTGGGACAGAATGGATACAAGTGAAGATGGCAGCAAAGCAATGGCACACACTGCTAAGAGTCTCGAGAATCCTCCTAAAGTAATGCAGCATCGTGCCAAGCGTGACCAAGAACGCGAGAAGCAACTCAAGTACAGAGATATCGCCAAGCGTAACGAAAGTTTTGATCTAAAAACCAGTTTGCAAGAACTATCTAACGATATGTTAGGTAAGTATAAAAAGGCTGCTAGTGCTGATGCTAGCAAAGCAGACAAAGAAGGCAACTTCAGGCGCGGCGATAAAAGGTTTAGCGGCATTGTAAAAGCCACTAAAAAACAATTTGACAACGACGCAAAGGATAAAAAGTAATGGATGAGTTACAGAAAGCTGCAAAAATAGCATTTGCTAGCGAATTTAGTTTTTATCTAAAAGCACATCAATTCCACTGGAATGTAGAGGGTATGTTTTTTAAACAATTACACGATTTGTTTGGAGACATCTATAAAGAAGTATTCGATAGTGTTGATATTTTTGCAGAACAAATTAGAGCATTAGATTCATATATGCCCGGTAGCTATACAAGATTTAGTATGCTCAGTCAGATCGACGACGAAACACAAATACTAGATAGTAAACAAATGGTAATTGAGCTGTTAAATGACAGCGAAAAAATGATTAAAATTCTTAAAATGGTTTTTGATCTAAGCGAAGCCACTGGTAAGCATGGATTCAGTGATTTTATTGCTGGTAGGATGGATGCACATTCTAAGCACAGCTGGATGTTAAGAGCAACACTTAAATGAAACAATACATAGTTACTTCGGCTGACTTAAATCAAGATAGTCCCGGCGACTGTTATTTGTCTCCAGACGACCCTATCCAGGAGCTTAAAATATTAAGTGGGTTAGGTGGGTTAGGTGGTCAAGCAAGATTATCAGAATATAAAGCTAAGAGTTACGGAGAAACCTTTGGAGAAAGTGGTCAAGAAAAAGCCGACATTATGAGAAAGAAAAATATCAGGCCAGGAGACCCCAATTGGTTTAAGTTATGGTTTAGTTTACCTTACATGACTGGAGAAAAACCTTATGATAGTAAGTGAGATTGTTTCTCCAGAAGTACCTGATTTTCCAGATGCATTAAGAAAGTTCTTACCTATTGCCATGCGAGAGATAGGTATAGATAAACTTCCGAGAATTAAATTATTAAAAAGAGTACCAGACGAAGAACAACCAACATTCGGAAGATACGAAAATCAAAAAAATATCATATATCTAGGAATTCAAAATAGGCATATATTAGATATATTTAGAACATTAGCACATGAGCTAGTTCACTTTAAACAAGATATTGACGGTGTACTAACACCACAAAGCGGTGATACCGGTAGTCCTCATGAAAATCAAGCTCATGAAGTAGCCGGAATAATAATGAGAAAATTTAATAAATTGTATCCCGATTACTTTAACGAGCCGGGCATTAGTATAAATGAAAATTTTGCTGATGGGCGCAACCCACAAGACAAGGGTGATAGTAAAAGACACGGGGTACCTACTAAAGCTAGTATTAGCACACTGCGTAAAATAGCCAAGCAGGGTGGTAGAAAAGGACAACTAGCACATTGGATGGCTAACATGAAAAGCGGGAGAAAAAAATGAGTTTTGAATTTGATTTTACACCAGAAAAATTAGCACAGTGCATACATAAAAATAAAAATTCACAGATGTGGTATGACGCATTTGCCGAATATTTGCCATTGTTTGAAATAACAACACCTGCAAGAGTTGCAGGATTTGTTGCACAATGCCAACACGAAAGTTTAGATTTTACTATTCTTCAAGAAAATTTAAACTACGGATGGAAAGGATTGCGAGGGCTATTTGGAAAATATTTCCCTAATGACGATTTAGCAAAACAATACGAGCGTAAGCCAGAATTAATTGCTAACAAAATTTACAGTAGTCGAATGGGTAATGGTCCAGAGGCTAGTGGTGATGGATGGAAATTTAGAGGTCGAGGAATACTTCAAATTACCGGAAGAAGTAACTATACGCAATGTTCTAGAGATCTATTCCAAGACGATTGCTTAGTAGAAAACCCAGATTTATTAAGACAGCCAGCATATGCAACATTAACTGCCTGCTGGTTTTGGAGGAAAAATGGTTTAAATGCAATATGCGATCAAGGCGACATTGTTTTACTAAGTAAACGAATCAATGGGGGAACTATTGGATTAGAAGATCGCGTACATCATTGGAATATAGCACTAGATTTGTTTGAGGCATAATATGAAAGTTAGAGAGATTATTAATGAATATGCTACAGCCGGTGCTACTAGTACAGCTAATATCGGAACTGTAGTAAATCCGCACATTAGTCCGGGTAAAGCACGAGGAAAAAAAAGCTATTTAGGTGATCCTTGGGGCGGAAAAAGCGGAACAAAATCTCCACCTCAACCAAAAGTAGTACAAAAAAAGAACCCGGACGGAACTGCAAAAGGCGCCCATGAGCTAAAAGGAACTAGTCTCTTTGGTGGGGCAACTATTAAAAGACGCTAAATATAACATAATGGAGTTTAAAATGCCAGGAATGAATATCCCTAATATCCCTCACCCAGACGACAAAGAAGCCGCAATGGCTCGTGCTGATTTATATAAATTAGCCAACTACAGCTTTAAATTATTTAAAATGATCCGAGATGGGGATCAGTTAGAAGGCTGGGTACAAGCAAAAGTTACAAAAGCTGCTGACTATATTGCTAGCGTCTATCACTACATGGAGTACGAAATGAAATTTAGCGAATACGGTAACAAATTAGAAAACAGCGATATGTACACAGAGTCTGTTAAAAAAGAGTTTAAACGAAAATTAACAGAAGCTAAAGCAAAGTTAGATAAGTTAAAAGAAAAAAATATCAAAGATCTCGACGAAGGTTGGGAAGATATGATGAAGGCCGTTAAGGATAAGGAAAAAGAAAAGGGAACTGGCAAGTTTGACAAAAAGTCTACTAGCACAGGTACTGTTTATACTCGCAAGTCTAGTACATTTGACGACGGCGGCGATGACAGTGATACAAAGGCAGCAAAGAAAAAAGCTAAAAAAGTTAAAGAGACCGCTGTTCCACAAAATCCAGACGGTGCCACTGCTCCTCCAAAGAAGGATCCAAAGACAGGTCGTTATCCTAAAGTAACTTCTGGGCCAAACAAAGGTAAAGAGTGGAGCCCAAATACACCTGGTCCTACAAATCCGGCTATGAAAGAGGCAGTTAAATCTAAAAAAGACTATGACGGCGACGGAAAGGTAGAAAGCCCTAAAGACGAAGTATGGGGTAGTCGTGCTAAGGCCGCTGCTAAATCAGGTAAACCATTTAAAGAATCTTCTAAGCCAGACTTTCTAGACATGGACAAAGATGGTAACAAGAAAGAGCCAATGAAGAAAGCAGTTACCGATAAAAAGAAAACTACTGAAACTTTTATGCCTGTTAAAAAGAAAGAAGTAGAGCCAACTGACGCAGGTGGGAAGATTGTTAAGACAGTCGGTGATACTGTAAAGAAAATTGGTAAAGCAGGTGCAAGTGCAGTAAAAGAAAGTTCTAAGAATCTTAAACAACAGGCAGCTATTGCTATTGCTAAGAAAAAGGCCAAGTAATTATGGACATGAAGAAAATTCTACAGGCCGTCGACGGTGCTTCTTCGAAGAAGCCTGTAGAAGGTTCTAACGACATGAAAAATTTTATGCAGATTGTAGAGGGTAAAGGCCCTCTTAATCGTTTAACTGCTGCCGAATCAATTGCTGTTAATTATTACTCTAATCAAGAACCTAGAAAAAATATTACTTCCCCTGTTCTAAATGTACCACTCGGTGCTAAACCTGGCATGATTGGAAAGTATTTTAAGAGTGTCGAACAAGAAATGTCTGAAAGTGCAGAGCGTACTAAAGAACGAGCTAAAGAATTAGCAGAAATTGTTTCTTCAAAATTAAACGAGGGTGTACCGAGACTTAGCAAACATATTAGTCAAAGTAAATTACCTCCCGATGCACTCAACCGAAGAGCTAAACATTTTGCCAGCAAAAGATTAAAATATTCAGAAGAAACAGAAGGTGTTGATTCTGTAACTTTAGATGTCCCTTTAATGATTAGACTTCTAGAATACTCTAGAGAAGATGCTAGTAATGACATGGATTTACATAATATTGCTGAAAGATTGATTGAATTAAGTCAAAAAGTTGATGTTATTAGCATGGAACATTATGATGCTATTGTAACTGGAGAAATTGACGAAAGTTTAAGGACTGAAAATCCCTGCTGGAAGGGTTATAAGCCTGTAGGAACTAAAAAGAAGGGAGGCCGCACAGTACCTAACTGTGTACCTAAAGAATAACACACCTTAGGACCGTTACCGTTTTTCGGTAATCTAAGGCGTCCGGCGGCTGCTGCCGGTCATAGCAGGATTCGCTACCCGTGCTAGACAAAGTGAGCATAAATACATATTATTAATTCGGGGAAGAAAATGGATTTCCAAAAACTAATCGCTAAATTAGAAAAAATAGAAAAGAAGCAACTGTTAAATGAAGCGGCGTTGACTCTTCAACAGGTTGCAGCAGCTGAAAAACAAGCTGCCGAGGCTGCGGCCGCAACAAAAAAACAAGGCGGGTTCGCTGCTTTTACTACATGGGATCCTAAAACAGCAGGTGATATTGCATTAAGTAAACTAGCAACTGATAACGGATTACCTGGATTAATTAATAGTAAAGGTGAATTTGTCGTTGCAGGGGATGGACAACAAAAACCACAGATTGCACCTCCAAATGCAGACGATATGAAGGCCCTTGCAGGTGCTGGATTAATGCCAGGTAATACGCAAGGACCGGCTGCTTTAACAAAATTCTTAGGAGATCCAGCAGGTTCAATTAGACAAATGACTGCGGCGCCAGGTGAAACACCCCCTCCTACCAAAGGTGATCAAGAACTAGCTCAATATAAACAACAAAGTGCTAATATTCAAGGTGCAAAAAGTAGTGCAGAATTTATCAAACCTAGATTACAAAAATTAAACGACTGAGTGGCTAAGATTAGTGCGCCTGCGTCCGAATCTGTTTCTTTCAAAAGTGATATTGCAAAAAGTCTAATTGAAAGTTTCAATTACGAATTAAACGAAAAGGTAACACTAGGAACAGGACCATCGGTTACAAATCCAGCAACAGGTGTAACAGCAGGTAAATTCCAAACAGAAGTTGCTGAAATTAAAAAACTAATGGCAGAACTTGCTGACATTGACGATCCGGAAGTTATTAAATCATTACAGGCTGCTCAAGCTGCTTTAGACAAATTAGCTGCACCACCAGCAGGCGGTGCTCCGGCAGGCAATGCGGCAGCAGGACTAGCAGCAGCAGACGGTGTTGGACAATCAGGTCCAGGAACCCCGGCAGGCGGAAGTGGTAATCCTCCGGCAGGTGCTGCGGCAGGTGCTACAAGTGGAAGCAAAGTTGATGCTGAAAAATTAAAGCGTTTTGGTCAATTACTTGACAAGATTAAAGGGCCTACTTCAGTTGGTGCACCAGCAGGCGGCGCGGCAGCTGCCGGTGCACCGGCGGGTGGTGCAGCTAGTGGTGGCTTATTAAAAGTAGGAAGCCGAGGTGCTGAAGTTGAGAAAGTACAGAAAGCATTAGGTATCGCAGTCGACGGTCAATACGGTCCGGCTACAAAAGCGGCTGTAACAAAATATCAACAACAGAACGGACTAAAAGTCGACGGAATTGTTGGCCCAGAAACTAAAGCAAAGTTATTTGGAACTAGTGAATCTATTAATGAAACTACAGAACTTTCGAGAATATTAAAAATGAGCAGTATTTTATTAGAAAGAGGTGGGTTAGTTCCAGTTAGACCGCCGGTCCCAGCACCAAGACCCGGAGGAGCTGTAGTACCTAAACCTGGAGCTAAAGCAGCAGACGATGTAATTGATGTTACTGCTAAAGAAGTTCCGGCTAAAGCAGGTAGTTCGGTGGCAGATAAGGTTGCGGCTGGAGCATTAGCAACTGGTGGAGCAGCAGTAGTCGGCGGCGCAATTGCTAACAGAGACAAGACAACACCTGCAGGAACAGATGCTAGTGGTAGACGAACTGCGGCTACTGATCCAAGAATTCCAGGAAATGCGCCTGCTGGTAGAACTAGCGACGCAGGTGCCGGGCAATCTTCATCTGCATTTGCTGCACAAGATCCAAGAAGATTAGATTTAAAGAAACCGGGAGCAGCAGCACCGAGTGCTGGAGCAGCGGCTACTGGGGCAGCAACCGGAGGAGCAGCAGCGCCAGCAGGAGGATCAGGAAATCCTGCATCTGCACTTTCTAAACAAGAACTAGATGAGTTAGATGCTATTGCTAGAGAATTGCAATCTTCACAGGATCCGTCTGTAATAGAACTAATGGGCCAATATAATGCACTAAGACCAAAATTAGGAGCAGCAACTCCGGTTCCGGGAGAACCTGAATAAACAAAACCGCCCGTAGGGCGGTTTTTTAATGCCAGTTAAATTGAAAACAATGTCGAACTTCGTGTCCAACATCATGCATTGTTGGATTCTTTTTAGTAATTATTGTACAAACATTGCCGTTCCAAAACGCACATGCTGTTGGGTTATATCCAAAATTAGATATACCTCGTTTTTTTGATTCCTCACTGCAAGTTTTAATAACATCGTCAGTTATTAGCCAATTTAGTGTTACTGTCTTATAAGCATTTTTAGTAGCATCAAACGGAGCGTATGCATCGTTCCATGTACCAGAATATGAATTAGCTAATCCACTATAAACCAATAATAAAGAAATCGCTAGTTTTTTCATAGTCAAATTATAATAGTTCTAAATAGGATTGTCAATTTTTTTGAATAATAATTTTAATTACGGGCTTGACTTTTAAAGATAACTAGTTTATACTAGACAAACTTTATAAGGAGTAACTATGTCAACTAGAATGTACGGACCCGAAGAAAAAACTAAATTGGAAAGACTTATTAACGAAGGGTCTACTGTACTAAGAGAAATTGAAGATCTCAAAGAAGGTCTCAAAGAAACAGTTAAGGCAGTAGCTGAAGAATTGGAAATTAAACCAAGCATTATCAATAAAGCGATTACAATTGCACATAAAGATAATTGGAAAGATCACGAAAATGATTGGAACGAGATCGAAATGATTCTTGGTGTTACTAATAGATTACCTAAGGATTAAATGGATCAAATTACAAATACAATCGCAGGGATATACGACTGGGCTCGTAGAGATTTTACAGAATGGCCTTTGAGATTTGTTCTGGAAATTTCAGCTTGGTTCATGAGTATAACCTGTAGCATAGTCATGGCATTGACTGTCCCAACACCACCATTTTTAATCTTATATCCATTGTTCATTGCACAGTGCGCTATATTTGGATGGGCTGCTTGGACTCGTCGTAGCACAGGTATGGTTGCTAACTATTTACTTTTGGTAACAATAGATAGTATAGCATTGTTTAGACTGCTAAATATTTAAGAGAACGGTAGGCCGGGCCATAAACCGCACAGTAGGTATTTGCAAGCCTAAAAATTGCATAGGAGATTATTATTAATGTATGTTGATGCACTATTTCAACGAGACTCTGATCTCATTAAAATTGTTGAACGCAACAAAGAAGGTAACAGAGTTTTTAAAGAGTTCCCAGTACGATACACTTTTTATTATCCCGACCCGAGGGGTAAATTTCAATCAATTTACGGCGAACCATTAACAAGAGTAATTTGTAAAAATAGTAAAGATTTCCGTAAGGAAATGGCTATTAATTCACATAAAACACTCTACGAAGCAGATATTAATCCTATATTTGTCTGTCTAAGCGAAAATTATTTAAATGCAGAAGCTCCGAAGCTCAATGTAGCATTTTGGGATATTGAGGTAGACTTTGATCCGGAGCGAGGATATGCGTCACCGGATGATGCGTTTATGCCAATTACTGCCATTGCTGTTCATTTGCAGTGGTTAGATACTCTAGTTTGTCTTGCTATTCCACCAAAAGGTATGAGTGTTAAACAAGCAGAGGAACTTGTTAAAGATTTCCCCAACACGCACATCTTTGATAATGAAGCAGATTTATTAGATACATTTTTAAATCTTATTCAAGACGCAGATGTATTAAGTGGATGGAACAGCGAAGGCTTTGATATGCCCTACACTGTTAACCGTATCACCAAGGTATTAAGCAAAGACGATACTCGTAGACTTTGTTTATGGGACCAATATCCTAAAAAGCGTGAGTACGAAAAGTTTGGCAAAACTGCCACTACTTATGATCTTATTGGTCGAGTACACCTAGACTCATTAGAACTGTATAGAAAGTACACATATGAAGAGCGCCACACCTATCGACTGGATGCCATCGGTGAAATGGAAATCGGAGAGTCAAAAACAGTCTACGAAGGTACACTGGATCAACTCTACAACAATGACTTCCGTAAATTCGTCGAGTACAACAGACAAGACTGTGCGCTACTCAACAAGCTCGACCAAAAACTCAAATTTCTGGATTTAAGTAATAAACTAGCACACGAATGTACAGTTTTACTACAGACAACTATGGGTGCTGTAGCTGTTACTGAGCAAGCTATTATTAACGAGTGTCATCGAAGAGGATTCCAGGTCCCTAATCGACCTAAGCGAGATGACGATGCTAACAATCAAGCTGCCGGTGCTTATGTAGCACATCCAAAGGAAGGATTACAAGACTGGGTAGGATCTCTAGACATTAATAGTCTGTATCCAAGTGCTATTCGTGCCCTAAACATGGGTCCGGAGACTATTGTAGGACAGCTTCGGCCAGTAGCAACTGAGGCTGCTATCGAAGAAGCAATAGCAAAAGGCAAGAGCTTTGCTGCCAGCTGGGAAGGTAAATTTGGTACAGAAGAATACGAAGCTGTAATGAACCAAGAAATAGGTACCGAAATTATTATCGATTGGGAAGACGGGCAAAGTTCAGTGTTAAGTGCTGCCGAAGTGTATAGACTAATCTTTGAAAGCAATAATCCATTTATGATTTCAGCGAATGGTACTATCTTTACCTACGAAAAGGAAGGTATTATTCCCGGCTTACTCAAGCGTTGGTATGCTGAACGCAAAGAAATGCAGGCAAAACTTAAAGATTCTATTGCAGCCGGGAACAAGATCGAAGAAGAATACTGGGACAAGCGGCAGCTAGTTAAAAAGATTAACCTAAATAGCTTATATGGTGCTATTCTTAACCCAGGTTGTAGGTTCTTTGATAAACGCATTGGACAATCAACTACACTAACTGGTCGACAGATTGCTAAACACATGGCAGCTAAAGTTAATGAAATTATAACTGGAGAATATAATCATGTTGGAAAAGCTATTATCTACGGTGATACTGATAGTTGCTATTTTTCTGCTTATAAAACGCTTAAAAAAGATATCGATTCAGGCTCGATCCCGTGGACAAAAGAAACAGTAATTCAACTCTATGATCAAATCGGCGGGGAAGTAAATTCTACATTTCCACAATTTATGCTAGACGCATTTCATTGTCCTAAAACTCGCGGTGAAGTTATTAAAGCTGGACGAGAAATTGTAGGATCTAAAGCATTGTTCATTACCAAGAAGCGTTATGCCGTTTTATATTATGATAAAGAAGGTAAACGACAAGATGTTGACGGCAAGCCTGGCAAGATCAAAGCTATGGGATTGGACCTAAAGCGTTCAGATACTCCTGAATTTATTCAGAACTTTTTAAGTGATGTACTTGAAAAAGTTTTAACAGGTGCAACTGAAGACGAAGTATTAGATCATATCAGTAATTTTAGAACAGAATTCAAAGCAAGACCGGGTTGGGAAAAAGGGTCACCTAAAAGAGCAAACAACATTACTG
>JACCDT010690923.1_pt1 | contig 16045 bp, 18 predicted proteins | sample 7446291 | NCBI WGS metagenome assembly JACCDT01 (sample SAMN15323446, study PRJNA562643) | freshwater metagenome | isolation source: river surface water | place: USA:Blue River Watershed | collected 2017-08-17 | reverse complement strand
TTTAGCGTTTTCCCGCACTTTCCATTTTGGAAAGCTCTGTGCTTCGCACAGAGGCGCTTCAGCGCGCGGGGAACGCTGTATCAGCGATTTTGAAAATAGGTTCTAACTTGGTACAATAGAGACACAATATAAAAAAGACCACTTAGTGGTCTTTTTTAGTATATTATCTATTTTTAGTATTTCTTACTTAAAGCAGAGAATACATAACCAGTCATTATTGAAACTAAACCAAAAAGGATGATTAATCCAGAAAATGCGTAGGTTATAATGCCGAGGTTTAGAGCTGTGGTTAGCGTAGTAGCTGTAATCCATATATCACGAGCAGTATTTGGAGCCATCAAAGCTTCTCCTTTTGAATTAAACAGAGTATTTCCTCTTTCATCGACTTTTTGCACTTCTCTAGGCATTTCGGCATATGTTTTACCGCCTGTTGTTTTGAGTGTATGCTCTCTTATGACGTCAGCTTGAGCTTTTAGAGTCATTGGACCACTTACTAAACGATTTGGTAGGGAAGAATCAGGTGTTGTCATGATCTTTTCCTGAGTTACATTTTTATAAGTAAACTTTACACCCCAAACTCCACCGATAATCAATACGATACCCGCAATAATTGCTAAAATAGATGCTATTTTAAGAATTTTTTTCATAAAATTTTTTGTTAATTAATAATTTTTTAAAAATATAAATTTTTTGTAAAAAAGCTATATTTTTCGTCAGTTATACACATTGCTATGGTTTGGTTGTACGCGGTATACTATTCTAACGGTTGCAAAATATTATAGTCAATATTATTATATACCACCAAATAAAAAATTGCTAAATTAATTTAAATTTAAAAAAATGAACAGCATAATGAATGAAAAAAAATACTCATCACTTCAAAAAATCCAAAAAAGAGACGGCACAATTGTTCCTTTTGATGAAAAACGCATCACACGTGCTATTTTTTTAGCTATGCAGTCTGCAAAAGAAGGAGATGAAAAACATGCAGAAGAGGTAATGATAAAAGTTGCAAATAAACTCATATCTCTTCAAGAAGATAATGAGTCTAAAAATTCAATAATAACAGTTGAGATGATTCAAGATATTGTAGAAAATGAATTAATTCTTTCAACTTTTTTAAATACAGCAAAAGGATATATTCTTTATAGGCAACAAAGAGCAGAATTAAGAAAAAGAGATATTTTTAAAAAAAGAATTAATCTAAAACCATACGAATATCCTGAATTATATGAATACGTAAGTGCAATAAGGCATTCATATTGGATTCACACAGAATTTAATTTCACTAGTGATATTCAAGATTTTAAAGTTAATGTTAATCAAAAAGAAAAAACAGCTATAAAGAATTCAATGCTAGCTATTGCTCAGATTGAGGTTGCTGTTAAAACTTTTTGGTCTGATATTTATAAAAAAATGCCAAAACCAGAAATAGGAGCAGTGGGTGCAACTTTTGCAGAAAGTGAAGTCAGACATACAGATGCGTATTCTCATCTTTTAGAAATTCTTAATTTAAATAATGAATTTACAAAAATTAAAGAAATACCAGCTTTAATGGATAGAGTAAATTATTTAGAAAAATCCCTAAAAAACTCAAGAAGTGATGATAATAGAGAATACAGTCAATCAGTTCTTTTGTTCTCTTTGTTTATTGAACATGTTTCTTTGTTTTCCCAATTTTTGATTATAATGTCTTTCAATAAACATAAAAATCTATTTAAGGGAATCTCAAATGCAGTAGAAGCAACTTCAAAAGAAGAACAAATACACGGTCTTTTTGGTACTGATGTTATTAATATTATAAAAACTGAACATCCTGAATGGTTCGATGATGATTTTAATGATCAAGTTGTAAAACTTTGTCGTGAAGCATTTGATGCAGAGAAAAAGGTAGTTGATTGGATCTTTGAAGATGGTGAATTAGATTTTATGCCTAAAAATGTTGTATTTGAATTTATCAAACAAAGATTTAATAATTCTTTGGAAAGTATAGGTATTCATAAAATATTTGATACAGATGAAACTTTCCTTAAAGAATCAGATTGGTTTTATGATGAAGTTATAGCAACAAAGCACGGAGACTTCTTTAATAAAAAATCAATAAATTATAGTAAAAAAACAAAAAGTATAACGAGTGAAGATTTATTTTAAATTAATTAATAACAATAACCAAAAATTATAATATGTACTGGCTAAATGAAAATAGTAAAAAATTCTTATCAAAAGGATATTTAATGGAAGGGGTTACAGCAGAAGAACGTATAAGAGAAATTGCAAATATTGCAGAAAAGTATTTAAATAAACCTGGTTTCGCGGATAAATTTTATGATTATATGTCAAAAGGTTTTTATTCTTTAGCTTCTCCTGTTTGGTCTAATTATGGATTAAGTAGAGGCTTACCTATTAGTTGTTTTTCTAGTTATGTTGCAGATGATATGTCTCGAATTTTATTTACACACGCTGAAGTTGGTATGATGACAAAATATGGTGGAGGAACTGCAGGTCATTTTGCAGGATTAAGACCTCGAGGAGCAATTATTAAAGATAACGGTTTTTCTTCTGGAGCAGTTCATTTCATGGAATTGTTTGATAATTTGATAAATATTGTAAGCCAAGGTTCTGTTCGTAGGGGTCATTTCGCTCCATATTTACCAGTTGAACATGCTGATATTGAAGAGTTTTTAAATATAGGTAAGGAAGGTCATCCTATACAGGAATCAACGTATGCTGTTACTGTTACTGATAAATGGTTAGAGGACATGGTTGCTGGAGATCAGGAAAAAAGAAGGATTTGGGCAAAAATAATACAAAGAAGGACTGAAATTGGATACCCATACATATTGTTTACTGACACAGTAAACAATAATACTGTGGATGTTTACAAAGATAAAAAAATGAAAATACATGGAAGTAATTTGTGTTCAGAAATTTGTCTTCCAACTAGTGATGAAATATCTTTCGTTTGTTGTCTTTCTTCTATGAATTTACGTCACTACAATGAATGGAAAGACACAGATGCAGTAGAAACCCTAGTTATGTTTTTAGACACAGTTATTTCTGATTTTATTAAAACATTGGAAAGTCTTCGTGATAGTGAAGATGAGCAAAAAAGATCAGCATTTTATTTTATGCAAAGAGGCTATAAGTTTGCAAAAGAACACAGAGCATTAGGTTTAGGTGTTTTAGGATGGCACACATTCTTACAAGAAAACAATATAGCTTTTGAAGATAAAAAAGCTTTTGATCTAAACAAAGAAATTTTTCAATTAATAGAAGAAAAAGCTTATAAAGCTTCAGAGGATTTGGCTAAAGAATATGGAGAACCAGAAATTTTAAAAGGTTATGGTCGTAGGAATACAACATTGTTAGCTGTAGCACCTACAACTTCTTCAGCTTTTATTTTGGGCCAAGTTTCACAAAGTATAGAACCCGTTATGTCTAATTGTTTTGTTAAAGATGTTGATAAAATGAAGGTAACAATTAAAAATCCTACACTAGAGGCATTACTCGAAGAAAAAGGCTTCAATACACCTGAAACTTGGAATAGTATTAGAGAAAACGATGGTTCTGTTCAACTACTAGATTGTTTAACAACGCATGAAAAAAAGGTTTTTAGAACTTTTTCTGAGATAGATCAAAAGGCGATTATTGACCAAGCCTCTGATAGACAAAAACACATAGATCAATCTCAATCACTTAATTTGTTGATTGATCCTACTATGTCAACAAAAGATTTAAATGCATTGTATTTATATGCATGGGAGAAGGGAGTAAAAACTTTGTACTATCAACATAGTATGAATGCAGCACAACAGTTTGGAAGAAAAAAACTACAAGAAGCAGAAGTAAAAAGAAAACAAAATATAGAAGCAGACGACAATCAAAATGCTAATGTATGTATTAGTTGCGAAGCATAAAACATATTTTAGACATGTCAGATTTATTAAAGAAAAAATGTGTGCCTTGTGAGAAAAAAGATACAAAACCAATGTCTCTAGGGGAGGCTAGTGATATGATGTCAGAAATTCCTCATTGGAACATAGTGCTTGAAAATGATCCTGAAAGTGACAAAGCAAATATTGGAGCGAGAATTTCTCGAGAATATAAATTTAAAGATTTTATCGGGTCTATAAACTTCGTCGGGCGTGTTGCTGATGTAGCAGAGATGGAAGGTCATCATCCAGACATTCATATTTTCTATAACAAAGTTGTTTTAGAACTTTATACTCATTCGATAAATGGATTAACTGAAAATGATTACATTGTCGCTGCAAAAATCGACGCTCAATGTCTTCTAGGTTTCAAATAAATAAAACTTTACTCGAAAGAAAAAATCTGTTATAAATAAAAGGCTGTTTCACTAGAAATAGTAGTATGGTGCCCATGGTGTAATGGTTAACACTAGAGTTTGTGGAACTCTCAATTCGGGTTCAACTCCCGATGGGCACCCAACCGTTTTCTTCTTGGTGGTATAATATATGTATCTTTCATATTAGACTAATTAAATAAATTAGGTTTTTATTTGTATATAATTATGTAAGATTTATTATTTAACTTTTTAAAAAATGCAAAATCCATTTCAAAACGCAATGTCTCAGCTCGACAAAGCAGCAAACCTAGGAAATTTCAAAGAAGAATTTATAAATAGTTTAAGAAATCCAAATAGAGAAGTCAGAATCTCAATACCAGTCCAAATGGATGATGGTTCAAAGAAATTTTTTGAAGGATATCGTGTGGAATACAACAATGCTCTTGGTCCTTACAAAGGTGGAATCAGATATCATCATGATACAGATATAAATGAAGTAAAAGCTTTAGCTTTTTGGATGGCGCTCAAATGTGCTGTCGCTGGTATACCTATGGGTGGAGGAAAGGGAGGTATTACTGTTGATCCAAAAGATTTATCAAAAAAAGAATTAGAAAATCTTTCTCGTGGATGGGTTAGGGGACTTTCTGATATATTGGGTCCAAACAAAGATGTGCCAGCTCCAGATGTAAATACAACTCCCGAGATAATGTCTTGGATGTCAGATGAATATGAAAAATTAACAGGAGATAAAACAAGAGCTACATTCACAGGAAAACCAATTGAAAACGGTGGTTCAGAAGGTCGTGGTGCAGCGACAGGGCTAGGAGGTTTTTATGTTTTTGAAGAATTGCGTGAAAAATTAAATCTTCCAGAAAAATGTAACGTAGTTATCCAAGGTTTTGGAAATGTTGGAAGTAATGCAGCTAGAATATTTGTCGAAAATGGGCACAAAGTTATCGCTGTATCAGATGCAAAAGGTGCTGTTTTAAATGAAAATGGTTTAGATATATCAAAGCTTGAAATATATAAAAAGGAAATAGGAAAGCTTTCAGGATTTCCAGAATCAAAAGATATAACCAATGCAGAGCTTTTAGAATTGCCTTGTGATTTGCTTGTACCAGCAGCTTTTGAAAATCAAATAACTGATATAAATGCAATAAATATAAAATCTAAAGTTATTTTAGAACTCGCAAATGGACCTACGACACCAGAAGCAGATGAAATATTATTTAAAAATGGAGTAAATATTATTCCAGATATTTTGGCAAATAGTGGAGGAGTTACTGTTTCTTGTTTTGAATGGGAACAAAATTTGAAAGGTGAACATTGGAGCGAAGAACAAGTAAATCAGAAACTTCGTGAAATGATGAATATTGCAGCAGAGCAAATATTTGAAAAAGCTAAAAGTGTAAATACTGATTTGAGACGTGGTGCATTTATCTTGGCTCTTGAAAGAATACAAGAAAAGATGATTAAATAAAATATTATTTAAATTAAAAAACCCTCAATTGAGGGTTTTTTAATTTACTTTACGTTAGCGAGAACTCTTTTGAATGTTTCTGGATTATTTTCTGCTAGGTCTGCGAGGATCTTGCGATCTATCTCTATTTTTTTCTTTTTAAGTTCACCGATGAGTTTACTGTATGACATACCTATTTCTCTTGATGAAGCATTGATCTTTATATTCCAAAGCTTTCTGTTGTGTGATTTCTTGTCTCTTCTGTGAGCGAAAGAATATGCTCCAGCGTGTAAGAGAGCATCTTTAGCTGCCCTCTCTTTACTTTTTAGTGCATTACGAAAACCCTTTGTCTGTTTTAAGACACTTCTTCTTCTTTTTAATGCATGTACTCCTTTTTTTACTCTTGTCATGTGATTTTATCTAAATTATTAATTAAATGGATTAACTGAAAGGTAATAAATGACTTTTTGGTTTATTCTTGATAACAAATGTATTTCCTTTGCGTCCTGCGAGTTGAGTTGTACGTGATTGTTTTGCATTGAAATGGTTAAAACCCGGAGCACGTGAAATAATCTTTCCGTTCTTTGTTACTTTTAATCTCTTTGAATATGATTTATTTGTTTTCATTTATTTTAAATTATTTATCTTTCTCAATTGTTACTATCAAACCTTTAGGACCTTTTTTATATGGATCTGATATTTTGTAATTCTCTGTTATTAAGTGAAGTACTCTGTCCAATCTTTCTTTTAAAAATTTCTCATCCATATATTTTGCTCTACCAGATAAGAAAAGTTCAACTTTGATTCTATGTCCTTCTTTTAGCCATTTTGAAGCAGTTTTTGCTTTGAGCTCAAGATCGTGGTCACCAGTTCCTATCTTTACTTGGATAGATTTGGTTTCTGTAGATTTCGCTCCTGCTTTAGCTTTTTTCAATTTTTTACTCTGCTCATATTGATATTTACCAAAATCAGCTATTTTTGCAATTGGTGGATTTCCGTTAGGGGATATTTCAATTAAATCCAAGCCTTTTTGTGTAGCCAATTCTAGGGCTTCTTTAAAAGTTAAAATTCCAAGGTTCTTATTTTCATTGTCTAAGACCCGTAGTTCTTTAGCTCGTATTTGATTGTTTATTCTTTCACGCAATTTTTATAAACTCTGAGAGTAAAACAGAGCTTCTATAATATAGCTTATTCGCTCTATAAAGTCAATTTTTATTAATACCTCAAATCTATATAAAAATGTGATACTATAAATCTATGTCGCATTATGCAGAAAATAGAAAAGCTCGATTTGATTATGAAATCTTGGAGAAATTTGAAGCGGGTATAGAACTTCTCGGCACAGAGGTAAAATCTGTTCGTGGTGGACGTATGTCGCTCGAAGGAGCATTCGTTATTGTCCGGGGTGGGGAAGCGTATATCATTAATTCAAATATTCCTCCATATCAAGTAGCAAATACACCGAAAGATTATGATGCATTGCGTAATCGCAAACTTCTTTTAACTAAAAAAGAAATAATAGAACTCGCCGGAAATGAAAAAAATAAGAGTTTGACGATAGTGCCTATTTCAGTGTATAATAAAAACAGAAAAATTAAGGTAGAAATTGCTTTAGTAAAAGGAAAAAAGAAACACGACAAACGTGAGACTACAAAAAAACGTGAGACTGATCGTGAGATTAGAAGAACTTTGAAAAGTTAATTGGGACTGCAAGGCATAGACAGGAGACTGTTTGCTATTGATGCATGTCGAGGATGAACGTGTACTCGTAAAATTTCGTTCATAGCTTAATTGCAAAATTAGCTTCTAAGGCTAAAGTGTCTTCATACTTCAGTATGAAAGATTTCGCTTTAGTTCCAGCTTTCGCCTAATAGGCTCGGCTGGTGTCTCGCTCATAGACTTCCGATATATGAGTTGAGGCATAATATTATCGGGATAGGATAAAGACTTTCTCAACTTTTTTCCAAAACAAAGAGAATCGATTAAAAAATATTTCGCTCGCTTAAGAATTTTTTGATTTAAACAAAAAAGCTCGCTACACATGTAGATTTCTTTGCAAATACCTTCTGCACTGGAGTTCAATTCTCCACAGTTCCACAAAATAAAACTTGCTCATTGTTTTTCTTTTTGCTATTCTTTTTATAGTTTATAGTTCTTAAATTAATTAAAAAAACAAAAAACATGAGAAAGTTCAGCCTGGCAAAGAGCCAACACGAAAGTTGTTTAAGTAACAACGTAATTTCACAAAATAAAGCAAAAACTGCCGCAAGAACAACTAACATGCGAACCTAAAAAAGAGTTCTGCAATTTAAACCCCCCCGATCTGTAAAAAGACGGGGGATTTTTATTTCTAAAAAAGTATTTTTTGTGCTATATTTCAACTATGGATTTAAATTTTATGAACAAAAAAGACAATAATAAAAAAGAAAAAGGAGGTGGTTTTTCTCGCAGTATTGCAGGGGCGATTTTATTTTTTATGCTTATCACTGCACTTTATCTAGTACTTACCGGAAATTATAAAGAAGTAAAAGAGGTGAGTATTTCAGATCTAGCAAATAGTGTTTCGTTGGGTGATGTGAAAAATATACAAGTACAAGGAGAGAAACTTGTGATCACTTACAAAAATGATGAAGTAAAAAATGCAAAAAAAGAAACAGAAGCATCACTTTCACAAACTTTATTTAATTACGGAGTAAAACCTGAAGCATTAGCAAAAACACAAATTGAAATTAAAAACGAAACAGGTTTTGTTTATTGGCTTATAAATATTTTGCCGATTGCTTTGCCTGTACTTCTAATAGTATTTTTTCTTTGGTATATGTCTCGATCAGTAAAAGGTGCAGGTATGCAAGCATTTTCTTTTGGTCAATCAAAAGCACGCATTACTGACCCAAATGATAAAAATAATAAAGTAACCTTCAAAGATGTCGCTGGAAACAAAGAAGCAAAACAAGAACTTTCTGAAATTGTAGATTTCCTTAAAGCTCCAAAAAAGTTTTTGGAAATCGGTGCGCGTATTCCAAAGGGCGTTATGCTAAATGGTGCACCAGGAACAGGTAAGACATTGCTCGCTCGTGCAGTAGCAGGGGAAGCAGGTGTACCATTTTTCCATTTGTCAGGTTCTGAATTCGTCGAGATGTTTGTCGGAGTTGGAGCAAGTCGTGTGCGTGACCTTTTCAAAATGGCAAAAAAAGCAGCGCCAGCTATTATTTTCGTAGATGAGATAGATGCAGTTGGTCGCGTGCGTGGAGGTGGATACGGAGGAGGTAATGATGAACGTGAACAAACATTAAATCAAATTCTCGTAGAGATGGACGGTTTCGAACCAAATGAAAAAGTTATAGTTATGGCTGCGACAAATCGCCCAGATGTTTTAGATCCAGCACTTCTTCGTCCAGGACGTTTCGACAGAAGAGTAATGCTAGATCTTCCAGATAGAGCTGATCGTGAAGAAATTTTAAATATTCATGCAATAAAAAAACCTTTAGCAGAAGATGTAAATTTGAAGGTTATAGCAGAACGTACACCAGGTTTTTCTGGTGCAGATTTATATTCACTTATGAATGAAGGTGCGATACTTGCTGCGCGTGAAAATAGAAAGAAAGTTTTCCAATACGACCTTATTCGTGCAATAGAAAAAGTTATGCTTGGTCCTGAAAGAAAAAGTCATTTACTTTCTAAAAAAGAAAAAGAAATCACTGCGTACCATGAAGCAGGGCACGCGCTAGTAGCTTCAGTTTTGCCACATGCTGACCCTGTACACAAAGTTTCTATTGTTTCTCGTGGTAGTGCTGGAGGTTACACACTCAAGCTTCCATTAGAAGATCGTCGCTTACATTCCAAAAAAGAATTTATAGATGATATAGCAATGTCTCTTGGGGGGTATGTTGCAGAGAAAATGATTTTTGGAGACATTACTACTGGCCCATCTAGTGATTTACAAGTCTCTACAAACTTAGCGAAAGCTATGGTTACTCGTTGGGGTATGTCTGATATTATCGGCCCCGTAGCTTTGGGTACTGAAGGTGGATCAAATCAATTTGGTATAAGAGAAGAAAAAGCTTATTCAGAAAATGTAGCATCAAAAGTCGATGCTGAAGTTTTGAGAATTATAAATGATGGTATATCTTCTGCAGAAAAAGTACTTACTGAACACAGGAAAGTCCTCGATGCTATTGCAAAGAAATTGATAGAAGTCGAGACATTGGAACAAGAAGAGTATGACAAGGTTATAATCTCTCATGGAATTTTGCCAAAGAAGAAGGAAAGTGATATAAAGTAATTAACCAAACAAAATTCTTTTAAAAGAATTTTGTTATTGCGCCCTTAGCTCAGTTGGTTAGAGCACAGAGCTTATACCTCTGGGGTCCATGGTTCGAATCCATGAGGGCGCACAGTGTAACAATATAGGCATATTTGACTATTTTTGAATAAAAGAGTATATTTAGTTTATAGCCCTCGACGGGGCTTTTTTAAAAGGAGCAATTTATTTTTAAAATATATGTCAAAAATCACTGAATATTTCAAAGAAACAAAAACAGAATTAAAACAAGTAAACTGGCCAACAAGAACTCAGACCATTTTCTATACTCTTATTGTTATAGTTCTTTCTGTGGGCATAGCATACATCTTAGGTTTTTTTGACTTCTTATTTTCTAAAGGTCTAGAAAAAATAATTTCATAATTTTTATGTCAAAACAAGAAACACAAGGAGAAAGAAATTGGTACGCAATCCACACATATGCTGGATATGAAAACGCAGTTTTGCGTAACCTAAAGCAACGTATTGAATCTTTGGGTATGCAAGAAAAGATTTTCAATGTAATAGTACCAACTGAAAAGAATATTAAAATCAAAGCGGGGAAGCGTGTTGAGGTTGAAGAAAAGATTTATCCTGGATATGTGCTCGTAGATATGATTGTTACAGATGATTCTTGGTATGTTGTTCGTAATACTCCACGTGTTACAGGTTTCGTTGGAGCAGGAGTGAACCCAGTTCCTCTTCGTGCTGATGAAGTTGAGTATTTGTTCAAGAAAATGGATACAGATACATTCAAACACAACATTGATCTCGCTGTTGATGAAATGGTAATGATCAATGATGGACCTTTCAAAGAGCTTGAAGGTAAAGTAAGTTCAATTGATCAAGAAAGAGGCAAGATAAAAGTATTGGTATCAATGTTCGGTCGTGAGACACCAGTCGAACTCGACTTCTTGCAAGTTAAGAAGATATAAGCTAATATAACAAACACAAATGGCAAAGAAAATAACAAAGAAAATAAAGTTACAAATTATGGGTGGAAGAGCAACTCCTGCTCCTCCTCTTGGTCCTGCGCTTGGACAAGCTGGTATAAACATTGGTGATTTCGTTACCAAGTTCAACGCAGCTACTTCAGCTATGATGGGTGAGAAAGTAGGATGTATTGTTTATGTTTACGAAGACCGTACTTATGATTTCGTTATAAAAACAGCCCCTGCTACAGACCTTATACTTAAAGCTGCTGGTGTAGAAAAGGGTTCAGGTAAACCAAATACATCAAAAGTAGGAAAGATCACTCGTGCACAAGCATTAGAAATCGGAAAGAAAAAAGCTGCTGACCTTAATGCAAAAGATGATGAAGGACTTATCAATATTATCGCTGGTTCTGCAAGAAGTGCTGGAATCGAAGTGAAAGGATAAAATTTTAGAGCTCAAAAAGGCCCCGGCGACCTAGGTCGCCGGGGCCTTTACTTTATTTATTTCAAATGGTAAGGTAAAGAAAACTTAAAAATTAAATAACATGGTAACACAAAAAACTTTATCACCCGAAGCTACAAAGCTAGATTTTTTTAAAAAAGGGTATTCAACTATTGAATACCCTGAAAGATTAAAAAACATTGTTTTTGCAGCTATTGAAGCTTGGCAAAAATTTTGCGAACAGCCTGCTGAAATCAAAGAAAGAATTCCTTTTATGAATGGCAAAGGTTATGAGAACAAGGATAAGAATCAAAATCCCGAATTTTTGGATCATAAGGAAAATTTTGAAATTACTTGTAATTACGATTTTCCTTTGCATTTAAAACCTACTCCAGCAGAAACTCGCCTTTTTCTTGTGACAAGTAAGCTTTTCAATGAATTGATGCCGATTTCAGAAAAAATTACCGAAATGCTTCAGGAAATCACTGGTCATGGATTTACCAGATTCGGGAATAACAAAATAAATCTGAAATTACGCCTTCTTCATTATTACCCACAAGATGAACCGGTATTAGCGCATTTCCATCTTGATAAAGGTGGTCATACATTGCATCTCTATGATAGTGTTAAGGGTTTGGAAGCTTTTTGGAATAATGAATGGAGGCATCTAGAGTTTACAGAAAATGAAATAGCATTTTTCCCTGGTCTTCTTGCTCAACATTTTTCACAATGCCAAGTAAAGGCTCTTTGCCACAGAGTAGTGTCTTCTGAAGAATCAAAGAAGTATGGAAGATATTCGCTTGTTGTTTTTTGTGATTATCCTGAACATCCTTACCGGTATGATAAAGAAAGGTTTAAATCTACACAAAAAGCATTTATTCCTGGAGAGAATTATGCGATGTCGGTATTGGAATTCAATAAGCTCTTTACATTTCGTTATTAATTGATTACGTTAAAAAACGCCTCGAATTGAGGCGTTTTTTTTTATTTTCTTTTTTTTTGCGTTATACTAAAGCTATGTCAGAAAATTACAAAAGACCAAGTTGGGATGAATACTTTCTAGAGATCATGGATACTGTTGCAAAACGGGCGAGTTGCGATAGGGGAAGAAGTGGTTGTGTAATTGTAAAAGATAATAGAATCTTGGCTACTGGTTATGTAGGGTCTCCGGCTGGTACAAAGCATTGCGATGAAGTGGGGCATGAAATGCATAAAGTTACTCATGAGGATGGAAGTGAAACAATGCATTGTATTCGTACTGCTCATGCAGAACAAAATGCTATTGTGCATGCAGCACGCACTGGTGTCGCACTTGATGGTGGAACTCTTTATTGTAATATGACTCCGTGTTATGCTTGTGCAAAGATGATTATTAATTCAGGTATCAAACATGTTATCGCAAGAAATTATTATCATGGTGGTGCTCGAACAAAAGATATTTTTGCTGAAGCTGGAGTCGTGTATGAATTATTAAATGAAGAAGTCGTAAAATACGATAATCAATAAATATATGGTAGATCTCAAAGAATTACAAAAAGAAATATACAGGAATAAATTAGAAAAAGGTTTCAACACTGAGACAGCTTATGAGTTTTGTCGTGCATATGAAGAGCTCTCGGAAGCATTTTCAAAATACAACAAAGGTCAGGATGGCGTCGCCGAAGAGCTCGCTGATGTGGCTATATTTCTCCTCGGCATGTGCGAACGCATGGGCTTTGATCTTGAAAAGGAAATTGTCAGAAAAGTGGAAATAAATAAAAATAGAAAATATAAAAAAGAAAAAGCACCAGATGGAACAGATGTTTTTATCCGCATCAAGTCCGACATAGATCCATAAAAAAATATCTCACAAATTGTGAGATATTTTTGTTTAAAACTTTCTGTATTCTACAAATGAATATGAGTATTTGTTTTTGTCATCAGCTTTATGAAACTCTCTTTTTTCTTCTCCAAAAACTATTGGAATAATTTCAGGGAAGAAAGCATCAGCTTTTTTGTCTTCAGCTTCGACTTCTGTTATATAAAGTTTATCCGCGAAAGACATTGCTTGTTTGTAGATTTCAGATCCACCAATTATGAAAACTTCATTTTCTTTTTTACATAAAGTTAATGCTTCTTCTATTGAATGTACTATTTCTGCATTAGCTACTTTATATTTTTTATCACGAGTTATGATTATGTTTTGTCTATTTGGCAAAGCTTTGCCTATCGATTCAAAAGTCTTGCGCCCCATGATGACAGGATGCCCAGAAGTGATTTCCTTGAAATGCTTCAAGTCTGCAGGCAGGTGCCAGAGGAGCTTATTCTCTTTACCAATTTCATTATTTTTACCGATTGCTGCGATTATTGAAATAGTCATGTTATACAGCTATAGGAGCTTCAATTTTATTATGAGGATTGTATTCGACTAATTCAAAATCATCTATAGTAAAATCTTCTATGTTTTTTATGTCAGGATTGATTTTCATTTTTGGCATTGGTCGAATATCATTCCTACGAGACAACTGAAGATTTGCTTGTTCTAGATGGTTCAAATATAAATGTGTATCACCACCAGTCCATATAAATTCTCCAAGTTCTAGTCCTGTTACTTGAGCCACCATCATAGTAAGTAATGCATAAGAAGCAATATTGAATGGTAAACCTAGAAAAGTATCACAGCTTCTTTGGTAAAGTTGGCATGAAAGTTTATTGTTAGCGACATAAAATTGAAAAAAACAATGACAAGGAGGAAGTCCATTTTTTGCCATTTCATCAAGATCTGCGACATTCCAAGCAGAAACAATTATTCTTCTTGAATCTGGAGAGTTTTTAATTTGATCAATAATTATTTTAATTTGATCAATTTTTTCTCCATTCGGTGCTGGCCAGCTTCTCCATTGATATCCATAGATTGGACCCAAGTCTCCATTTGTTTTAGCAAAATCTGGATCAGTTTTTATTTTTTCTACGAATTCTTTTATACCAATTTTCCATTCTTCGCTGTCTGTTTTAGGAATAGGTAAGTCGTTTCTTTTCAAATAACCTTTGTAAGGCCATTCATCCCAGATGTGGACGTTGTTATCTTCCAGATACTTTAAATTTGTATCTCCCCTTAAAAACCAGATGAGTTCGTGAGTAATCATTTTTACTCCAAGTTTTTTTGTAGTAAGAAGAGGGAAGCCTTCATTTAGGTCAAAGCGCATCTGATAACCAAAAATGCTTTTTGTACCTGTACCAGTACGGTCAGTTTTTGTTTTACCATTTTTTATGATGTGTTCTAGAAGATCTAGATACTTTTCATCTACGTGTTTTTTCTCCATTGTTTCCATTGTAGTATTTTTTATTGTTAATGTATATATTTATTGTAACACTAACATATTAAACTTTTTTAGGTAAATTTGACAAAATACTCTTATAATGCTATTCTTAAATTATCAATCTCACTCTTATTTAACGAGACTGAAACTTGTGGAAATCAATTATGACTTTTGTGTCGTGCGATTGGTTACCATGACACAAAAAATTATATGATAAAAACACGCAGTTTCGCGCGTGGAGCATCAGCTCCTTCGCACGCTCCTTCTCGCTTTGCGGGGAAGAAACCACCTTTCGGTGCTAGAAGTCATTCTAGCTCTGTTGGTGCGCCTGTCAGACATGGCAGTAAATTTGGTAGACCAAGTTCTGGTGGAAGACCAAAATTTGGACCTAAAAGAAATAGTAATAAAAGATTTGGAGGAGAGAGAATAGATTATTCTCGTTTCATCAAAAAAGCTGTAAAAGTAGAAGAGAAGCCATATGTTTCAAAACATGTATTCGCTGATTTTCCTTTTGCTCCACAATTACAAAAAAATATCATAAAAAAGGGTTATGTAAATCCTCGTCCTATTCAAGACCAAGCTATTCCTTCTGTACTTAAAGGCAAGGATGTTTTTGGTATGGCAAATACAGGACAAGGAAAGACAGCAGCTTTTCTTTTGCCACTTATAGATAAAGTAATGAAAGATAAATCTGAAAAAGTATTAGTACTTGCTCCTACTCGTGAACTCGCAATGCAAATCGAAGAAGATCTCCGTAGTATGGCTAGTGGTTCAGGACTCTTTGGGGTTTGTGTTGTTGGAGGTATGCCGATCAGTAAACAAATCAATGAAATAAAACATGGAGTATCTTTTGTTATTGGTACACCAGGACGTGTGACTGATCTTATAAAAAGAAAAGTTCTCGATCTCGCACCATATAAATCAGTCGTTCTCGATGAAGCAGACAGAATGCTTGATATGGGATTTCGTGATGATATGGTTTTCATTCTTGGAAAAACTGATAAAGAAAGACAAACACTTTTCTTTTCAGCTACACTTTCTCCAGAAATCAAAAAATTAACTACAGACTTTTTGAAAGATCCAGTATTTATTTCCGTCACGACAGGGGAGACTTCAAAAAATATTGATCAAGATGTTGTGAAAGTTACAAGAGATAATAAATTAGATATGTTGATTGAAGTTTTGAAAAAAGATGGATCAGATAAAGTACTTATCTTCCGTGAAATGAAACATGCTTGTGATTCTCTTACAAAAGAACTTTCACAATCTGGTTTTAAAGTTGGTTGTATTCATGGTGACAA
>JACCDT010530714.1_pt1 | contig 16068 bp, 14 predicted proteins | sample 7446291 | NCBI WGS metagenome assembly JACCDT01 (sample SAMN15323446, study PRJNA562643) | freshwater metagenome | isolation source: river surface water | place: USA:Blue River Watershed | collected 2017-08-17 | reverse complement strand
TGTGCCCGCCCACCGCGTGGTAAATAGAGAGGGAATCCTGACCGGTAAACACCATTTTTCTACGCCTACAGCCATGCAAACTCTACTCGAGGCAGAGGGGGTGGTCATTCAAAACGATCAGGTGATTGATTTTGAATCCTGCTTTTGGAGTCCCGAAAAAGAACTTAATTCTTAGATTTTTTTACGAAGCAGGTAAAGCCCTGCAAACATCAGTGCTCCATTTAAAATCAATGCCTCAAATCCAAACGTATAACCCCAAAGCCACTCTTGGGAATTGGAAGTAATCAAAAATGTCAGGGAAGGAGCAAGCACAGCAGTGGCAGGAACCCAGACATCTTTCACTTGATGCTTGGTGAATAAGCCAAACCCAAAGAGGCCCAGTAATGGGCCATAGGTATAGCCGGCTAGGATGAATACCGAGTTGATTACACTTTGATCATTGAGCCAATAGAAGGCAAGGATGAGAAAAAACATCAGAAACGTAAAGCCAACATGTACGATTTTGCGGATAAAGGGCCTCCGTTCGGGGGAATACTTTCGTTCGATTTGAAGAAAGTCGTAGCAAAACGAGGTAGTCAAGGCGGTAAGCGTGGAATCCACACTAGAATAAGCTGCAGCGATGATTCCCAGCACAAAAACAATTCCTGCAAAAGCGGAGAAATGCTCCGTAGCCAAGAGTGGAAATAGGCCGTCTGACTTTGCCGGAATGGCAATTCCTTTGGTTTCGGCATACAAGTACAGCATCACCCCTAGGGATAGAAACAGCAGGTTGACCACTACCAAAATCAGGGTAAACCAAAACATGTTTTTTTGTGCATCGCCGAGCGTGCGGCAAGTCAGGTTTTTTTGCATCATGTCCTGATCCAAACCCGTCATGACGATGGTGATGAAGGCCCCAGAAATAAACTGCTTGAAGAAGTTGGTACCCGCCTTCCAGTCCCAATTGAAGATTGTCGAACGCTCGTCCTCACTAATTCGGCTGAGGTAATCGCCCAAACTTTTCAGTTCCAACTCGGACCCAATCAATCCCATCGTAATCAGGACCGAAGCGAGCATAAAGGTAGTCTGAAAAGTATCCGTCCAGACCACTGTCTTGATTCCTCCTCGGTAGGTATATAGCCAAATCAGTCCAACTGTAATCAGCACCGACACCCAAAAAGGAATCCCCAAGGCATCGAATAGGATCAGTTGGAGCACACTGGCTACGAGGTATAGCCTAAGGGACGAGCCTAGGGATCTGGACAGAATAAAGAAAAAAGCCCCGGTTTTGTAGGACCAAAACCCAAATCGATCCTCCAAATAGGTGTAGATAGAAACTAAATTCAGGCGGTAGTAGAGTGGCAATAAAACCTTGGCTATGGTAAAGTATCCTAGGGTGTAGCCCAAAACAACTTGAAAGTAATAGAAGTTAGAATTGCCTACCTCACCAGGTACGGAAATAAAGGTGACTCCAGAAAGGGAGGCGCCAATCATGCCAAAGGAAACAAGAAACCAATGGGAATTACGGTCGCCCGTGAAGAAGGTATCTCCAGTCAACTTTCGGGTAGTTAACCAGGAAATGAAAAAAAGTATTCCGAAATAAATGAATATAACTGTTAAAACGAGTTGCGGATTCATATTGTAGGCTTCAGTCGCTCGCTAAGTTGTCCATTATTATTAATTTTGCAAAATGAATCAGTTCAGCATACCCCTTCCGCATGTAGAAGAAATCGAAGTTCTCCTTGAGGAACTCATCGATCAGGAAGCGCTCGACCTAGTGGTATTCAATGACGATGTAAACACCTTTGAGCATGTCATCCAAGTGCTCATGAAAGTATGTGAGCATACCCATGAGCAAGCGGAGCAATGTACCTTGATCATCCATTACAAGGGAAAGTGTGCGGTAAAAAAGGGAACGAGACCCGAACTTAAGCCCCTTTGTGAGGCTATTTTGGACGAAGGCATTCAGGCTGCAATCCTTTAAAAAATAAATCAAGTGAACTTCCCCTCTAAATTAATCGAAGACGCAGTAACTGAAATTTCCAGACTTCCGGGAATCGGCAAAAAAACTGCACTTCGCTTAGCGCTTCATTTACTTAAGCAGCATGAAGCGCATACAGAGGCTTTATCGCTTGCCTTGACACGTATGCGAGCAGAGGTATCCTATTGCAAAACCTGTCATGCCTTGGCAGATGAGGAATTGTGCACTACCTGCCAAAGTCATAAAAGAGACCGTTCTATGGTCTGTGTGGTGGAGGATATAGGCGATGTATTGGCTATTGAAAACACAAATCAATACCAGGGCGTCTACCATGTTCTCGGCGGTGTCATCTCTCCTATGCAAGGCATTGGGCCTGAGGAATTGGCCTGTGAAAGTTTGGTCAATCGGGTCAAGCAAGGAGAAATTAAAGAAATCATTTTGGCTCTTTCTGCGACCATGGAAGGAGATACCACCTCTTTTTATCTAGGTAAAATCTTGAATCCACTTGGTGTAAAGATCACCAGTATTGCCCGAGGAATTCCTGTGGGTGGTGAACTTGAGTTTACGGACGAGGTAACCCTAGGCCGAAGTATCCTTACCCGAATAAATTATTCTCAGGAGTAAAGAAATCCTTTGGAAGGAAACTTGGAGAATCTATATTTGCAACTCTTTAGGGGGATTAGCTCAGTTGGCTTACGCGTCCCACAAGCGTGCGGGAAGGTCATCGGTTCGAATCTTAAAAGTTTAAATGGGGGATTAGCTCAGTTGGCTAGAGCGCTACACTGGCAGTGTAGAGGTCATCGGTTCGAATCCGTTATCCTCCACAGGGTTGTCTTTATCAGACAGCCCTTTTTTTTGTCTTTTAAAGTTATCCTTGTGGATTTCTAGATAACTGGAGATTAGCTCAGTTGGGTTACGCGTCCCGTCCCGTAATTCTTCGGGACGGGAAGGTCATCGGTTCGTCCCGCATCCTTGCGGGACTCCACAAGGCTCCGCAATGCTGCATGGCCTTTTTTTATCAACTTTTTTAATCTTCTATGTACTGCATCTACCACCTATTTGGTGATAAAACCGGCCTTCATTTCATTGACAAAATGGAGCGACTAACACCTCATTCAAAAAAAACTTTAACGAAAAAAGTACGTTGTATTAGTTATTAGCAGTTGATTCAAAGAATATAGTATTCTCTAGAGTTAACCCGTTGTATTCAATCTAAAGTTGTAAAAGATTTGCCATTTAGCTTACTGAAAGCTATTTTAAGCCTAAACAAAATAACCCTTCGCATTGAAGCTGAAATTGTTGAATAAAATTTCGTTACCTAAGGACACCATGAGGTTGAACTCACTTTTTTTAATTCTTGCCCTGATTTTCAGGATGAGCGATTCGTTTGCTGCAAAGCCAGATTTTTATCAGTTTAAAGTGAATGGTACACATTGGGCTTATTCCAAAAGGACCTCTTTTTTAGATGGAAAAGTATCGGCAGACCTACTCAATCAACTAGATAGTATTTACAAAAAAAATCCAAGTACTTACGAATTTCTATTTGACTCCAAAAACCAAACCTTAAAGGTTTTTATCCATTGCTCCTTTGATTTCTATGCAGTTGTCGATGGAAAGCTCATCAAAGAGTACAAATTCCAAAATAGAGGATACACGTGCGGATCTTTCCTGTTTAAAAAAAATAACTCCTTCCATATTTTAGGAGGAAGAGGTCTTTGGAATTACCATGCAGACCTGATGAATTTTGATTCATTAAATGGATCTTGGGAGTTTATTCAGGCCTTAAATCAACCCCTAGATTATTTTCCTTTGGGGACCTACCAAACCTCCAAGGGGATCATGGCCCTTTTCGGAGAATATAACAACCCACGCGTTCCCAAACTAGGAGAGGAGCTAAATGGGTTCTTTTTGGACTGGAAAAAAAAATCCTGGCAACCCATTCAGATTGACCTTAAGGAATTTAACCTAGGTGAAATTGTGCATGACAATGAGAGTCGTGTTTTCGAAACGCAAGATTATGCGTTGAGTGTCACCACAACCCAATTACCCCGAATTGGCTGGTACATTTGGATCCTTTTTGAAAAGGAAACAGGAAAATTGTTTTTTTATGAAGGGAATAAGAATTCGGAAATATTCGATTCCCCATACCATGAGGTCATTGGCAATAAACTCCGCTATTTCGATTTTGTCCCCAATAGCATCACAGAAGGAAAAGAAGTTTTGATTGACTTGGACGCCATTCGTAGCCAATCAAGGGAAATCGGGCAAGTAGTCCTACTCGATACCCCAGAAAAATCTTCCAATTTTTCCCTTTTTTCATGGCTTCCATGGATAGGCTTCCCGCTTGTGTTTATTTTCGCACTTTGGATGGGGATACAGCTTCAAAAAAGAAAAAATACAGCTACAGACCTGCCTGAAGAGGGAGAAGGAGCATCGGAAGGGGAAATGGAATTAGAGGATGAAAGCCAGGAAATTCTTCAAAAATTGCTCGCTCATGACGGGGAAAAGATAAGCACAGAGGAATTTGATGAACTCTTGGGCATTCAACAGATTACCAACTTTGACTCCAAACGAATCAAAAGATCCCGATTGATCAAGGCTATCAATAAGCATTACGAAGAGAAAAAGGGCTTCCCCTTGATTACCCGAATCAAAAATCCAGAGGATAAGCGGTTTGTCTTTTACAAGATTTCTTTCGAAAATCGGAACTAAAGGAACCGCTTTGAGGGTGGTTTAGAAAATTAAATTCACACGCCCCTGTAGCCAATCCCACAACCTCATGAAAAACCAACTTTGGGCATTCGTATTCCTACTGGGAAGCACGGGGTGTAGTTGTGCCCCAGAAGAGATCGCCCAATTCGCTTTCAGTAGCATGGAAAGCTTACTCGGAGATGGATTTATGCCCTCGGAAGAACTACGATCCCTTGGAAAATTTCAAAGCACTAGTGTTAACCTTTCCAATACCACCCAAGATGGGGTGGAAGAATCCCTCATTTTTCTTCGACTGGAAAATGGAGATCCAAAAATTCTAGCGGAGCAGCGCGAACTCCTGGCCCGAAACTGTGCCCAACTCTACCTTCGAGACTTTGAAAAAGCAGCCGATTACGACAAGATCACCATACAGTTTGTACAAACAGACCCCTACAACCCGGAGAATGTTTCGATGGAAGAGTATACCTTCGACACCCAAGATTTTTAGTTGGTTAAAAGGGAGTTTTCCTAGTTTTGTGGCTATCCGTATCGATGAACCCCTATCCAATTCCTTCAATGAGACTTAAAGCCATCTGCTCCGATATTGACGGAACACTACTCAACTCTGAGCGCTCGCTTTCGGCAAATCTCATCGCTGTTGTCTCCTCCATTTCACCAGAGATTCCATTTTTTCTAGCAAGCGCTCGCATGCCAGCAGCGATGCGGCACTTACTGCAAGACCTGAATCGTCCCAAGGAACCCCTCATTGCTTACAACGGTGCATTGGTTTTGGATTCAGAAGGAAAGGAACTCGAATCCATCACCATCCCAATCACCCTAGTTCAAGAGATCGTACACACTGCACTTCCAGAAGGGCTGCACCTAAGCCTTTTCTACGGGGAAAACTGGTATACTTCAGTAGAAGATCATTGGGCAACTCGAGAGATCCAAAACACGAAGGTTCGGCCTACCTGGAAAAGTCCATTGGAAGTCCTTGAAAACTGGTCAGCAACCCATAACGGCGCACACAAAGTAATGTGCATGGGGGATCCAGAAAAAACCGCTTTACTCTATCAAACCCTTATCCAAAGATTTGGAGAGCAACTGCACCTCTACCGATCCAAAGATACCTATCTGGAAATCGCACCAAAACCGATTTCCAAGGCGACTGGATTGAAAAAAATATTGGAGCACGGCTATGCCATCGGGCTGGACGAGGTAGTAGCCTTCGGGGATGGCTACAACGACATCGACTTACTCGAGCAAGTGGGTTGGGGAGTGGCCGTAGCAAATGCATTTCCTGAGGTAAAAGCAGTGGCCAATGAGGTCACCAAGCACCACAAAGAGGATGGGGTGGCGAGCACCTTAGCCCGCATTTTTCTGGACAAAAAATAATGTGATTATCCGCAATCATGCTAGTAGCTCAGCATGCCTATTTATAACTGCGGATAATTGTCAACAGTCCACGGTCAACGGACCACAGCTCACCTAATTGAACATCAAATCTTATTTTCTTTGGTTAGTGGTGAAAAAGAGGATAATCATAAAAAATAAATGTTGAGGTTCATTAAAACCTGCTGTGGTCTGTGGACAGTCAACCGTCGACACCCTTTATTCAAGTCCCTTGTCCCGCATTTTGACAAACTCGTCAAATCGTCGGTAAATGGCCACCGTAAATCCAAATAGCATCACGATCGTACCAATCCAAAGCACGTTGATGTAGGGCTTGACGATGGCTTTTAGCACCACATAATCTTTCTGGTATTGGTTGACCTTGAAAACAAATTTATTTTGATCCGGGAGTATGTTTTCCAAACTGATTTTGATTCCCAATTCGGAATCGGTTACTGGCAGCTTGCCTACCTGATTGTCTCGAATGATGAAGGTAGGTTCCAGCAATTTTTCCACATCGTAATCCAAGATGCGGATTTTAGCCTTCACGGCCACATCCCCTTCCTTCAAGGTGTAGCCATCTATCTCTTTCAATACCTCTGCACCATCAAAATAGGCCACGAAATCTGCTACATGGAATTGTTCTCCCTTACTTACCTCGTAGGTTTCATCCTCTTTCCATTCAGGATCAGAGAAATCATTCATGGCAGCCACATAGGTGTACAGGTCTTTGTCGAAGTAAATTTTGGAGTCAGGTGAAGATATCAAGCCCCCCATCCCTTCGTTAAACTGGGACATGGGCGTCAGCGAAAATTGCAAGGCCTCGTTCTGTAAATAATCAATCTTGAAGTAGTCATTTTCTTCTAACACCAGCTTCACGGTATCTCCCTTTTTGAAGTAGTTTTGAAAATCCTCGAGCGCAATCGCCTCATTCACCTCGCCCGTAGAAGCCAAGATCTTGGCAGGAACATATTCAGAAACCCCCACTACTTTCTTTTGTCTACCTCGGTAGACCACCGTGTAGTCCTTCATCTGGGTGGGCTTATTGATCCAGAGCAAGACGTGCTCCTTGTTCATTTCATCCTCCCAACTGTTGCTATAGGTCAATCCAGACATGTTTATGGAAATCACTTCCGAATACCCAGAGCTGAACATGATACCAATCAAGATCATTCCCAAACCGATGTGTGCCAGCGATCCACCTGCAAGTTTGAATGTGGACTTCTTCAGGAGTTTGATCAAAATCGTCGCATTGGCCACGATGGTAAACATCCCTACAAGTACAATGATCATGTATTTCCAGTCGTATACCTTCGCCAATACGATGACTGCTGTGGACAAGAGGATGGACACCACATAGGGCGTCACAAGGGAATCCCGCAAGGCCTTTTTATCGATTTTCTGCCACCAAAAAAACTGCCCTACCGAAGTCAATAAAGCCAACACCACAGCAAACCACAATTGAAATTTCGTATAGAACCCTACCTGGTCTGCGGGAGGAGCCATGTTGGAAATCCCTCCAAAGCTTTCTACCAGGGCATTCCACGCAGGAATCGACGTAGGCAATATCACCTGAAAGGACATAAGTCCCAAGGTCATCGCCCCCAAGAAAATCCAAAACTCACGAGAATAGAAGGATGCCTCACGCTCTGAAGTAGGCAAGTGCTTCCAAGCGCGAGCGGCAAGGAAAATCGCCACCCCCATGAAAAATAGTAAGTAAAGCAGCAACTGCCCCGACAAGCCCAAATCTGTGAAGGAGTGAACTGAAGCATCACCCAATACCCCCGAACGAACCAAGAAGGTAGCGTACAATACCAAGATAAAGCTGAGAATGACCAAGATGATGGAGGTCTTTAGGGCTGTAGCACTTTTCTTGAAGGTAATCATGGTATGAATCGCCGCAACCAAGATCAACCAAGGCACATACACTGCATTTTCTACCGGGTCCCAGTTCCAATATCCTCCGAAATTCAAGGTGACATAAGCCCAATAGGCACCCATGATGATGCCCATCCCTAAAATCATGGCCGAGAAAATCGCCCAAGGCAAGGCTGGACGAATCCATTCTGCATATTTTTTGGTAACCAATCCGCCAATTAAAAACGCAAAGGGAACCAAGGTGGAGGCATAACCCAAAAAGAGCGTAGGGGGGTGAATCACCATCCAAATATTCTGCAACAAGGGATTAAGTCCCGTGCCATCTTCCGGTACAAAGTCCGGATTCAAATCAAAAATCGGTGCTTGCGTCGCATCACGAAGTAAAATAAATGGAGAGCTACCAATCTTCAGATCTCCCACCACTACTCCCAAAATCATGGAAATCAGGAATGCCTGAACCAACGAGAACACCACCATGACAGGTGCCTCCCAGAATTTATTGGTATGTACCAGGATCAATCCAAGCACCACATTCCAAAATGCCCATAGGATAAAGGCTCCTTCCTGGCCCTCCCAAAAACTGGAGATCATGTAATGGACTGGAAGGGCTTTGGAACTATGCGAATACGCGTAAAAATACTCGTACCGCTGGTTGTAAATGATTTCGAATAAGGAGGCCGCTATCAAGCCGGTAGAAAGTGCATGAATATAAAAACTCACGCGACTGAATCTTTGCCAACTGGCTTTTTCCAGATCATTGGCCTTGAAATACTGACTGTAGGCAAAAGCCGTAATCAATGCACTCACGAAGGCCACCAAGGTAGTCAGGTGACCAAAATTGCCCACAAAGGTATTCATCATACAAATTTACTTGGGATATACGCCATCACATTCCAGCCGCTTGCACGTCCGTTTCCTGGTACTTGGAAGGACATTTCATGAGGATCTTGTCTGCAACAAATATTTCTTGATCTCGGTAACTACCAATCACCACCACCTGTTCGGAACGGTGAAAATCCGCTGGCACTGGCTGGTTGTAAAACACTTTTTGCTCCGTGCCTTCGTTGTCAACTAATAGAAAAGTAAAGGAAGTTTTATCCTCTCGAACCTCAATTCCTGAAACTTCACCTGAAGGATCCTTCTTTAACTTACCCACCACGTGGATGGCCTTGTCCTCCCCATCCTGCTTCATCTCAAGAGCGGTATTGAAACTCTCGTAACTACTTGCATCACCGATCGAACTCAAGATGATGACAATCGCTACGGCAATAATTCCTAAACCAATCAGGTGTCCTTTTTTCATAGCAGTGGCCCTTTAGTTTGTTTTATTTTTCTCCAACTTGGAAACGCGTCTATCTGTTTGAATCACGTAGGCGAGTAGGCCAATGAAAATCAAGACGATGATTCCTACCAACACATATATTTTCCCTTCACTTCGCATGACATCAGCCATCTCCACCTCATTGTTGCTGTAGTCAGCAGCAGTAACGGCGATTTTCTCTTGGGCCTGCACGGCAAAGGAAAAAATCACCAACAGAAATGCAGCTATTTTTTTCATCGATTAATCATTTACAAGGTTTTCATCCACTTCTCGCTCTAACCTACGGATACGAACACGAACAGTTGCGATCCAAGTTCCCAAAAGTGTCCAAGCAATAATAGCAGGGTAAAACACCAGTCGAAGTTTGGAGTCCAAATCATAGGCATTGAAGCCAGGATTGCCCCCATTTCCAGGGTGCAAACTATCCGTAAGGCGAGGCAATACAAAGATCAAGGGGATAAAGGCAGCAAAAGCAAAAAGATTATACACTGCGGCAATTCTTCCGCGCTGCTGGGCATCTGAAAGGCTTCCTCTCAAGATTAAGTAGGCAAAATACATGAGCAAACCGATGGCAGAAGCATTCTGCTTGGGATCCCCACTCCAGTAATCTCCCCAGGTAAATTTGGCCCATAACATCCCGGTGGCGATGCCCAATACCCCAAACAGAATCGCGGCATTGGTAAACTCCAAGGCAATGTCATCGTGCTTGAGGTCATTGCTTCTTAGGTACTTCACTGAGTACCAAGCCGCCACTAGGAGCATCAAAATCATCCCAAACCACATGGTTACGTGAAAATGAAGCGCACGAATGGTTTCGTTTAGGATAGGAAGCCGAGGAACATCCAGTAGCAAGCCACCCAAAATCGTAAACATCAAAAGCCCTAGGGTAAGTATTTTCCACCAAGATTGGCGCATAACAAGGCGTTAGAATTTTCCCCACAAAAATAAGGGATATGTTCCTGAATCCCCTTCTTTTTCTAAGAAAAGGAAGGCATAAACTGAGAATTTAACTTGAACCTGACTCCTAAAATTTGTGGTTCGTATTCACCTTTATCCACATTCCCAATTTCAATCCCTACCTTTGTGTCGTGGAACTTCAGAAAAAAGACATCAGGAAATTAACCTTACCTGAACTGGAAGAATTCTTTCTTGCGCAGGGAGAAAAAAAATTCCGTGCCAAGCAAGTCTATGAATGGCTCTGGAATAAATCGCTGAAAAATTTCGATGAGATGAGTAACATCTCGCTTTCCACGCGAGAAATGCTCAAAACGCACTTTTCCATCAACCACATCCGCGTGGACTTGATGCAGCACAGCAGTGATGGCACCATCAAAAATGCAGTCAAACTCTTCGATGACAAGATTGTCGAGTCGGTGCTTATCCCTACCACCAAACGGATTACGGCCTGCATTTCATCGCAAGTGGGATGCAGTTTGGATTGCAACTTTTGCGCCACGGCGCGATTGAAGCGGATGAGAAACCTGAATTCCGATGAAATTTATGATCAGGTAGTAGCCATCAAAGAGGAGGCGGAAACCTATTTTCAACGACCCCTCACCAACATTGTATTTATGGGTATGGGAGAGCCGCTTCTCAACTACGCGAATGTGATCGGTGCCATCGACAAAATCACCTCCCCGGAGGGCTTGGGTATGGCTCCTCGTAGAATCACGCTTTCTACCGTGGGAATCCCCAAAATGATTCGAAAAATGGCCGAGGATGAAGTCAAGTTTAACCTGGCTATCTCCCTTCACTCTGCCATCAACGAGACCCGTTCCCGACTGATGCCGATCAATGAGGTCAATCCGCTGGAAGACCTAGCCGAAGCCTTATCCTTTTGGTACAGCCGCACCAAGCGAAAAGTCACCTACGAATACGTGATCTGGGAAGGAATCAACGACGACGAGCGGCATGCCAAAGCCCTTGCCAAATTTTGCAAGATCATCCCATCGAAAGTCAACCTGATTCAATACAATCCCATCGATGAAGGGGAATTCAGACAAGCGTCCCAAGAGGCCGTAGACATGTACGTCCGCATACTGGAAGGCCAAGGCATCATCGCCAAGGTACGGAAGTCGAGAGGGCAGGACATCGATGCTGCATGCGGGCAGCTTGCCAATAAAAATGAAGTGGCCCAACTTCAACCCTCGGATCCTAACGCTTGAGGCAACCCTTATTCACCAAAATCGGTATACAACCCATATACCAAATCAATTTTTCAATGAGAGCTATCCAATTCCTACTTTTTTCGCTTAGTCTTCTGATTTTTTCGGTTCCAACCCTAGCCCAAGAAGGGCTTCCTACACAAATTCAAACCTATTTTAAAAATTCTCAAGATGAGTTTCCGGTGGAGAAAGCCTACCTCCACCTCGACAAATTCACCTACACGCTAGGGGATGACCTGTGGTTTTCGGCCTACCTGGTAGCGGGAGGAGCACAGCTACCCAGCCCGATGAGCAAGACCCTCTACGTGGACTTGTTTGATGGAGATGGCCTGAAGGTGGCTCAAAAAGTCGTTTCTTTGGACAAAGGGCGGGGCATGGGGGACTTCAAAATTCCAAATTTTGGAAAAACAGGAACCTACCAGCTCAAGGCCTACACTACCTGGATGCGGAATTTTGGAGAGGCTTATTTTTTCACCCAACAAATACAAGTAGTAGACGGACTAGGTGGAGCGTTTTTGCCTACAATCCGTTTCAGTGAGGTCCGGCTCGAAAATTCAAGAGTCCGCTACCAAGTCACTTTGGAAGCGATTAATGCGTTGGGAGAGCCCTTGAGTGATTCCCAAATCAGTTTGCAAGCCATCGCAGGGGATGAGGAACTACACGCCCAAACCATTCAACTCAATGCACAAGGCAGCGCAGAATTTGGTTTTTCCATTGCGAACTCCCCCCATCCTACGCAGCACCTTGCCCTTTCTTTTGAAGAAAGTCCAGGGTATCTGATCACACAAAAGCTCAAACTCCCCTACTCCTTAGAGGCTGCTGACATCCAATTTTTGCCAGAAGGAGGAAATTGGATTCTAGGCAAAAAATCAACGATTGCCGTTCGGGCAGTGTTCCCGGATGGAACTCCTCTCCTACTGCAGGGCAGTATCGAAGGTGAGGAAGGCACCTCCTTTGCCACCAATGCTGCTGGTCTTGGCAAACTTGAATTTACCCCCCAGCGGGAGGATTATGTGGCCTTACTTAAAGACCCTGCATCTGGAATTACAAGACGAATTTCACTTCCCAAAGCATTGCAAAATGGACTCAGCATCCATGTGCAAAACCCAAGCGATGGAACAGTAATCTCTGCCTTAATTCAAGGAGCGGGTGTTTCTGGCAAACTCCTCTTGGTCACCCATACCCGTGGATTAGTGAATTACATGGCAGAGGGAACACTAGCTAATGGGGTCTGGGGGGTGCGCATTCCCAAGAAAAATCTGCCAAGTGGAATCCATACGATTGCCGTTTTGGATGAGCAAGGCAGACCCTTGTTGGAGCGCATGGTTTTTGTACAGAACAAAGACGAATTAACGCTGGAACTCGACGCATCCTCAGAGCCACTACAACCACGAGGGAAAGTAAATTTGAACCTTAAAAGTTCCTTCCAAGATACTGTCTCCCAGGCTAGTTTATCCCTCTCGGTGGTGGATCTAGATCAGGTGGAGGATCAAAGTGATCTGCAGGGAACACTCTACTCTCACTTACTGCTTACTAGCGATTTGAAAGGGACCGTTTACCGACCTGGATATTACTTTAGAAAAGACGTTCCCCATGCTGCCGAAGAACTAGATTTGGTGCTATTGACCCACGGATGGACCCGGTTTGATTGGGAAGATGTAATTCAAAACCGACTTCCAGATCAAGGCTACTACATTGAACAGGGAATTACGATTTCGGGAAAAATTAAAGAACAGAACCCAACCAAAAAAGGATTGGGAGGCGGAAAAATCACAGCCTTGGTAGGAGAAGGAGTTGAACTCCTCTCTACAGAATATGGCCCAGATGGGAACTTCCTACTGACAGACCTTCAATACCAAGATTCGGTGTCCCTTACGCTCACAGCAGAAGACCTGCGCGCACGAAATTTTATCGATCTCTCCATCGCTGTTCCGCAACTTCCCTTCACTCAACTGAGTGGTAACTATCCTGCGACTAGCATTTGGCCCAAAGGATTGGCCGCTACTGTGGGTGAACGGAACCTGATGCAACAGCTCAACTCCAACCTCCTAGAAAAGGAACTGGAAGGGATCACTGTAGAAGCGGAGACGCTTCAGGAAGAACAAACTCAGGCCCGAAAAATCTATGGAGAAGGCGATGCGGTGATCAAGCCGGAGGATATTCCCGGTGGACAAGGATTTATCAACATTTTTCAATTGATCCAAGGACGTGTGGCTGGGGTACGCGTCACCTTTGATGGATTCAATGCCACGGTACTTATTCGAGGGGTAGGCTCGCTTCAAGCAGGGGTAGAACCTATGTACATGCTCAACAATGTGCCGGTAGATGCGAGCACCCTTGCCCAAGTCAGTCCACGTGATGTGGAGAGTGTGGAGGTGTTTAAGGATCCTGCCCGAACAGCGATTTTTGGTTCCCAGGGTGGAAATGGCGTCATTGCCGTCTACACCAAGTCAGGCACAAGCACCGTATACAGCAATGTAGGAGGTACCTTGGTCACCAAATACAGTGGCTATTCCATCCCCCGTGTTTTTTATTCTCCGAAATACGAAGAAAACTCTCCTGCCAATAAGGTAGCCGATCAGCGAGCCACCTTGTACTGGAATCCACTGATTCAAACAAATTCAAGTGGAAAGGCCTCCCTATCCTATTACAATTCCGAGACTGCAAGCAGACATTTACTGATCCTGGAAGGTATAGACTCGCTAGGAAGATTGGGAAGGGTGGTCAAAGTGATCGAATAATTTGGGGGATTCCAAGGATTTGGTAGCTTCGCAAAAAATGATGCGATGAAAAATCTTCTCCTAGTCAGCTTTCTTCTTTTTGGTTCGATTACAATCCTTCAGGCACAAGAACAAGGAGATTCCCGGCTTCATGTCTTGGGGCAGTACGGGTTACGCCTGGATGAACCTGGAATCGGATTGGGCTGGGAGTACTTTTTTGCACCTCAATTTGGGCTCATGCCAAGCTATACCCAACTCTTTCCCGCGGTGGGTAGAGCAGGTAATTTCAGCGCGGATCTGCGCTACTACCTCTCCAAAGACAAGTCTCAGGTCTATGTGGTGACAGGCTATAGCCTAACCTCAGAAAATCCACAACCTGGGACAGCAGGTACCAAGCGAAATTTAAGTGGTGCGAATGTAGGAGTAGGAGCTGTAGTGCCACTCACAGACTGGGTGGGGTTAAGTACCGAATTCAAGTTTCAAAGCCAAGGGATCCAGCAAACCTACTTCCGATTTGGCCTAGATTTTCCACTCGGGAAGTAAGGATTGACATATTGTCAACAGTCGACGGTCCACGGTCCACAGCTCACTGAATTGAACTTCAAGCCTTGTTTTCTTTGGTTAACACTTAAGAAGTTATATTCAGTAACCACCCACTTTATCCTCAAACCAAGCGAATGTCGACAGTGGACAGTTAGCTATTGACAATGGCAAACAGTTGGCTGTGGTCAGTGGACTGTTAGCTGTTGACTGATTGCAATTACTTCTTGCTGTACTCAAACAACTTTCTTTTCTCTTCTGAGGTCAATCCCTCATAGCCCTTCTCGGCAATTTTATCCAAAATTTTGTCCACTTCTTCCTGACTTAAGGATTCCTTAGCCACCGACTGCGTTTGCTCAGGCTTCGTAGATCGAGATCCAGTAGAAGTTGGTCTTCTGTAACTCACTTTAGGAGTTCTTCTACTGAACAGACTTTCAAAAAACATCCCAATTTTTTGGATCGGCAAGCCCAAGTCCCAACCCTTTCTCAAGAAGAAGATATAGCCGAAGCCAAGCATCGCCCCACCCAGATGGGCAATTTCTCCCCCTGCATTTTCCCCGATCGAATTGGCAAAAGAGAGCAGTACATAAAAGGCTGCGATATAGACGATTTTAACAGGTCCAAGTAGAAACAGGAAAAAAGTCGTTTGTGGAGCAAGAGTAGCTGCACCTACCACCACCGCAAATACCCCTGCACTGGCTCCCAGCATGAGGGAACTGTCTACATTTTGGGAGAAGTACGGGGCAATGTTGTAGATCAAAACATAAAATCCAGCACCAAAAAGCCCCCCCAAAAGGTATAGGTTGGTCAGTCGCCTACTTCCAATGTATTGATGGACGAGCAATCCGAAATAGTAGAGAAAAAGTAGGTTGAACAAAATATGGAAAAGTCCTTCATGCAAAAACATGTAGGTAAAGGGAGCCCAAGGCTGGGTAGCTAGCGTTGAAACGGAAGCTGGCATCATGATCCATTCCATTCCCTCTTTGTACAGGTCTCCATAGCCACTGAGCGTCAAGAATACCCGAGCAATGAGCAGTACAAAAAAGGCAATCAGATTGATGGCCAACAACTTGTACAAGCTATTGTCCTGTCGATTGAAGGCGTTTTTTAAATTATCCCAAAAGCTTGAATACATCTTAGTAGAAGCTATTTCTGTTTCTTTTCCACACGTAGACCAAGATGGCACCCACCACGAGGCCACTCAAGTGGGCAAAGTGGGCGACGTTATCGGAAGGGCTGGTAATCAATATATTGTACACGGTGTACAGGCCATAGAAGGTGACCATGTACTTGGCTTTTATGGGAATAGGTGGGAAAAGCAAAAAAAGTTGGGTATTCGGAAAAAGCATGCCAAAAGCAATGAAGATTCCGAAAAGTGCTCCCGATGCACCCACCATGGGT
>JACCDT010150614.1_pt1 | contig 16069 bp, 18 predicted proteins | sample 7446291 | NCBI WGS metagenome assembly JACCDT01 (sample SAMN15323446, study PRJNA562643) | freshwater metagenome | isolation source: river surface water | place: USA:Blue River Watershed | collected 2017-08-17 | reverse complement strand
TCTCCGGCGCGGGCAGGCGCTCGTAGCCCTTGCCCGGCGCGCCGAACCGCGCTTCCGACTTGGACACGTAGTAGTGGTACTTGCGCCCGTTCTTGCGCGAGTAGGTCGGGTACATCCGCTCGCCCGATGGCGCGTAAAGTAGGCCGCGCAGCAGCGCATCGGTGCGCGATCTGATCTTGGTTTCCACCGACCGGGTGTGACCGTCCTTGGCCAGCACCTCGTGAACACGATCCCACAGACCTTGGTCGATGATGGCCGTGTGGACGCCGGGGAACCACTTGCCCTTGTGGGAAATCTCGCCAAGGAAGATGCGATTGCGCAGCAGCTTGTGCAGGTACTTTTTGTCGATCTGCGTTCCGTTGCGGATCTGGCCGTCCTGCGTTGTCCATGCTTTGGTGGTGATGCCCTCGGCGGTCAGGTTGGCGGCAATTTGCGTCGGCGCGCCGATGGTCAGCATCTCCTCGAAGATGCGGCGTACCACCGCAGCCTCGGTTTCGTTGATGACCAGCAGACGATTCTCGACGTTGTAGCCCAGTGTCGGCACGCCGCCCATCCACATGCCTTTGCGTTTTGCCGCCGCGATTTTGTCCCTGATGCGCTCGCCGGTGACTTCGCGTTCGAACTGGGCGAAGGACAGCAGCACGTTCAGCATCAACCGCCCCATCGAGGTAGTGGTGTTGAACTGCTGGGTGACCGACACGAAGGAGACGCCGTGGCGCTCAAAAACCTCGACCATCTTGGAGAAGTCGGCCAGGCTGCGCGTCAGGCGGTCAATCTTGTAGACCACCACGATGTCGATCTGGCCGCGCTCGATGTCGGCCATCAGGCGTTTCAGCCCGGGACGATCCGTGTTGCCGCCGGAGAAGCCGGGGTCGTCGTAGTCGTCGGCCACCGGAATCCATCCTTCTGCGCGTTGGCTGGCGACGTAGGCGTGGCCAGCCTCCTTCTGCGCGTCGATGGAGTTGAACTCCTGGTCAAGGCGTTCGTCCGACGACACCCGGCAGTAGACGGCGCAGCGTTTGCGCGCCTTGGGAGAGGCGATTTGGGTGGCGTCGCTCATTGCGCACCTGCCTTGCCGGTCAGGCCGAAGAACAGTGGCCCCGACCAGTGCGTGCCGGTGATCTGCCGGGCCACAGCCGTCAGGCTCTTGAAGGTGCTGCCCTCGTACTCGAACAGACCGTCGGCGGTGACCGCCACCTTGTGCTCGCGGTCGCCCCATTCGCGCAGCAGCACCGTGCCGGGCGCGAAGTTGGTGTCGCGCGGCCGTGCCCGCAGCTTGATCTTGGAATGCTTGGCACCGATGGCCTCCAGGCGCTGGCGCGTGTTGTGCGCCAGACCGCCAAAGGCTTCCTCCTGCATCTTGTAGGCGATGCGCGACTCGATGAAGACGCGGTTGGGGTTGATGGGGCGGCTGCTGAAGTACCGATCCCACACTGGCCACAGCTCGGCGATGGGCAGGCTCGACAGCTCCGCGATCCGTGCGGCGACGGATGCTTGTTTCTCGTTCATCACAACTTCTCCGTTTGATAGGGGGTTGTATGAACGCTCTGGTCGGGCAGGAAGCCAAGGCCAACTTCTCTCTGTTTTGGCGCTTCTGCGACGACGGTGCGGACGATGGCGGCCGCAAGGATGGCGGTGATTTCACCAGCGCGGGCGCTGGCGGACATCTCCGAGGGAGATGCGAGTTCGAGGTTCTTCATGACGGCTCCGAGGAATTGCAACCGTCACAGATGATGTGCGCGATGTTCCGAAGCGGATGGCAATTCCGGGTAATCGCGCTCATCCGGTGGCATGGCACCGAAGCCCCGGCAGGCCAGCAGCGCTTGTCCGGCAGGGAACCTGATTGCGCGTTAACGAAACAGTTGACAGTTGCCGATCTGCTCGATACGATGGCGTCAATTAACTAATCACGCAATTGGGTCACAACATGGCATTTGGTGCCTACATCAGACAGAAGAGAGAGGCGAAGGGCATTCAGATGAATGACTTCGCCCGGCAGCTGGAGATCTCGCCTGCCTACTGGTCGCGTATAGAGCGCGACATCGAGAAGCCGCCCAAGGACGAGCTGATCCGCAAGGCGGCAGAAATCCTTGGCGAGAATGTCGACGACGCCTTTGTTGAGGCCAGCCGCCTTCCGCCAGACATGCGCGACGACGTGGGGGGCCTGGTACGGATGTATCGCAAGCAAGCGACGGGGGACAAGTGAATGCCGGTGTTGACTCTTGGCTACCGGCATTGCGACCGAAAACGCCCCAGCTACATCAAGAATTCCGAGATTGAGGGCATCGCCGTTTTGGCCCGCCAGCAACTGGTGGACGCGGCTGCCGATGCCATCCCGCTCGCAACCCTGAGCGACATCTCCGGCCTGAAGATCAACGGCGTGGTCTTCGACCTGTTCGTCGGCACCGGGAATGTCGTGCATGACGAATGCGGCAACTCTGTTCTGGGCATCTGTGAGTACGACCCCGGCGTGCCGGACACGGCGATGGTGTCGGTGTCGCCGGTTGGCGTGAACGCCAGCGAGGAACTGGTACTGAGCACCCTCGGCCACGAACTCGGCCACGCCATCTTCGATGCGCCGGGATGGATCGTTGATGCCAGCAAGGGGCCGGGGCTGTTCGATGAACCCAGCGACGCGGCGCGGCGCGCCTACCGCACGACCACACGCGACGTCGAGCACTTGGCGAAAGTCACGCCCGTCGCCGAGGCGGCTGCGACGCCCTCCCTGGCGATTCCGGGCCACACCACCAAGGAAGAATACTTCGCCGAGCTGCGTGCCAACGAGTTCATGGGGTCGCTGCTGGTGCCGCGCCAGCGCTTGAATCTGGCTGTCGAAGAGATGGCTGCGCAACACGGCGTGACGATCCATCGCAGCCCTTCGCTCGACCCCGAGTTGCCCGGCACCAGTCTTCACCTGACGCCTGATGGCGACATCGAATGTTTGCAGAAGGCCGTGGCCAAGCGCTTCGGCGTCAACAGGCGGTTCATCCAGGTGCGGATGGAGCGCTATGGCCTTCTCAATCTGGGGGCCAAGATCGTCTGATCAAAGCCTTCATCCCGCCGCCGACTGCGTGTCGGCTTTTTTTGAACCGTTCAGTTAACCACTCGCGCAATCGCGCACTTCGTTTAGAAAAGGAAATTGCCTATGCCAGCGGACGAACAAATCACAGATCAAGAACACAACCAGCCGACCGCCGCGCAGCAGCAGTCCGCGAAGCAGGCGCGATCTCGCCAATCGGATGATGGCCCGGAAATCCTGCCGTGTATGGAGCACTTCGTCACCCTGGTGCGCAAGGCCAAGCGTCCCGGCCTTGCCTTGCTCCTGGTCGAGCGTGCCAGCGCCACGTCGTTGCCGGAAGTGGCAGCGCTGACAGATGCTGCCAAGGGCATCCTCGCGGTGCAGTCGCGCAAGGCGATGTTCCACGCCGTCGCCAAGCTCGGCTCGGACGTACAGCAGCATATCGAGCGGGCGGCCGAGCGTGTGGTGCTGCTCGATGACGAGTACGGTGCGCAGGCCGTCCAGTCTCTCCTTGACGATGAGGACGTCAACGACGCTGCGGTCATGGCCGCGCCGAGTGATCGCTACAGCCGGGCCCTGTTTCTCTGCCTGCTGCAGGACTTTCCGGAGACCGGTGCCACGCGCGATCAGCGTTTCGACAATGCCGAGCGCGTGCAGGTGATGCATCGGCAGTGGAAGAGCGAGAACTACTCCAGCCACTACCTCGGCCCGAAGGGCGTGGTGCCGAGCATTGATGCCGACGTCGAGGGCGTGTTGCGCGGGCGCATTTCAGCGCTGTTCCCGCAAGTGGCGTCCGACCAAATCCTCATCGAGCAGTTCACGCGGCGCGACCTCGCGCACGCTGACCGCTGCGGCGGCAAAGACACCGACGAGGTCACGCCTGTGCTCTTGCACACGCTGACCGCAACCTTCAACGGATCGACGGCGCATTTCCGGCAGGTTGCCAACGGCGAGGTGGTCGAGCACGAAGAACCTGCAGCGATGTCGGCCAGCTTCTCGTGGGAGCCCGGCACCGGTGCGCTCGGTGTGTTCTGCGAAGACCGTGAGGCGCGCCGCGATCTGGCCACCATCTTCCGCGATGTCGTCTTGGCGTGCGACGGCGAGATCAACGACATGCCGATGCGCGAGTTCGACCTGTTCGGCTTCTCGACACCTGCAATGCTCAAGCGCATCGAGCAGGATCGTGTGGCGGGCATTGAGAAAATCTCGATCCTGCAGATCAAGGTTGCGCGACCGTTCGAGCAGCAAGCCACCGATGCGGCCAATGGACGTGAGCTGATCCAGCATCTGTCGAGCACGATGCTGATCGGCAAGGATCGGCGCGACACCCGGCAGATTTATCAGGTTGCCTACGACGACTATGGCGTCGACGACTTGACAGGCTACACGCTGGCGCAGGTGAAGCTGGTATTCAGGATGGCCAAACAGCCGCACCGCAAGGCCCACAACGTCGCCGTCCAAATCACGTCGCCGAACGGTCTGAACGACAAGAGCAAGACCGAAGATGACCGAAAGCGCGTTCTGGAACAGCTCACGCGAATTGGGGTGCTCCGTGAGTTCTGAAGGCGCTACCGCAATGTCGGCGCATCTGAGCTTTCTGGCAGTGCTGGAGCGGCTGCCCCGGGTTGAGTCCCGCGTCATGGCGGCGGCGCTCGGACGATGCAGACCAACGTTCCTGCAACGACGATGGGTCACGGAAGAGGACTACCTCAGCCATGTGATGGTCCCCGTCCGGGATTCGGAGCAGGAAGTCGAGGTTGAGATCGATCAGGATTCGGCGGTGTACCGGTACCGCAGCCCGCAGCAGCGATCACGAACAGTTGAGCGACCTCTTGCCGACATCGCGTTGTACGCCCTCCAGGTGGATGCGTGGCTCGCCGACTTGGCGTCCTTGATCGGCATCGAAGATCGACAGCGTTCCGACCGCCGACATCGCGTGCCGGGCCACCTGTGGCACCTCGGGGAAGTGCGAATCGCGGGCACCCACGACTTCGCCCCGGTGTTCGTTGCCCGAGCGTGGGAGCGTGCTCCTGTTGCCGCGATGACCTCGGTTTTGAGTGATCCGATCTGGCCGCGTGGCGGCATCGTGTTGCGGCATCAGCGAGATCCAGTTGAGCTGCCCCGCGACCATGTCATGCGCGGTCTGGACGAGTTCGTTCGCGTGGACGACGGTCAGGACGTTTTCGACGCGAGCGCATTCGACAGGGTGCTGCGTGGCTTCATCACCCCCACCGGTGCGCCGGAGCCAGAGCAGTTCTTCCAAGGCAATCGTTTGAAGTTGCCGCACTTCTCCGAATCACGCGAGCTGTCTGCGGAGCGGGCCAAGATCGTCAAGCAGATGTGGAGTGCCGACGGAAAGAACGCGCCCGAACTTTCCTGGGCCGAGGTCAACAGGATCGCCAATACCGGCTACCAGTCGTTCGATGACGCCTTCGGCGGAAAGGCTGAACGCGAGGACGTGATCGCATTGGTCAAGCGCGGCAAATACCGACTGCGACGCAACACATAAACGCGCCCATAAATCAAACCAGACACGGGCCATAAACCCGTGCGGAGACTTCGATGTGCCCATTTCATCTAGGAGGCACATCGAAATGCAAACGCAAGTTCCAGCAACCCAAACAGGTCGGAATTCCCTCCGGCCTAACCCCGGCGGTGCAGCCTGCATCGCCCTTGACGAAAACGAGCTCGCCATCCGCTGGGGGCTCTCCGTCAAGACCCTGCGCCGCTGGCGTCAGGAACAGCTCGGCCCGATCTACTGCAAGCTCGGCCGCCGGGTCACCTACCTCGTGCACGAAATCGAAGCCTTCGAGCGCCGCGTCTCGCGTTACTCGAGCTTCACTCGTGCGTACCAGTGAGGAGGACGGCCATGAACGATCTGACCATCTTCCCCGTCGACATCGCCGAGATGTCCGTGAGTCAACTGGCTGCGCTGCCGCCCGAGCAGAAGCGCGAGGTCGACAAGAACCTCGATGCCGCCATCGACTGGCTCAAGAAGGCCCGCACCAAGTTCGATGCGGCGCTGGATCAGTGCTACGGCGAGCAGGCACGCGCCGCGCTGCGTGAATCCGGCCGTGACTTCGGCACCGCCCACATCAACGACGGCCCGCTGCACATCAAGTTCGAGCTGCCCAAGAAGGTCAGCTGGAACCAGAAGCACTTGGGCGAAATTGCCGAGCGCATCGTGGCCTCGGGCGAGAAGGTCGAGGGCTACCTCGACGTCAAGCTCTCAGTGTCCGAGTCCCGGTACATCAACTGGCCGCCTGCGTTGCAGCAGCAGTTCGCGGCCGCCCGCACGGTCGATTCCGGCAAGCCGTCCTTCACCCTGAGCACCGATGGGGGTGAGGCATGAAGAGGCTACCCATCGTCTCCGCCGTCGAGCGGATGGCCGAGCGCAAGGGCGTGAAGCTGCTGATGCTGGGCAAGTCCGGCATCGGCAAGACGTCCCGGCTCAAAGACCTCGACCCCGCCACCACGCTGTTCCTTGACATCGAGGCAGGCGATTTGGCTGTCGCCGACTGGCCGGGCGACACCATCCGCCCGGCGTCCTGGCCCGAGAGCCGCGACTTCTTCGTGTTCCTCGCAGGCCCCGACAAGTCGCTACCGCCGGAGAGCGCGTTCTCGCAGGCGCACTACGACCACGTCATCGAGAAATTCGGCGATGCGACGCAGCTTGGTCGCTACCAGACCTTCTTCCTCGACTCGATCACGCAACTGTCTCGCCAGTGCTTTGCGTGGTGCAAGACGCAGCCCGGGGCGGTCAGTGATCGTTCCGGCAAGCCCGATCTGCGCGCGGCCTACGGGCTGCTCGGCCAGGAAATGATCGGCGCGTTGACCCACCTGCAGCACGCCCGTGGCAAGAACGTGGTGTTCGTGGCCATCCTCGATGAGCGACTGGATGACTTCAACCGCAAGGTGTTCGTCCCGCAGATCGAAGGCAGCAAGACCAGCCTGGAGCTGCCCGGCATCGTCGATGAGGTCGTGACGCTGGCCGAGATCAAGGCCGAGGACGGTAGCTCTTACCGCGCCTTCGTCACGCACACCGTCAATCCCTACGGCTTCCCGGCCAAAGACCGCAGCGGTCGTCTCGACCTGCTGGAGCCGCCGCATCTCGGCGCGCTGATCGCTAAGTGCGCGGGCGCTATCCCCGCGCCCGCCAGCGCCGCCAACCCAGCACACATCGAATCTCAGGAGTAATCGCAATGACCGCATGGAATGACTTCAACGACGCCGACTCTCAGCAATCCGGCTTCGATCTGATCCCCAAGGGCACCGTCGTGCCGGTGCGCATGACCATCAAACCGGGTGGCTATGACGACCCCGAACAAGGCTGGGGTGGCGGCTACGCCACCGAGTCGTTCGAGACTGGTTCCATCTATCTGGCCGCCGAGTTCGTGGTCACCGCTGGCGACCATGCCAAACGCAAGATGTGGAGCAACGTCGGCCTGCTCTCCAAGAAAGGCCCGACCTGGGGCCAGATGGGACGCAGCTTCATCCGCGCTGCGCTCAACAGCGCCCGAAACGTCCACCCGCAGGACAACAGCCCACTGGCCGCCGCCGCGCGCCGCATCAATGGCTTCGCGGAACTGGACGGCCTGGAGTTCTTGGCGCGCGTCGACATCGAGAAGGACGCCAAGGGCCAAGACCGCAACGTGGTCAAGCTGGCAGTCGAGCCCGATCACCCCGACTACGCCAAATTGAAGGGCGTGCCGCCGAAGGGCAGTCCGGGCGGTGGCAACTCCGGCGCTCCGGCGCAATCGGCTCCTGCCTACGCCGCGCCCACCCCGCAACGCGCGCCAGTGACGGGCAAACCGTCCTGGGCTCAGTGAGGGGACGGCCATGAATACAACCGTCCTCACTGCCAGCCACTACGGCGTCGTGCGCTTCGGCGATCTGCAATGCGAGGCCGTCGTCCTCAAGGGCGGCGAGCGTGGCTACGTTCGTCGCCAACTGGCCAAGCTGCTGGGCTTCCACGAGACGCACAAGGGTGGCCGATTTGCCCGATTTCTGGCCGACTTCGTGCCTAACTCATTGTCGTCATTGGAGAAAACTCGTGAGCCGATTCTGTTGCCATCGGGTCGGCAGGCGCAGTTCTTCCCGGCCGGGATCATTGCCGACGTCGCGTCGGCGGTGGTCAGCGCGGCCATCAGCGGCACGCTGCACAAGGCCCGCCAGGGCATCGTGCCCAACTGCATGAAGATCATGCGTGCGCTGGCCGCCACCGGCGAGGTCGCGCTGATCGACGAGGCCACCGGCTACCAGTACCACCGCGCGCCTGACGCGTTGCAGGAACTGATCTCCAAGCTGCTGCGCCAGTCGTGCTCTTCGTGGGAGCGCCGCTTCCACCCGGACTACTACCGCGCCCTTTACCGGTTGTTCGGCTGGAAGTACCAGGGCCACGACCAGAACCCGCCCCACGTTGTCGGCCAGATTACACAGCGCTGGGTCTATGGGCCGGTGCTGCCTGCCACGCTGATCGACGAGATCCGTGCCCGCAAGGGCATCTCGCAGAAGCACCACCAGTGGTTGTCCGATCAGGGCCTCGCCCGTCTGGAAACGCAGATTCACGCGGTCACCGCCATTGCGCGCAGCTCGACCTGCTACCGCGACTTCGACCGCCGTTGTGAGGCGGCCTTCGCTGGCGGCTCGCTGCAGTTGGCGCTGCTGGCCGAAGACTTTGAGGAGGTGGCGTGAAATGCTGGGTCTGCAAACGACAGGCCCGGGGATTCGGCCACACCGACAACCGACATGGTGTCGGCGATCCTCGGCGCTACCCCATCGACTGGGTGTTCTGCTCGCAGCGCTGCCAATCCGCGTTCCACGCGATGTACGGCAACTGGCTGCGCGCCAAGGATGGTCGCAGCGACATCAAGGGGGTCGCCATGATCGATCCCTCTGATATCGAGCTGGCCGCGATGCGCAAGTGCCTCAAGTCCTTCGGCGAGGCGGCATGCGAGATCGGCTTCACCAAACCGCTGGGCAACTACTCCGAAGCCGAGGCGCTGCAGGTGATCGACGCCATCGTCACTTGCTACACCGAGGCGATGGTTGAGCACCACGAGGCGAGCAAGTACCCGCCCGTGCGCGGCATGACGCCGACGCCCGACCCCATGACACCGAGTGCAGCCAATCCGTTCGCGGATCTGGAGGACGACCTGCCTTGGGAAGAACCGAAGGGGAAGAAGCCATGATGGACTTCAACTCCACTTCGAGCATCTCGGGCCAGATCACTGCGCTGGTCGACGCCGGGATGCAGCGGGCGCGAGCCCAGCAGTCCGAGCGCCAGTACCTTGGTGCCTCGCGGTTGGGCGCTGCCTGCGAGCGAGCGCTGCAGTTTGAGTACGCCAAGGCTCCCGTCGATCACGGCCGGGACACCCCGGGCCGGATGCTGCGCATCTTCGAGCGCGGCCACGTCATGGAGGACTGCATGGTCGCGTGGCTGCGCGACGCCGGTTTCGACTTGCGTACCCGCAGGGCCGATGGCGAGCAGTTTGGCTTCTCCGTGGCTGATGGCCGTCTGCAGGGCCACATCGACGGCGTCATCGTCGATGGCCCGGAGGGCTTTGCCTACCCGGCGCTCTGGGAAAACAAGTGCCTCGGCATGAAGTCCTGGCGCGAGCTGGAGAAGAACCGGCTCGCCGTGGCCAAGCCCGTATACGCCGCGCAAGTGGCGATCTACCAAGCCTATCTCGATCTGTACGAGCACCCGGCGATCTTCACGGCTCTCAACGCCGAGACGATGGAGATCTACACCGAGGCCGTGCCCTTTGACGCAGCCCTGGCCCAGCGAATGTCGGATCGGGCGGTGAAGGTCATCACGGCGACCGAAGCGGGAGATCTCCTGCCGCGCGCCTTCATTGACCCGACCCACTTCGAGTGCCGGATGTGCGCGTGGCAAGACCGCTGCTGGAGAACACAAGCATGACCGACAACAACACCCCGGCCACCGGCATCGAGCCGATGATCGATGCCAAGCAGGCGGCCGCCGCGTTGCGCCTGCCGTACTACTGGTTCGCCGACCACGCGATGCGCACCAAGTACCGGATTCCGCACTACCTGATGGGCGGTCTGGTGCGCTATCGACTGACCGAGCTCTCTGCGTGGGCCACGCGTACCACCGCCGTCCAGGGCCGTGATGTTCAGGACGCGGAAGCACCTGTCGAGGGAGCCGAATGATCGACTTCAACGACACAACCCAACCAGCGGAGCGCAACAGGGAATCTGAACGAGACGGGATTCGTGCCGAACTGCTTGCGCGTCTGGAATCGGTGCTGACAACGATGTTCCCGGCGGGCAAGAAGCGCCGTGGAAAGTTCCTAATCGGCGACATCCTCGGCAGTCCGGGTGACAGCCTCGAGGTGGTGCTCGAGGGTGAGAAGGCTGGTCTGTGGACGGATCGTGCCACGGGCGATGGTGGCGACATCTTCGCCCTGATCGCGGCCTATCTCGGTGCGAACGTCCACACCGATTTCCCTCGCGTGCTGGATGAAGCTGCCGATCTGCTCGGGCGGTCGCGGTCGGTGCTGGTGCGCAAAGCGAAGAAGGAAGCGCCGGTCGACGACCTCGGCCCGGCCACTGCGAAGTGGGACTACTTCGATGCCGTTGGCAAGCTGATCGCCGTCGTATACCGCTATGACCCACCGGGTGGCAAGAAGGAATTCCGGCCGTGGGATGCCAAGCGCCGCAAGATGGCCCCGCCTGAGCCGCGCCCCCTGTTCAACCAGCCGGGCATCGCTGCGGCCAGCCACGTCGTCCTGGTCGAGGGCGAGAAGTGCGCGCAGGCCTTGATCGCCACCGGCGTGGTGGCCACCACGGCCATGCACGGTGCCAATGCCCCGGTCGACAAGACCGACTGGTCACCACTTGCTGGCAAGACGGTTCTGATCTGGCCCGACCGCGATGCGCCGGGGTGGGACTACGCCGACCGGGCGTCGCAGGCGATCCTGCAGGCTGGCGCGACCTCGGTCGCCATCCTGATGCCGCCCGACGACAAGCCGGAGGGGTGGGATGCCGCCGATGCCATTCCCGAAGGCTTTGATGTCGGTGGCTTCCTTGCCGTCGGCGAGCGGATGCCGGTGATGCGCTCGGTGGAGGAAGCGCCTTCGCCAGACTTGCTGACGGGCATTGATTGGACGACCGAGGACGGCCTGTCCAGCGCCTTCACCCGCCGCTATGGCGAAGACTGGCGCTACTGCGCCTTGTGGGGCAAGTGGCTGGTCTGGACGGGTGTGCGCTGGAATCCCGATCAGGTGCTCTACGTGTCGCATCTCTCCAGGGGCATCTGCCGCAACGCCTCGCTGAAAGCGGACACCCCGAGGCTCAAAGGCAAGCTGGCCAGTTCCGCCACGATCTCGTCGGTTGAAAAGATCGCGCGCTCCGACCCGAAGCACGCGTCCACCGCCGAGGAATGGGACGCCGATGTCTGGGCGCTGAACACCCCCGGTGGCGTGGTTGATCTGCGCACGGGTCGGATGCGCCCGCACCGACGCGACGACCGAATGACCAAGGTGACCACGGCCACGCCGCAGGGCAATCCGGACAGCGCCTGCCCGACGTGGCGAGCCTTCCTCACGGACGTCACCGGTGGCGACGCCGATCTGATGGCCTACCTGCAACTGATGGTTGGCTACTGCCTGACGGGCGTCACCAGCGAACACGCGCTGTTCTTCTTGTACGGCACCGGCGCGAACGGCAAGTCGGTGTTCGTCAACGTGCTGACCACTATCCTGGGCGACTACGCGGCCAACGCGCCGATGGACACGTTCATGGAGGCGCGCAACGACCGGCACCCGACCGATCTCGCAGGGCTGCGCGGCGCACGCTTCGTGTCATCCATCGAAACCGAGCAAGGGCGGCGCTGGAACGAGTCCAAGGTCAAGGCCATCACGGGCGGCGACAAGGTGTCCGCGCGCTTCATGCGCCAAGACTTCTTCGAGTACCTGCCGCAGTTCAAGTTGGTGATCGCGGGCAATCACAAGCCGTCGATCCGCAATGTCGACGAGGCGATGAAGCGCCGACTGCACCTGATCCCGTTCACGGTGACGATCCCGCCCGAGCGCCGCGACGGCAGGCTGACCGAGAAGCTGCTCAAGGAGCGCGATGGGATTCTGGCGTGGGCAGTCGCGGGCTGCAGTCTGTGGCAACGCCAGGGCTTGAAGCCGCCCGCCAGCGTGGTGTCGGCGACCGAGGAGTATTTCGAGGCCGAGGATGCGCTCGGGCAGTGGATCGAAGAACGCTGTCTGCTGGCCAAGTCCCACCGCGAAGGCGTATCCGAACTGTTCGCCGACTGGCGCGAATGGGCCGAGCGCGCGGGCGAGTACGTGGGCTCGGTCAAGCGCTTCTCGGAGCTGATGGCGACTCGCAAGTTCGAGAAGTGTCGGCTGACCGGAGGGGCTCGCGCCATCGCGGGCATCGCTCTCAGGACCAAGCCGTACAGCAACTCCTACCCCTACCGCGATGACTGACCAATCCGGGCGAGTGACGGATTTGACGGGTTTCCTGATTGACGCGCTACACGTGCGCGCACGTAAAGGACGCTGTTCCGACAACCCGTCGCATCCGTCACTTGCCCACCCAACACGGAGTAAAGACGATGAACACGACGATCCTCGCCCTCGATCTGGGCACACACACCGGGTGGGCGCTGCAGCACCTGGACGGCACCATCACCAGCGGCACGGAGCACTTCAAGCCGCATCGATTTGAGGGGGGCGGAATGCGCTTCCTTCGATTCAAGCGCTGGCTCAACGAACTGCTCTCGGTCAGCAATCACATCAACGCGGTGTTCTTCGAGGAAGTTCGGCGACACGCGGGAGTGGACGCAGCGCACGCCTACGGCGGCTTCATGGGGCACCTGACTGCGTGGTGTGAACATCACAACATCCCCTACCAGGGCGTTCCGGTCGGCACGATCAAGAAGCACGCAACCGGTAAAGGCAATGCGGGCAAGGACGAAATGATCACGTCCGTCCGCGAGCGCGGTCACACCCCAGTCGACGACAACGAAGCCGACGCACTGGCCCTGCTGCACTGGGCAGTCCACCACCACGACCTTGGACAGGAGGTGTGACGTGGCCCGCAACGACTGGACGATTGAGGACGTGGCAGCACGCTTCGAGGAAGCCGCCAGCACCGGACGACGCCTGCCACCGGTGCGTGTGCAGGGCTACTTCAACACCTGGCCCATCATTGTGCGCAAGGAGTGGGAAGCCTTTGCCGCCGACGAGCACGTCTACCGACCCTTCCCACCCACACCCGACGCCGTTGACCGGATGCTGGAGACGATGAAGTGGGTGCAGTGGCTGGAGGTCGAGCAGCGCCATCTGGTGTGGATGCGCGCCAAACGCTACGGCTGGCGGGACATCACGATTCGTTTTGCCTGCGACCGAACGACGGCGTGGCGGCGCTGGCAACGGGCGCTGGAGATCGTCGCCGAGAAACTCAACGGCGAAGGCCTCCGCCTGCCTTCCAAAATCGTGGGCCAAGCAGGGTAATGCTTGCCGCGTTTGTCCTTCGTTTCCTGCGTTTGTCCCTTTTGACGCTCGCCGAGGCTGCAACAAATTACCCCGATCGGGGGTAGTATTTCAGCTATCTTCTGGACAGCGGTGACGGTTCGGCGAGCGGCCCGAGGCAAAAGGGGTCCTTCCTTCCCGAATCGCCATGCGGGGGGCGCGAGCGCGGCATCCGCCTAGCGTCCGACTGCAAACCAAGGTTTGCAGGGTTTGCAGTTTGCACCCGCACCAGTCCGCACCCATCACGAGCCCGCCCACGGTTTTCCGTCGGCGGGTTTTCTTTTTGAGGAAACGAGTCTGAACACGCTCAACGTCGAGTACCGCAAGGTCGAGGCGCTGATTCCCTACGCCCGCAATCCGCGCACGCACACCGACGAGCAGGTGGCCAAGATCGCCGCCAGCATCATCGAGTACGGCTGGACGAATCCGGTGCTGGTGGACGGCGACAGCGGGATCATCGCGGGCCACGGTCGTCTGGCCGCCGCCCGCAAGCTGGGGCTGGATCAAGTGCCGGTCATCGAACTGGCGCACCTCTCGCCCACACAGAAGCGCGCCTACGTCATCTCCGACAACCGGCTGGCGCTCGACGCCGGTTGGAACGAGGAGATGCTGGCGCTGGAAATGGCCGAGCTGTCCGAGGCCGGGTACGACCTTGCGCTGACCGGCTTCGAGGACGCGGAGATCGAGGCATTGCTCGCTGACGACGTGGACTCCGATGACGCCGAACAGGAGCCCGATGCCGACGAGCCGGACGCTGCAGACGATGTGCCCGATGCGCCGGTCATGCCGGTGTCCCGCACCGGCGATGTCTGGGCCATCGGCTCCCACCGTTTGATCTGTGGCGACGCCGCCGACACGACCGTGGTCGCCACGCTGATGCAGGGCGATGCGGCTCAGCTGTGCTTCACCTCACCGCCCTATGGCAACCAGCGCGACTACACCTCCGGCGGCATCACCGATTGGGTTGGCCTGATGCGCGGCGTGTTCGCGCAGGTGCCGATGGCCGACGACGGGCAGGTGCTGGTGAACCTTGGGTTGATCCACCGAGACAACGAAGTCATCCCGTATTGGGACGAGTGGCTTGGCTGGATGCGCTCTCAGGGCTGGCGGCGCTTCGCTTGGTACGTCTGGGATCAGGGGCCGGGGATGCCCGGCGACTGGGCTGGTCGTTTTGCGCCGAGTTTCGAGTTCGTCTTTCACTTCAACCGAGCCAGCCGCAAGCCCAACAAGATCGTGCCCTGCAAGCACGCGGGGCAGGAATCGCACCTGCGCGCCGACGGGTCGTCAACGGCCATGCGCGGCAAGGACGGCGAAGTCGGCGGCTGGACGCACAAGGGCCAGCCAACACAGGACACCCGGATTCCCGACTCGGTGATCCGCGTGATGCGCCACAAGGGCAAGATCGGGCAGGACATCGACCACCCGGCCGTATTCCCGGTGGCGCTGCCGGAGTTCGTGATCGAGGCCTACTCGGACACCGGCGACGTTGTGTTCGAGCCCTTTGGCGGCAGTGGCACCACCATGCTGGCCGCGCAGCGCACCGGTCGTGTGTGTCGCAGCGTGGAGATTGCGCCGGAGTACGTGGACGTCGCTGTTCGACGCTTCCAGCAGAATCACCCCGGCGTGCCCGTGACGTTGGTGGCAACCGGCCAGTCCTTCGACGAGGTGGTCAACGAACGTCTGGCCACCACGGAGACCGAGCAATGACCGCCTCCTGGTTTGCCGACAAGATTGAGCAGTGGCCGACCGCCAAGCTGCTGCCCTATGCCCGTAACGCGCGCACCCACTCGGACGATCAGGTGGCGCAGATTGCTGCCTCGATTGCAGAGTTCGGATTCACCAACCCGATCCTGGCGGGCAGCGATGGCGTGCTCGTCGCTGGGCACGGGCGGCTGGCCGCTGCCCAGAAACTTGGACTGGAAGTGGTGCCGGTGGTCGTGCTCGATCACCTGACGCCGACCCAGCGCCGGGCCCTGGTGATCGCGGACAACCGCATTGCCGAGAACGCAGGCTGGGACGAAGCGATGCTGCGCATCGAGATCGCATCACTGCAGGACGACGACTTTGACGTGTCGCTGACCGGCTTCGATGCCGATGCGCTGGTCGAATTGATGGCGGGCGACGAGCCAGATGGCGAAGGCGAAACCGATGACGATGCAGTGCCCGAGTTGTCGGAGACGCCGATCTCGCGTCCGGGTGATGTCTGGGTGCTGGGTGGCCACCGGCTGCTGTGCGGCGACTCCACCGTGACTGAGAGCTACGACAGGCTTCTCGATGGCGAGCAGGTCGACATGGTATTCACCGACCCGCCGTACAACGTGAACTACGCCAACAGCGCCAAGGACAAGATGCGCGGCAAGGATCGCGCGATCCTGAACGACAACCTCGGCGACGGCTTCTACGACTTCCTGCTGGCGGCGCTGACGCCGACCATCGCGCATTGCCGGGGCGGGATCTACGTGGCGATGTCGTCCAGCGAACTGGATGTACTGCAGGCCGCATTCCGCGCCGCCGGTGGCAAGTGGTCGACGTTCATCAT
>JACCDT011028471.1_pt1 | contig 16078 bp, 9 predicted proteins | sample 7446291 | NCBI WGS metagenome assembly JACCDT01 (sample SAMN15323446, study PRJNA562643) | freshwater metagenome | isolation source: river surface water | place: USA:Blue River Watershed | collected 2017-08-17 | reverse complement strand
CAGCATTTCAGTACTGGCAAGTTCCAGTTGCCGTTTCAGCAATGAACGACAGCGAGTTTGCCTTAGCTGCCTAAGAAACAGCAAGTACCGGGGTAACTATACCTTGTAACCAAAAATAGTAAAGGGCCCTCCGGGGCCCTTTCTTTATGCTTGAGCTTCACCCCATCGCAGAACGATGTTAGATGAAATAGCAGTACCAGATGACTTATAGACGTTAATAGCCAGTACGTCAGGGCCATTTGGATAGGTACCTCTACCACCTAATGTTGTGTTGGTCAACTCTTTTAGTTCTGTTAGATCTAAACTTGATGTTCCACCAGGGGCAGCAACGAATGAGAAAACAGTTTCTCCCGGTTGTGCATACGGAGGATTACCAAATTTAAACGTAACTGTAGTAGTTCCTGGTGTTATGGCAGTACTTGTTGAAGTTTGACTAAAAGTCACACGATAGTAAGTAGTTCCAAAATAAGTTAGTGCAGTAGCTGAACTTACAAAGGTACCTGCTGGGAACAATGTATCACTTACTTCAGTACCTGCTTTAGCTGTAGTAGTTTCCCAGCTGGCCTGCTGGAAGAATACTGTACTGGTTGTTTGAGTAGTATAAAACTTAGTCACTGTGAGGTTTGAAACTCCAGAGACGTTCTGATTAGCACTTAAACTCATAGTTATTTGATAATAATTAGTACCACTGATATTACCAAAGAACGTAATATTATTAATAGTTGCATTAGCTTGGATACCAGTACCAGAAATTCTATCACCAGTGGCTAACCCTTGACTAATGTAAGTGTTATAGTTTGCCTGCGTGATAAAGATTCTATTATCACCGTTACTGACCGATCTTCCGCTAAACACTGCCGCGGCCTGTATTGTTCCTGTTGGGAATGTGAGAGTAGTCGCAGCCGATGTAGTTTGAGTACCACCACCGTTCCAGTTTACAGATCCACCAGGGGCAATCTGTGCAAAACTAGGCTGTCCGCCCTGTGCCGCACCCTGTAGACCTGTCCAGCTAATATCACTTGGATTTAATGGATAGTTCTGAGGATTAAGTACGCCCTCAACAACGATACCACCAGTACCGGTGTCAGCTGTAATTTCAATACCGTTTAGTAGTAACTGTGCTCGATTGAGCAATTCACGTTCTCCTAAATCTCCAACAATAGCGTTAGATACACTAGGTGCTAGTCGAATTAGGAAAGCTGTTGTTTTTGTTGTAGAAATGTTAAGGTTAGTAGCGGCATAGTTAAAGATGTAACCACGGTCACTGTCAAAACGGCCGTCTGTTAAGAACGCACTACCCCAGTGACTAATAATAGGTGTAACAGTATTACTGATTAAAATAACACCTGCACCTTTATTATGCACAGCGGCACTGCCGCCTGTAAAGTTACGCTGACTTCCTGAAACAAAAAGACTTAACTGTGCGGCTCTTGTACAACCAGTTAACGTAGTATCAGTCCTACCAGTATAGCTGATCATTTCATTGTCAATCATAACAGTTCCATTGTATGGGAACCAGTAGGCATCTTGCAATACTACAGTTGTTTGACTGTTGGTCATAGCACTGGCCAATACTCCTTTAGCGCCTTCGTTGATAACCTCATAACGAACAGGCAAGTTACCAGTACGCATATAAGCTTCTGTATTGTTGTTACTATTACGGAAGCGATGTGCAAATGTGTAATTACCGTCTGAACCTCTTAGCATAAAATCAATAAATCCAGCACCGTACCATGTGTACTGCATACCAATCATCTGCATTTTGGTAATGTCAACATTGTATCCGCTAGGACCTGATCCGTTTAATTGATCTTGATTAAATTCTTCTTGAGGTACTATAATATCAATAGTCTTACATAACTTAACATTAGTAACGTTAATCACACCTCTAAAGTCTGGAGATACTGTCATACTAGTATCACTGGCAATCTGTGTAACCACATGACTCATGCCTTTGATAACTACTCGATCTCCTGCGGCTAACTGTTGTGTAAATCTAGTATTAGTTCCAGTAATCAAGTTACTGTCAACGTTAACTGATACAACACCAGCCAACTGAAATGTAGAGCTTCTACGTCCAACTGCTAGGCGCTGTCCGTCATACTGCCAGAACATACCATTTTGGTCATCATAGGCTCCGGCCCTAACAGTGGCTCCGTGCCATGTACGCACAGCCATTTGACAACTACTGGTTAATTCAGCAGTAGTAGCTCCTAGTACTTGCGTAGCCTGTACTTTAAATGTACGCTCATCAGTAATGTCTACTACTTTAAACACTCCGTTATAGCCTGTTGTCACTGCTCCGTTAATTGTAATTTCAGCACCAATTTGGCATCCATGATCTGTATCATCGGTAGTTACAGTTATAAAACTGCCAATAGCTGTGCCTGTAGCAGTCATAGTTCTGATATCATAACTTGGTGCAAACAGAGCACCGGTGTTATACATAACACCCTTACCAGATTGGTAACGAATGTATTTTTTACTCATACGTGTAGCACTAGCACCGTGTTGCGGGCCGCCTGTGCCTAATTGCACACCGCCATCGTATGGTCTATGGATATAGTAGCTGTCTGGTCTAGCATAGACAATGCCAGTTAACCCTGTGGTTGTATCGACAGTACCAGCTGCTCTAGCAGTATATCTAAGCTGTGTAGCACTAGGTACCTGCTCAACAAAGAAACTACCCTGTGCTAGGGTATGATTAGTACCACTGCTGGTAACAGTAGTTGTCAATGAATTTCCAGGTACAAAACCATGAGCATTGGCAAAATCAACTTGAATGGTTGCAATAGCACTATAATTTATAGTACTACCAGAATTGATCTGTGCAATTATTGGTTCACTAAATGTGGCCGCACTAACAAATGCTTTTGAAGGTGCTGTAATAGGAGTACCTGTAGCTGTTAATGTTTGTATTAGTCCGCCTGCATTAATTGTTGCAACTTGTATAGTGCCGTCTGCGGTTACCTGTGCAATATTTACGTTGGCATTATTTCCGCCACCACTAATTGTAATAGTATCGCCAGCAGTATAACCACTACCTGCGTTGTTAACCACAACGTTAGTAATTTCTCGATTAGTTACAACATCAATGGTAAATGAGGCAGCACCGTTACCACCGCTGACAAAAATAGTGTCACCAAATGTATAGCCACTGCCTCTTTGATTAATAGTTACATCAGTTATTGCGCCGCTGCCGTCAACACTGGTATTAACTGTTAGTCCTGAACCAGTTCCACCTGAAGTGGCTACGTTTACGTTGGCTCCGTAACCGCTACCTCCAGCTGTAATTGGTCCTAAGGTTCTCGCGCCACCTAATGGATTGGCAGTAGTATTAACTGTTAGTCCAGTACCAGTACCGCCTGTGGTTGCAACGTTAGTAGCACTGGTATAACCGTTACCAGATGTAAAGTTTGGACCAATGTTGAATCCCTGTACTAAACCACGTGTTACTCCACTGAGAATAGTAACAGTGTCTCCTACAGAATAACCATTACCTGCATTATTAACAGCAACAGTTTGTATTTCACCAAACTCGTTAATTGTAATATTAACTGTTAATCCTGTACCACCGGACGGACTAACTGTAGTTGCTAATCCTGTGGTTGTAATATAACCAATACTTCTAACTAAAGTACCGTCGTCAAATGTAGCAACTGTAAATCTTGGGCTAGCTGTAGCAACTGTTAAAGTAGCATTATTAGTAGGCGTAGTACCTTCTAAATTAGCGCCAAGTATAGTAATTGTATTTCCTGCAACATATCCTGAACCAGGAGTTGTTGCTGTAGCACTGTATGTAGAACCGTTTCTTGAAACAGTTAATACTGCTCCAACACCTGCACCGTTAGTGGCACCTGTGAGTCCAATATATGATTCAGTACTACCTAAAATTCTTGAAGTAATGGCTCCGTCTAGGCTGACATTAGCTCCAACAACTTGTGTAACTTTAACGGCAAAACCGTCACCTCTGTCAATTACTTGTCCAGGCAATATTCCAGCTGTGTTATTGATAACCAAACTAGTAGCACCAATTTCAGCGGTACTGGTCAATGTTGAATTAACAGATGTTCCTGTTCCAACTACACCAGTTACCTGTGTTCCTGGATTAATACCAGCACCACTTAGAGGTGCACCAACTGGAGGAACAGTGCCGGTAAAGCCAACATAGTCTGCACCAATAGGCACAGTTAGGCTAGTGCTAATTGTACCTGCACTACCGTTTGAAGCAACTGAGAATGTTGGTTGGCCAACAGATGCACCAGTATAGAATGAACCTTTACGCAGTTGAGTGTATGTGGTAGCTAGAACTTGACCATTTGTAGTTCCAACTTTTGATTTAGCATAATAGGTAAATGTAGTATTTGAAGGAACAGAAAATACTAAGAAACTGCCTTCTGCACGACTAAAGCCAGAGATAGTGTTGGCCAATGCTTTGATAGTAAATGGTGTGCCAACAGTATAACCATGTGGTCCTGATGTGGTAACAGTGATCAACGAAGCACCAACACCTGCTGTGCTAGCAGAAGCGTCAGTGGTCACAGTTAGCACAGCTTGGTCCGTACCAGGAATTTCATAGATACTAGGATAGTTACGCATCATTGAAATAACCTGCCACTTAGTTGGCTGTAGACCATATTCAAAGTCAGCGTCAAGCATGGACTGAGGTAGTCCAACTTTCATACGTTCCATTGCATCTGTTGCAATTGGATTTAATCTAACTGCTGTTTCTTTGCCTTCAACAAATACCTGTATATTGTCAGTGACCATATGACCGCTGGTATCAGTACTGAATGTTAAGGTAGTTACCTTGTCAAAGCCGTAGTTAAATCCAGGGAAATCGTTGTCTGCAAATTCACTATAAGTAACTTCAGCTGAAGCATTAGGATCAGCAAAGTTGTAAAGTATTGTGTTGCGAGATGTGTTGGTTACCAACAAGAAGTCTTTTAATTTGTAGAATCCCTGTACTTTAATATAACCTCTGTTAGAAACAGTAGTTGGCAAGTAGGTTAGACCAAATTGAATAACTTCTAACACTGTGTTGGTTAATTCTTTAACACGAGTTTTTGCAAAAATCTCAGGTTCAATACTGTTATTGATATATTGATTAACCAGTGTTTGTCTAGAAGAGAATGCAACATTTTCTAATATGTAGTTGTCAATAAGATCTCTAATAAATGTGTGTGCTACAATTTCAGGTTCTCTATCACCGTCAACCTGTGCTACACCATTTTCCCAATACTTGCTGGCATTGTGTACAGTCTGTCGATTACCACCGTTTTTAAGGTCTGTTATATAACCCTCTAACACATAGCTAATGTCTCGTTCGCACTTGGCTTGATTATAGGTGTAAAATACAAATGGGCTGATATTATTAGCCACATTATACGCAATAAGTGCCAGTGTTTCAGCGGCAATGTATTTCTTATTAGCTTCGATCAATGCTACACTATTCGGCATTAATCCAGCATTTTGATTGCCAGGTGCATCATTTCTAGGCAATGAACTTCTACCATTTTGAATAGTTTGAAGAAGTATATTTGATAAAGTAGTTACTTTAGAACTAGCGCCTGTTTCACCATTATTGACTAAAACTTGCTGTGTTGTTGCCAGTTGGTAAGACGCAAAATACTTGTTAATTAAAATGTCGTCGTTGATAAGATTTCTAGCAAATGTGTGTGCTAGAATCTCCGGTTGACGATTTCCATCAACCTGTGCCACACCGTTGATCCAATAGCGTGAACTAACGTACCATGTGCTGGAATTACCACCATAGGTCATGTCATAGATATAGCTGTCAACAATATAGCCAGCGTCTCTGCGACATTTTGCTGAATCATATGTATATCCTGCAAAGGCAGCATTGTAGTTGTAGACAATTGCTGGTACTGCACTTAGCCCTGTACCAATAACTGCGATTACAATATCAGCTAGAGTGTTGAAACTGGTAACTGCACCTGCTTCGCCTGGATTACCAGTTAGGCTTTGTGCAACCACTACAGGACTCTGCTGACTAGAGTAAGCTACTCTAGGAATAATGTTTGTGTTAATCAACGACTTTAAGAATGTATGTACTGCAACTTCTGCCGCACGACTGCCGTCAACTTGAGGTACTCCGCCTCTCCAATACATTCTTACTATACGGATAGTTTCTGCATTACCTGCACCAGTTATGTCAGCAATATAGGCATCAACTAGATAACCAACATCTCGCTTGCATTTAGCTACATCATAGGTATAATAGCCAAACGGATATGTTGGGTTAGCATAAGCAGGAATGGCTGTTAAACCATTTTCAATAACATCTTTAACTATGTCTAACAGTGTAGTAACTGTATTTTCTGCACTGCCTTCTGCTGTTCCGCCAACTATGCTTTGTACAGTTAATTCTTGTAGTGAAGGATAAATTACCTTTGGTAGAATATAATCGTTAATTAGGCCCTTGACGAATTCGTAGGTTAATACTTCAGGCTGACGATCTCCGTCTAGTTGAGCTTCACCATTGAGCCAATAGTATTTGACCGTATGGATAGTTTGTTCGTTACCACCATAGCGCATATCTCTCAAGATAGCATCAATGATGTAACCAATATCTCTCTTACACTTTAAAGGAACATAGGTAATAACATTATCAAATGGAGGATTTAGAGCTGCAATTTGGCTGTCAATCCATGCCACCGTTTCGTCTTTGATAAATTCTTTATTATTAAGAATTAAATTATAAGCATTTGGCACAAGGTTTTGTGCTGACTGTGTGACCTGCTGTGCCGCAATCCAAGCGGCAGCTTCTTCTTTAATAAATTCTTTGTTGTTAGTCAACTGTGCAACAGCATTTGGTCTTGCAGTTGGTGCAGAAACTGGTCCACTACTTTGGAAAGTTAAGTATCCAATGATTTCTTCTACAATATAATTCTTATTCGCTGTGATAAGATTCACAGCATTTGGATATTGATTAGCATCTGGCGGAATTAAGCCAGGTACAAATTTATAATCCTTAATCTGTTTCTTTCCCATTTAAGTGTTCCTTGTTATTAGCTCAACGCTACTGAAAAAGCTATCGCTCGACTGTCTACGTATTGTTTGTTTGTGGCATGTGTAGCCTGTGTAGGAGTAGTTGGTAATACTATGTTAGCATTAGCTGTTATATTGCCCTGTGCAGTTATAGAGTTATTTACGACTACACTACCTCCAACATAGGTATTTTGACTTATGCCTACGCCACCAGTTACTACTACTGTTCCTGTAGTAGGACTAGTGCTGTTTGTTCCCTTGGTAAATGTTGCCGAATCATTAGCAGCCACTGTAGTGAACGCCGCAGATGATCTAGTTGTAGATCCAATGGCTGTTCCGTTAATAGAACCCCCAGAAACTGTGACATTAGCAAAAGAACTTGATCCTATACTGCTGACATTACCAGTTACATTACCAGTTACATTACCAGTTACATTACCAGTTACATTTCCTGTTAAATCACCATCAAACCCGCTAAGACTCTGAATGTTGTTGGTTACTTGTACGTTATAAACAGTTAATGTATTGGTTGCAGAATTGAAGGTTAAATTTGAATTACCACCAAACGTATTGTTATCATTAAACTGTATATAGGTATTAGAACCACCTGGATTGGCAGTGGCGCCACCGCCACCACCTGTTCCTGGATTTGACCAAGATAAAATTCCAGAACCATTGGTGCTTAATACTTGGTTAGGCGATCCATCACTGGCTGGCAGAGTCCAAGTTAAAGAAGTTGGAACGTTACTAGGTGCTCTAAATGCTACAAAGTTTGAACCTGTGGCAGCAACTAGTCTAAGTTCTTTTTGTGATTTAATAGTTAAATTATCACCAAACTCGCCAGTAGTTGTTACTGTGAGAGATCCAGTAATAGTCGATGCGCCGGTTATGCTAGCACCACCACTGCTGGTAGAAATTTGTCCACCTGCTGAAATTCCTGCGTTAGATGTAATTGAGCCGCCGGCATTGATAGCACCACCAACTCCCATACCACCACTGACCTTTACAGCACCTGTAGTAGTACTAGTGCTAGGTGTGATACTTAGAAAGTTAGTTACGCCCGGAACGTCACCGCCTGTGAACGTACTGGCTAAGGTTGTGGCACGCCAATTAGATCCATTATAGAACAGTACTTGTCCTTCTAACGCACCTACTACATCTACGTCTGATAGCGAATTAAACACATGATTGCTGATATCGCTAACTTGCCCAGTTACATTACCTGTAAATCCGTTGGCAATTAATGTTTTAGAACCAAAATTAATAGAGTTGCCGCCGCCACTTCCCAATGCATTTGAAAAGTCTGCTCGTAACAGTTCAACTCCGCCGGCATCTTTGCCGTTGAAAATTCTCAGTGTTCGTTTGTTAGCATCTAGTAAGATTTCACCGTTATTACCAGAATATCGGTTGAGCTCTGTACTGTTTTTCAACGCCAATCTAATTGATCTTAATACGGTATTTGACATAGTTATGGTTCTCTACAGTATATTTAGCAGAGTCTACATTTATGGGGTTAACCAGTTTCTCTTGCATATTTTTAAAACAGACTATATAATTGTCTTGGATTCATAAAGAATCGCATTAAGGAGAAATTATGAAAAAAACTATCGCAACTTTGGCATTTTTAGCCGCAGGATCTGCTTTTGCAGGATCTGCAACAATTGAATATCAAAATGCAGAAGGCGTACAAGGAACTGCAAACAGCAATTTATACCAAATTTCTGTTTCAGAGAACATCAATAAGCACTTTGCTGTTGGTGCTAGTCTCAACACTACAGAAAGCGAAAGCACCGGTGCTGTCGCTGGCAGTCGTGCAGAAGTCAGTCTAACTGGTAAAACTACAGTCAAGACTGTTAGTCCTTCATTAAAGGTTGCATCTGGACAAAGATTTACCACTACTGGTAATTTTGCCTATTACTCTATTGAGCCAGGTATTTCTGTGCCGTTGGCAGGAAGACTTTCCAGTCAACTTGCTTGGAGATATAGAAATGCCTACGATGCAAGTGCTCACGCAGACGAAACCAAAACTTGGCGTGCCGGTCTAAAATATGACCTAACCAAACAAGATGCTCTTGGTATCCGTTTTGATCGAGTTCGTGGTGATAGCAACCAAAACGTTTGGGCAGTTAATTACACACGTAATTTCTAAGTAGACCAAAACTAGAAAAGGGCCTAGGGGCCCTTTTTTTTGTTATTGATTTTTCCTATTATCGTTATTAAAAAATATTTAGGAAAAACCTATTGATCTTGCATTTCAATAGGATATATAATATGCATATAGAACTAGCAGTTCTTAAGTTTTCAACACACACAAGGAGAATCAAATGAAAACAGTTGGTGATAAAATTGAAGCATTTGCCGTAACAGGCGTTAACCCAGGTAGTGATCAGTTCTTTGACATCACAGAAAAAAGTTTTGAAGGCAAGTGGAAAGTAATTGTTTACTATCCAAAGGACTTTACATTTGTATGTCCAACAGAAATTGTTGCCTATGACAAGCTCACAGGCGATTTTAAGGATCGCGATGCAGTATTGCTAACTGGTTCAACAGACAATGAGTTCTGTAAACTAGCATGGCAAAAGGCACATCCTGATCTTGCTAAGATTTCACACGCACAGTTCGCAGATACACAGCGTGGCGATCTAAGCCTAATCAATCAGCTTGGTGTATTCTATGCTCCAGCAGGTGCCGCACTTCGCGCAACATTCATCGTTGATCCAGAGGGTGTTATCCAACACGTCACTGTCAACAACTTGAACGTTGGCCGTAGCCCAGAAGAAACACTTCGTGTTCTTGATGCTCTACAAACTGGAGAACTATGCGCCTGTAACCGTGCAGTAGGTGGAGAGACTCTATAATGGCATTCATTGACGCTATCAAAGAAGCGTTGCCAGACTACGCAAAGGACACCAAGTTAAACTTGGACGCTGTCCTTTTGCGTTCAACATTAGATGCGGATGTGGCTATGGGTTGTGCTGTAGCCGCACTGGCCGCAACTGGCAACGGTAAGGTACTGGCTGTCTTGTTAGCAGATCAACCTGTTCACGCAGAGTCAGCAATGACAGCCGCAAGTATTATGGCACAGAATAATGTATGGTATCCATATGTTGAAATGGCAGATGATGAACAGCTAAAGGGCTTGCCAGCACAGTTACGCATGAACGCTATTGCGAGTCATGGCGGAACTACCAAGGCAAACTTTGAATCGTTTAGTCTTGCCGCAAGTATTGTGGGCAAGTGTCACTTCTGCGTTAAGGCTCACTATGACACATTAAAGAAGGAAGGCTACACAGTAGAACAACTTCGTGACATTGGTCGCATTGCCGCAGTAATGAATTCAGTTGCTAAAGTCTTAAATAGTTGATGCGAGTTGCTATCACAGGACACACAGGCGGGCTTGGGCTCGCCTTTTTACATTATTTTCAAAATAAAAATTCTCTTGTTTTAGGATTTTCAAGATCCAATGGCTATGATATCAGTAAGATTGATGACATACAACGAATACTAGATCAAGTAAAATATTTTGATATCTTTGTAAACAATGCCTATCATGAAAATCAACTGGTGTTGTTAGAAAAAATTTTTAGTCTATGGCGGGGACAAGACAAACTTATCATTAATGTATCATCTCGATATATAAACGAGCCTAACAGTTATTCTCACAACAAATCAAAACAAGATGAATTTTGTCAATCAAAGGTCTATCAGTACCCAAAAATTTTAAATTTAAAACCAGGATTGGTTGACACACCTAGAGTAAAACATATCAACGGACCTAAGCTCACTACAGCTCAAGTCATTGACACTGTTGACTACTGTTTACAAAATAATGTCCAGTCAATCACTTTTGGATTTTAATGTTGTAAAAACGCCACATTATCAACGGGTTCTTGACACAAGATATAAATAAACATACAATAGAATTATTGTGCTAGTGAGTGTGTCTGCAAAGACCCTACAGTTTGCTCAGAAATGCAAATAGGTGTTGACAGCAGAGACTAATTACTATACAATAGAGACAAGTTGTTAAGAACCGCAGGCAACAAGACGTTGTAAAAATACAACAAACAAGTTAGCCAAAAGTTATTGACAACAAAGAAGAAAGAACATACAATAGAGACTAGTTAGCAATTCCGCTAACAGCTTTTAAGGATAAAAAGAGTAAGCAAATGACCAACGTAACGATACATTATTGTTTTGATAGATCAGCCAAACAGGCAGGCTTTATGCCCACCTCTTGGTTACTGTCAAGTAATGATCGTACACCAGAGATTTGCCAGGGGTCCCGGGAGGATCGTGTAGCGTAAACGCAACACAACTACACCCAGAGGACCCCAGGACTAAACACCCTGGGGTTTTTTATTACCCAAAAAAAGGTTATGATAGAAACAGACAGTAAAAAAATTAAAGAGCTAGAGTTTATGCGACAGCATACTATATCTCCTGCACAGTTCAAAAGAATGATTGCAGAAAAGATGGAACGTGCTAGAGCCTATGCTAAAGCTCAAGACGGAAAGCGAGAGGCTCTGTTAGAGAACCGTTAGAATCGCAAAGTGTGAAGATACAGGAAACGAGGTCCTGGTGGCGCACTTAAAACATGTCACAAACGGGCGGCCTACCAGATGAAATGTTGGCGGTAACAACAGAGTATAAAAGGTAGCGTATTAAAAAGCATTTTTACGAACAATGGCTCCTATTGCAGCCTAAGTAGTTTTAGTGCTTTTTAATACACACTCTCTATTCGCATCATGATTGCGTCTAAAAGCATAGCTGGAGAGTGTTACAAATTATGGAGCTTGATCCCTACGGCGGACTGTAAATCCGTTGCCTTAATATGTAGGGTGGTTGGCAATTAGGTTCGATTCCTTCAGGCTCCACCAAATTTATGCACCGATGGCGGAGAGGCCCAACGCAACTGTCTGCAAAACAGTAAAACCGCAGGTTCAAATCCTGCTCGGTGCTCCAAGTTATATCGCGTTTGACTTCTGGTGAGGTCCGTAGGCTTTCAACTTACTCAGGCGGGTTCGATCCCCGTACGCGATACCAAATTTGGTCTCAAAGTGTTCATGGACGCACATCAGCCTGTCACGCTGAAAGAAGGGGATCGTTACCCCTTGGGACCGCCAAAACAAATGCAAAGAATTCTTTGCTGTACATGAGCAAGCATGGTGTATGCGCCTGACTGTTAATCAGGAATGAGCTAGGTTCGATCCCTAGATGTACAGCAAAGAATTTTGGGGGCAGTAGTGGGCTACGGGTAACCCTTGCAAGGTTGCTGACTAGAAGGATTCGATTTCCTCGGCCTCCACCAAATAATGGTTCTTTCATCTAATGGTAAGATGGTTGCCCGATTAGCGACTCATGTAGGTTCGAATCCTACAGGAACTACCAATAAGCTCTGTAAGCATTGCTGGCGATGCAGGTGCCTTGTAAGCGTCAGAACCGGGTTCGATTCCTGGACGGAGCACCAATATGCCGTTGTAGTTCTCTGGGAGGGCAACTGATTGTCTATCAGATTTAGGAGGGTTCGATTCCCTTCAGCGGCGCCAATTAACTGTGTGTAATGTCAGCCAGGTCAGACGGCCAGCCTTGGAAGTTGGAGGTCGCAGGTTCGAATCCTGCCACACAGACCAGTTTAAGGATGTTAACAGCAAAATTTATACATTAGACTTTTAATCTAAACCGTAAAAATACATCCTGTTTTTTAAGGTTGACAACTGACCTTAATAGTTGTACAATAGAAACTTAACAAAGGAGAATGACATGAAACGTTCTATGAAACGATAGTGTCATCCTGAGACTCCGTATTGGTCCGGGATGGCACATTAAAGAACTCTTTAACTGTATGTAAGATGTTAAAGATCTTTTTAATACAAACCCATCCCTTCGAGGTGTTACTGGTAGCATACTCGGCTCTTACCCGATGAGGTGACGGTTCGAATCCGTCTGGAGGGACCATACGGGGGTATAACTTAACGGCTAAAGTAGTAGGCTTTTAACCTATTAATCAGAGTTCGATTCTCTGTGCCCCTACCATAAAGAATGACAATTGGATGTTAGATGTGGCGAAAACCGACTGTAGGCATACAGTGGTGAGGTGACTCCGCAAGTGAGGTAAAACTAGTAACGGCCAAGTAGCTTCTATCACTAACGTACCCTAAGTGAAAACAAGTTATCTGTAAAAGAGCTTGTTGGATCATAACCGCAGCCGGCATAATTTGCGGAAAATGAGGCCTATGTATGTGGTGGCCTAATCTAGTTGTCATCCTTTATGGTAAAGTAGCATAATGGTTGTGCACCTCCTTCATACGGAGCAAGGTGTGAGTTCGAATCTCACCTTTACCACCATTTTATATCTCCCTAGTGTAATGGCAGCATACCAGTCTCCAAAACTGTTGGTCGGGGTTCGAGTCCCTGGGGGGATGCCAAACAAGGGCCGTGAGATAATATCAAGACGATCGGCGCTGGAGCACCTACCCAGCACAAATTTTTTTGCCTCTTTAGCTCAGTGGTAGAGCACCGTCTTGATAAGGCGTAGGTCCGTGGATCGTTCCCACGAAGAGGCACCAATTTAAGGATGCTAACAGCAACTTCTATAACTTTTTTGGTATAAAAGAAAAATGCATCCTGTTTATTTCTGTTGGGGTATAGCTTAGTCTGGCCTAAAGCAACGGTCTTTGAAATCGTGATCACTGGTTCGAATCCAGTTACCTCTGCCAATCAATGGTGTCCATAGTGTAAAGGTTTAGCACCACACTCTGTGAAAGTGTTAGAATGGGATCGTTCCCCATTGGACACCCCAATTAATGCCGCTTTAGCTGATGTGGTCATAGCAACGGTTTGAAGCACCGAGGAACGTGGTTCGATCCCACGAGGCGGCACCAGTTTAGGAATGATTACAGCAAACACTTTTCTGCAGCCACTTTTTGCAGGCCGGCCCGCTTGGGGGTGTGTCGTGGGTTCGAGTCCCGGCTTAGACACTTCATTCCGTTTTATTTGCTCCTGTGGTGCAATTGGTAGACACGCTAGCTTGAGGTGTTAGATGTTGCAGGTTCAAATCCTGTCAGGAGTACCAAATATATACCGCCATAACTCAGTGGACTAGAGTACTACGCTACGAACGTGGGAGTCGGAGGTTCGAATCCTTCTGGCGGTGCCAATTATGGATGTTTAGCACAGCGGTAGTGCAACAGCTCGACACGCTGTAGGTCAGTGGTTCGATCCCACTAACATCCACCAGTTTTAGGATAGTAACAGCAAACAATAATCGCGATTGGTTCGCACTTTGACTGAAAATCAAACTTAACTGGTTCGAATCCAGTATTAATACTATCCTGTTTATTTTATGGGGCTTTGGTGTAATGGTAGCACGTTAAACGACGGTTATCCTGCCAAGGATACAGACAGCAACACTTTTCAATTTCCACTATGAAGGGAAAGGTCCTGGTTCGAATCCAGGGGGCTCCACCAAATTTGCTTCGTTCGTCTAATGGCAGGGCCACGGTGTTACATACCGTAGATAGAGGTTCGATTCCTTTACGAAGCACCAGTTTAGGGATACTCACAGCAAATTCTATCCAAACGATAGGTAGTTGGTTCGATTCCAACTTTTTCCTGATGGAAAAATAGCTCATTAGGTAGAGCATTCGTCAAACGATAGTATCCCGTTTTATATGCCCTCGTAGCGCAATAGGTAGAGGCAATGGCCTTAGAAGTCATCCAGTGAGAGTTCGAATCTCTCCGAGGGTACCAAATATATACCTCCTTCGCCAAGTTGGTAAGGCATCGGATTTTGATTCCGACATTCGGTGGTTCGAGTCCATCAGGGGGTGCCAAATGTAAGATAGTTGTGTTCGCGTCCTGCAGGTAAGGGCATAACCGTAACATCACGGACGGGCGTAATAACCGTGTAATTAAATGCGACTCAGAAATTTATACCCGCGTAACTCAGTGGACTAGAGTACGATGCTACGAACATCGGAGTCGGAGGTTCGAATCCTTCCGTGGGTGCCAGTTTTAGGATGGTAACAGCAAATTTTATACATTAGACTTTTAATCTAAACCGTAAAAATCCATCCTGTTTATTTCTGTTGGGGGTAAATCGATTGGAGCAGATACTGGGCTTTGAACTCAGGTGATAGGGTTCGATTCCCTAACCCCCTGCCATATAATATGCTCCTGTGGTGCAATTTGGTAGACACGCTAGCTTGAGGTGCTAGATGTTGCAGGTTCGAATCCTGTCAGGAGTACCAGTTATAGTGGGTTGCCAGAGAGGCCTATTGGCGCATCTTGGAAAGGTGATGGTTGCGTAAGCGGCACGAGAGTTCGAATCTCTCACCCACTGCCAGTTTATGTGCGTTTGGTCTAAATGTTAGGGCGTCATGACATAGGGCTAATAACCTTAAGATGCGGGTTCGAATCCCGTAACGCACGCCATGGAAGGTTATCTAGGCTGGGCCTAGGACTGCTTCGAACGCAGAACGATCCGAAAGGGTTGAGGTTCGATTCCTCAGCCTTCCACCAATTAATGGGCTTATTGAAACCGGGGTTTCATTGCATAGCAGTAATGGGTTCGACTCCCAATAGTCCACCAAATTAATGCCTCTGCCGATGGAGCGGTGCCAGGTCTTCTAAACCAGGTTATGGGAGTTCGAATCTCTCCAGAGGCGCCATTAATTTAGTTTAGCTAGTTTTAAAAATACAAGTAAAGAAATAACCCAACTAGGAGGATCTATTTCATACCATTGTTTTCCAAACTTCCAATTCTTAGGATCCTCGTGATGATTTTTATGCCATGCTTCTCCACTATTAATATTTAATAGTGCAAGAATGACACTGTTTGAACTAGTTGAATTATTTTTAATAGGTAATAAAAACCAAGGTGTTTTATGTCCCAATGAATTAATAGTATGCATTTTAATAATATTAATTCCTAGGACTGCTATCCAAAATGAAAGATAGGTATTATCTATTAAAAATAAAATTAAAAATAAAATAAAGTTGATATGCCAATAGTACTTGGCAAAAAATATATGATCTTTATCTTTTAATAGATCTGCCATATATT
>JACCDT010292877.1_pt1 | contig 16078 bp, 16 predicted proteins | sample 7446291 | NCBI WGS metagenome assembly JACCDT01 (sample SAMN15323446, study PRJNA562643) | freshwater metagenome | isolation source: river surface water | place: USA:Blue River Watershed | collected 2017-08-17 | reverse complement strand
ATAAAGCACCACATGAAAATGTGGTGCTTTATGTTGTTGTACATAAGCAAAGCTTATGTACGTCGCGTGACCTTACGAGTAACAGTGCATAGGCACTGTTACGTGGGAATCGAAGCCGTTGCCAGCTCGTTTGTAAAAACGAGCGACAACGGGTACTGACCCTGTAAATAAATTTCCTTTCTGCTTTCGCTTGAAAATGTAAGCAAGCTTCCATTTTGCTCACTCAATTGAAAGTAAGTGTCGAGTTCCCGTATATTTCTGAAATTTAAACTTCTCTATTTTTCTGTTGGGGCACTATAAACTCATTCAGCATTGCGAGGTATTGATCTGTAGTCTTTTTTGGAATTTTACCGTGATTGAATAATCTAATGACGCCTTTCTTTTCAATGATGGTGCTTACTTGGTCAAAGTAAAAACCTTCAGGTGTGGCAATAAAGAGTGCAGCATGACGCCAAGAGTTTTCAATTTCCTTTGCAATTGCCAAAACCTTGCTGTTTGTCCGCTTTGCCATAAATTTTACTTCCACGAGTGTTACATTGTGGTTGTCTTCATTAACTATCGCATAGTCAGGTGCTCGACGAACAATTTCAATCATTTCTCGCGCGTCATCACTTTTCCTGGCCTTAGCCAATTGATGAACTACTTTTTCGTATCCGAACTCTAACACGGTATATCCGCGAGTATCATGAATCATTTGCTCGAATATAATTTCCGCGATTTTTCCTTTAATCAGCTCGTGCGTAAATTTGATGTTATTCATATTTCTAATTCTATCACTGTACTCATAGAATATTGGAATTCATTTTTAATTTTTTGTATTTACATCTTGTATTTTTAAGCCCCCTCAGGCATAGTTCATCACAGAAAGTCATAGGAGGCTTGGATGACGCAATTCAAACACCGCAAGCACGGCACCCGCATCATTGAACCGGCGCCGCACCCACGTGGTCAGCCGCTTGTACCGGGTGAGTACTACATGGCAGACTCCCGCAATAGCGGGGATACGCTCCTGGCGTGGCCAGGGGAAACGCATAAGGTGGTCTACTGGCTTGAGACGTCGAGCCCGGGGCCGCGGATTTGCTACGAGGCATGCGAAAACGTTCACGCTGCTACCCGGCTTCTCCAGACAAAGCTCTTTGCTACGTTGACGCCAGAAGATGTAGTTGCACAGCTGGAGAAGGTGCTTGCTGCCGCACGGAAACTGACGCCACCTCCACCGAAGGTGTTCCAAGGTATGCCGTACCTGGGTATGAACGTCTTCGTGGTAGCGCCAAATGGTACTGTGGTTCCGGTAGAGGTGACAGAAATTGGCGAAATTCATGGCGAAATGTCTGTTGTGTTTAACTTCCACTACAAACCAAACGGTGAGTGGTTTTGGACCAGGGAAGCAGCGGAAGAATACGCCAGGAGTAGTGGTGTAGTAACGAGCGCCAAAAACGTGTTCTTGTGAGGTATAGGGTACGTGATGTATATGAGCATATGGAACTATTCCATAGGCTCTTTTTTGTAGAATATGGCCGAAATACTTGACAAAACCCTAAAAAGTGCCTATAATTAAAGGCAGTATGGTTCCAATTATTTAAGGAGGCTATCGTGGAGCTACAAGAAGACCAACGGCACGTGAGGTTTTACTTCTGGTGCCTCGATGTGTGGGACGCATATTGCGATGATTGGACGCAGCGACGCCGCACGAACCTGTGCCAGTACCTGCGCACCATGCTCATTTGGATGCCCTTGGCAATCCTTTCGCATGTTGCACTCCTGTACTATGCGTATTACGTCTTGCTGGCCTACCCGATTGCTACGTTGGGTTGGGTGGGAACATTCGCTTTGTATGTGCTGACGGCCATATGCATCGGCGCGTACATTAGCGGCTCTTACCTAAGGGAAAAAATGAAAGAAGCACGACGTGAACGTGAGGTGGCGAGCAGTACCGACGACGAAGTGTCGGTGACTCCGATCCAGACAGAAGACAAGGGGCCGGGCTTCCTTGAGGTCGTCTGGCTCTACTTGGTCGCGCAGAAGCAGAAGTTCTGTCCGACCATTGAATTTCGGCCAGCGCAAAACAAGGAGGGCGTGTAATGGGGCGGATAGCTCGTGCAATTCCTACGTACATACTCCCGTACAAGGCAATCGTGGTCTGGTTTGTCCTCTTGACGGCCATCCTGGCTGTCCAGTATGGCTTTAACTGGCTCATCGAAGACAACACGCCGGTCTGGGAAGGTACCTGCTCCAAGAAGGAGTGGTATGTCGGCGATAGTGTGGGCATGGTCGTCAGCTGTGGTGCTCGTGGTGAAGACATCCTCACCGGCCGGGACTTCCTCTACAGTTACCTCAACAACCCTGGCCCACTGACGTGCCGCCAGTACGAAACTGGCAGCATCGGCTGTGATGAACGGCCGGCCCTTGAAGTGGCAGAGTAAGTTTTTGTTCCTCAATTACCAAAGCCCTGTTCAACTGAACAGGGCTTTTTACGTAGTTATGCGAAGGGCGCGTCCTATTGGCCGGCCATATCCTCTGCATTGCCATATCTGGCCAATAGGTGTAACGTTTTACCCATTACCACCCATAGTATGGGTGAGTGGCAAACATGGAGTCAGTCATCAACATAGAAGCACTCGTCAAAGCGGTAGCCGCTGGCAATGAGACAAGCTTTGAGCAACTATATACGCACTTGGCGGATCGGGTATTTTCCTTTGTGTCAGCACGCACCAGCACGCGCACCGAGGCCCTCGATGTTACCCAGGATACGTTTGTGGAGCTCTACAAAGCCCTCAGCGGTTTCCGCTACGAGCGTGACGCTGCGTTCTACTCATTTGTCTTTACCATTGCGCGTCGACAACTGGCGCAGCATTACGACAAACGAGCGAAGCATCAGGTGACCGAGCTCGTAGAGGAGGTTACCCCGAGTGAGACGGCCTCGGCCGAACTTACGAGCGAGGTGCAGCAGGCACTTGAGACACTTGATGACCGTTCCCGTGAAATTGTTGTATTACACCACTTTTCACGCTATACGTTTGCTGAGATTGCCGCCCTTATTAATATGACTGAATCAGCCGTGCGAGTTCGCCACCACCGTGCGCGACTCCACCTCGCAGCAGCACTTACTCGCTAATTCCTTAGGTATGAACCCTGAAAAAATTGATACAATCCTTGAAGCAAATACCCCACACCTGACTGCGAATGAACGCGAGCGTGTTTGGCGAAACGTGGCTGCTCGAATTGCTACGCCAGCCCCTATCCCTTCGCCGTACTGGAATTTTGTTACTACCAAATCAATGGTACCGGCCATGATTGCGCTTGTGCTCATTATGGGTGTGAGTGGTACCGTAGCCGCTTCTGAATCTGCCAAGCCGGGCGATGCACTCTTTCCGCTTGAGCGGGCTACTGAACGTGCTCGCCTAGCCCTGGCTTCTAAAGACAGAGAGGGTGAACTTCGCACAAGGTTTGCGAACGAGCGTTTGGCAGAACTCCAAGCAATTCTCGATGAAGAGGCGATTGCTGCACTTGAGCGTACCGACGACAGTAGCCTCTTTGGAGTTGCGGAGTTTGGTAAGCGAGCGCCTATAACCGACCTCGAGATTGAGGTGGATGTCTTTGAAGATATTACTGTGGTGAAGGTTGAGCGCGGTGATGTGACCACTCGGTTTACGACAACTGCCGATACCACTACCGATGTAATTGCAGAAATTATGCGTCGCTACGGCTTTACTGAATCGGAAGTGACCGAAGCAATGAATTTTGAAATAGAAGATCGAGTGAGTCGACCATCAGAGCGTGGTGGTGTCATTACCTCAAACCAGGGCGAGGAGCGCGTTGGTGTAGCGGTGACCGCACTCCTTGATCAGCTCGACGAAATCGACGATGTTGCAGGTCGTGACTGGCTCATTGCTGCGCTTATTCGTGAAATTAATCACGTTGTAGTGAGTGGTGAATCTGGCTCTGTCCTTCGCCCTCGGTTTACCACTGATGCCCGAATCAAGATTGATGACGATCGATTTGAGATCCGTGAAGATGGCTACCGGCTTCGCATAGATACCGATGACGACCGCGATGAAGACGACTATGACGATGAAGACAACCGTGGCGATGATAGTTGGACCAGTGGTGCCTACGACGACGATGCATCAAATGACGACACAGACGACCGCGACGACGATAGTTCAGGTCATGGTTCTGATGACGACACTGACGACCAAGATGACACCGACGACGAAGATACTAGCGACGACTACCGTGAGGAGGACGAACGTGATGAAGCTGAGGATGGTCGCGACGACGACCATGAAAATACTGATGAAGACGACTCAGATGATAACGGAGGCTCAGGAAGTAGCAGTGACGAAGAAAAAGATGAAGAAGATCGTGACGACGAAGACAAAGATGAAGAAGATCGTGACGACGAAGACAATGATGCTGAAAAGGACGAAGACGATAGTATCTAACGAACCGTCCTGGCACTAGTAGCAAACAAAACCGCACCTACCGTGCGGTTTTTTTGTGTACCGAGAAGTAGCCTGTTTACAATGGGTGCGCTACCACAGAGCGGTATGTTGGTGTGTCTGCGGCGCGAGCAACTCCAGCGGATGCTTAAAGAATTGCTGTAAACAAAAACACTGCCAGGGTGGCAGTGTTTTTTAGTTGGTGTGGCGAATCGTAGCCTTTACATCGAAGCGTGGATTAACCTTCTTGCCAGGGTTGAAGATATCATCAGGGTCGCACGCATGCTCAATTCGCTTAAAGAGGTCGAGAATGGATTTAGTGAACATCTTATCGAGGTGTGGTGTCTGCATAATACCGTCATTGTGCTCACCACAGAGGTTCCCATTAAGCTCGATCGCTGCAGAAAAGAAATCTTCCGCCATCTTCATAACCAAGGCGGGTGTCGTCTTGTTGGTGAAATCGAGAAGGGGATAGAAGTGGAGGTGCCCGTTGCCACCATGGCCATGGACTGCTGCAATGACATTGTACTTGTTGAGTAATTTTTTAATAGAGGCAAAAAACTTTGAGAGGTTCTTTGTCGGAACAATCATGTCTTCCAAGAAAGCGGCTGGGCGCTTCTCGGGGTCTTGGAATTTTGAAAGGGTGTAGCTGGCGCGTCGGATTTGCCAAAACATCTCGCGCTCAATTGGACTCGAAACTTTACGAGCGTACTTGCCGTGGTGACTGCGAAGCTTCGTGACGGCGCGTTCTGTTTCAAGCTTTGCGTCGTCGCGATTGAGGGTGATGAGGAGGGTGAACTCAGGAGTACGCCGGGCATACCGAACATGGTAGGTGGTGTACATCGAGAGCATCACCTTGTAGTAGGTGAGCATGCCGAGACGGTCTTTGAAAAACTGTGGGTTCTTCAGGGCGAGGTCAAACGTGAGTCCATCAAAGAGTTCAATATTGATTGGGTTGAATTCCAGAGCTTTCTCAATAACAGCACCTGCATCAAGGAGGTCAAATACCGGTACGACGATGAGGTCAGTGTCGTGCGCTATTGGCTCAGCCCGCATGGTAATGCTGGTGATTACACCTACCGTGCCTTGGCTTCCGGAAATGAGCCGAGTGAGGTCAAAGGTGCCGTGTCCTTTCTTGAAGCTCGCCATGGTTGTACTGAGTACGTGCCAGAGGGCGTAGCCGGCAGTATTTTTGGTGGTCTTTGGCTTGGCGTTTTCGATGAGCTTCTCGTCTTGCTCAAGCATGGTAAATACCTCGCGTGCCATTGTTGCGTGCGCGTTGTCTTTCTTGAGGAGTGACTTGAGTTCTTTGTAGGTTAACGGTGCAAGCGTATAGGTCTTGCCATCAAACAGGGTGACATCAAGTGAAGCAACCCAGTCTGCACAGTGGCCAAAGCGGAGTGAGTCAGGGCCGGCTGAGTTGTTAGCGACAGCTCCACCAATTGAGCAAATGTCTTTGGAGGCTGGGTAAGGTGGAAGGTAGAGGTCGTGGCGCTTCAGCATGCGCTCAACATCGCGCCACATTGCTCCGGGTTGGCAGGTGAAGGTAGCTACACCGTTGCGCTTCTCCACGCTTCCAATGTGGTTCATGAAGCGGGAGACGTCTATAACCGCTGAGTCAGTGAGTGAACCGCCACCGAGGCCGGTACCAGCTGCGCGTGGGGTGAGCGAAAGTGAGGCAAAGCGCTTGGTCTCAGTGGCTACGAGGCTCACTGCAATTTCCACATCGCGCTGGTGCTTTGGTTGAATAACGACTTGCGGTCGAATGCAGAAAATACTTTCATCAGTACTGTACTTATCGAGGATTTTCTTGTCGGTGGTAACGACACCTTTAAACCCTGCATCGCGGAGCTTTTGCTCAAGGAGCAAGTGGCCGAGTGGTTGACGGCGCTCAGACAAAACTTTCGTTTCAACTGCGGCGCGCGTTTTAAGTGAGGCTGCATGTTCGTGTACATGCTGTACCGTCGCTGTGACTTTCTTAGTGCGAGCTTTCGAAACAGCCGCTTTCTTTACGGAAGCTTTTTTGAGAACAGCTTTCTTTGCAGGTGCTTTTTTAGAACTCGTCGGCATTAGCACTATTGTAGCGTATGAAAAAACCAAATGTCTTCGTATTCCCCAAATGGAATATAAGAAAACCCGCGCAATTGCTTGCGCGGGGTAGTAGTTGTGCATCGCTCGTCAGACTGTGTCGGTCGGCGGCGTGTACGGCGGCCGCGGCAGGAAGGCGATGGCGCCTTTCACTTCGCCAGGGCACGCGAAGACTGTAGCGTCTTCTGGCATCACTTCGGGCATCAGACTTTCGTCCTGATACACCTTCATCTCATAGGTGAGGTGCGGGGCATCGGTCGGACGGAGGTCGACATAGATGAACTTCTTGCCATCCTCCATGGTCTTCTCGTAGACCTCGGCCGAGACCCAGATACGCTCACCGCGCCGCTGGCAGTTCTTGCCGTCGTACAGGTGAAAGTTCAGGTACCCGCCTTTGACGGGGCTTCCGAACTGCTCGTAGGCCTCGCCGGTGGTGGGAACCGTCATCTGGTTCCGTTTCGTCGGTACCTTGACGGAGACGATGAAGCCGGAGGCCAACAAGACACGGTCGGTGACTTCACGTTTCGGTGTCGCAGTGGACGCCTTGAGCGTCGAGGAACCGCGCGTCACGAGGCGGCGAGCCGGCTTCGGGTGATTCAGGAGGGAAGGAACGGTCATCTACTTGTCTCCGGTTGATTGATGGGAAAGGGCTCTAGCTAATATAGTAGCATAAAATACGGTAAAAGTCAATAAAGCATGAGGTGTGGTAAACTGGTGACACTATGACCCAAGAGCAAGCACTGAATGTTTTAAAAACTGGTGGCAATGTATTTTTAACGGGTGAACCTGGGGCAGGTAAAACGTACGTGATTAACCAATACGTTGCTTGGCTCGAAGCGTGTGGACTTAAAGTGGCGGTGACTGCTTCAACAGGAATTGCTGCTACACACATTGGCGGAATGACGATTCACTCGTGGAGTGGTATTGGTGCGCGCGATAGCCTCAATCGCTACGAACTTGATCAGATAGCGAGCAAGGAGAAGCTCGTGGCTCGTATCAAAAAAGTGCACGTGCTCGTAGTGGATGAAATTTCTATGCTCGATGGGAAGCTGCTCGATATGCTCAATATTATTTGTCGAACCATTCGCCAGAGTGCTGAGCCGTTTGGTGGCATTCAGGTGGTGTTTGTTGGCGACTTCTATCAGCTTCCACCAGTCTCACGACAAGGTGACATGATGCGGTACGCCTTCGAGAGTAGGGCATGGGAGGAGGCTCGCCCTATGATTTGTTACCTTACCGAACAGCACCGCCAAGAGGATGATTTGCTCCTCAGTCTGCTGTCATCAATACGGGCAAACGAAGTAGAAGAAGAGCACTTCACGCTTCTCTCTGAGCAAACGGACATTGCCTTTCCGGGTGTTGAGCCAACCCGTCTCTATACTCACAATGCAGATGTCGATGCTGTCAATGACATGAAACTCAAAGAAATCAAGAGTACACCGCGTAAGTTCACCATGACAGGGAAGGGAAGTAAGCCACTCCAGGAAGGGCTCATTAAGAGCTGCTTGTCACCGTCTGTTCTTGAGCTCAAGGAGGATGCCATGGTGATGTGCACAAAAAATAACTTCGAAGCTGGTTATGTTAATGGGACGCTGGGCCGCGTGGTTATGTTTGACTCAGTGGACGGGTATCCTGTTATTGAGACGCTGAGTGGAGCGCGGATAAAGATTGAGCCGACAACCTGGAGCGTCGCTGAAGAAAATAAACTCCTTGCCGAAATTGTGCAGGTGCCACTTCGGTTGGCATGGGCGATTACCGTCCATAAGAGCCAAGGGATGTCACTTGACGCAGCCGAGGTTGATTTGTCAAAAGCGTTTGTGTTTGGTCAGGGGTACGTTGCGTTATCGCGAGTGCGTACGCTGGCAGGATTGAAAGTGCTCGGCATGAGTCCGACAGCACTTCGCGTCGATCCAAAAGTGGTCGCAACTGATGCGCGGTTCCGCAGTGAGTCGGAGTCGGCCGATGATACGTTCAACGCAATGGATCCTACCGATGTTGAAGATTTGCATAAGCGATTTATCAAAGCTCATGCTGGTACCTATGTATCAGAGGTGACAGCAAAAGCTGACCGAGTAGCTGTTCGAGTAAAGGAAGAGAGCACGTATAACATTACAAAAGAGTATCTCGAACGTGGCAATACTGTTTCTGAAATTGCAAAACTACGCGACATGGCCGATTCGACCGTCTGGACCCATCTCGAGAAGCTCCTTCAGGACGGTGAGCTTGTTGAAAGTATGCTGGCCTCAGAGCTGCAGACGGTACCTGACTTCGATGCCGTGTATCCAGTGCTCGCAGCAGCAATGGAGCAGGTTGGTACTGAAAAGTTAAAGCCTATTTACGAAGCTGTTGGCGAAGTTTATGACTACAACCTTATTCGCCTAGGACGACTCATCTACTCCTTGCGTACCTAAGCCACCAGGAACCTCTCTACAGTGGATAACTATTTCCTGTACCACAAGATAGGGCGTATACTATTCTGAGGGGCGGATCGGAAACGACCTGTCTTTTTTTAATTATCATTTTTAAATTAACTAAACTACCAATGTTAAAGAAAATTACTGGTGTAGTTCTCGCACTCTGTGCCGTAGTGGTGATGCATGCCAATACTGCACAGGCGCAAGAAGAAACCACCACCACTACAACAACAACCAGTTCACAACTTGAATTGCTCCAGTCGCTGATGGCGCAGATTGAAGTTTTGAAAGCTAAGCTCGCTGAGCTTACTGGACAAGCAGTTGAAATTCGTCAACAGCTCCGTGCAGACATTCGCGAAGGCGCGACCGGTGATGATGTAAAGAAAATTCAAGAACTTCTTGCGTCAGACCCAACGCTCTACCCAGAAGGTTTGAAGACTGGTTACTTTGGTCCAATGACAAAGGAAGCGCTCAAGCGATTCCAACTTCGTCACGAGCTTGAAGTAACTGGATTGATGGATGAAGACACCCGCGCACTTTTGGAAGAGTATCTTACCGATAGCGGCAATGCTGGTATCCCACCAGGATTCCTCCGCGCTCCAGGCATTCAGCAAAAAATCGAAATGCGATTTGTTGAAGGATGTGAAAATAGGGGCAAGGGTAAGGCGGCCTTCTGTAACAAGGTAAAGATGAAGTGGAAGATGGATGATGACGAAGAAGAGTTCGAGTACGAAGAAGAAGATGAGAGTGAAGATGAAGACGATGTCATCGACAACTCTGAAGATGCAACTGAAGCAATCGAAGATGCTGAGGCTGTCATCGCCGCACTTGAAGCTGCTATCGCAGATTCAACTGCATCAGATAGTAAGATTGAAAATGCTGAAGACGACTTAGCTGAAGCCGAGGAACTCCTCGAGGAAGCTCAGGGTCGATTTGCAGCAGACGCATTCGATGAGGCTGAAGAATTGGCAGAGGAAGCAGATGATATTGCTAAGGATGCCTACGAAACCCTCACTGGTGAAGACTACGAAGACGAGGATGAAGATGAAGACGAAGACGAGGATGAAGATGAAGACGAAGATGAAGATGAAGACGAAGATGACGAGGATGAGGACGCTGAGTAATTAGCTTCATTTACCCTCTATAAAAGCGCGCTCACAGCGCGCTTTTATCTATCCACACCACATGTTCGATTGTTGTAGTGTAGAATAGTGGCATAGCGTTATTCGTTAGCTAACATGTGTATGAACAAGAAACTCTATGTATCAGTACTAACCGTATGTCTCATTGCGACCGCAGCAGCTCCGCATGCGCAAGCAGCAACCTATGCTGAATCACTGGCCAAGATGGATCTACTCATCGCTGAGATGCAAAAGCTGCGTGCTGAGTTTGCCATGCTGTCACGAGGCATTACTGCACCGTCTACACCAGGAGCAGTACTCGGTGTATCAACGAAAGCAGTTTTGACTGATGATCTCTCGTTTGGTGTAACCAATGAAAGTATTACTAAAATTCAGAAGCTCATGGCGACTGACGCCGAGATTTATGCAGATGGAACTATTTCTGGCTTCTTTGGGCCAAAGACCCAAGAAGCGCTCCGTCGTTTCCAGACCCGTTTCGGTCTCGATCCAGTGGGTGTGGTTGGACCATCAACAAAAGCAATCCTCGAAGCCTTCATGGCCAAGTATCCCAACGATACGTACCCTGCTGGTGTCCTCAAGGGCGCTGTACCCCAGGTGGCAGGAGCTAGTGTAACGGTACCAACACCAACCCCAGTAGTGCTCCCACCAACTACTACTAGTGTGTATACGACAATCCGGGCACAGGGTGATGGTGAAGAATACGACATTACCGTCGTCTACGCAGATGGTCGCGAGAATAAGACGTTTGTTGTGCAAACAAGGAGTGAAGACGATGTGGCAAATACTGTAGCAAAGAAGCTTGGTGTATCAGTGGCAACAGTTGACGCAGTCCTCTCAGTAAAGACAAAGGCAGCACGTAGTAGTAGCGATGACGAAGAAGATGCCGATGATGCATTGAGTGATGCAGAAGATGCTATCGACGAAGCTGAAGACGCTATCGAAGAAGCAGAACTCGATGGCACAAGTACGAGCGATGCTGAAGATTTGCTCGACGAGGCCTACGACCTACTCGACGAAGCTGACGAGGCATACGACGATGAAGACTACGAAGAAGTAATTGAGCTCGCCGAGGAAGCAAAAGAACTTGCTGAAGACGCAATCGACGAGCTCTAGGAGCTTGGCTTAGGAAAAGCCCAACACCGGTGGTGTTGGGCTTTTTATGTCATCACGAGTATCTCGTGTGCGCGGTGAGCGATCTTCCTCTGTCAACATGACGTTCAGAAATAAATCCAGCATGCTTACTGATGCCCATCCGGTGGAGTTTGCGTGCTACATACGTTGCAACAGCGTGCGGCATGACTAAGTCAGGAACGCGCGGTGGGTTGGTTCCGGGTAGCGGAAAGTAGTTGATGGGTATCAGTGTTCCCACGATGCAGCTCTCGTGCTCCGGATGCGCTTCTTGTCGGTGGAGTGCAATGTGCACCGTAAACGCACCGCGTAATGTCGTTCTTGGAACATGAAGCCAAAAGCTTAAGAAAATTCCTCTTGAACAGTATGGTTGCAATTGCTGTACTGCGCTTTTAAAGATCTGTTCATCGATTGTCTGCAGCATCGCTGGTTCCTCCCTACAAGCAGCCCTAACTATACGGTGGCACCATACGTGGCGTCAAGAACTAAAAATACCTACTGTGTAGGTACTAGTGAGACGAAGGAGGAACATTTTGTACTTTGAAGAGCGTATTGAGCAGGTTGGGTCGATCAAGCTCAGTCACGCCCGAAATGGCACCTATACCACACATTTCAAGGAGCATAGTGGCTAGTGATGCAATGAGGTGTGCTGGAGCGACAACGTGCACTGGTGACCAGGTTTCTCCGGTGGTTATCCCTGCTACAGCTACGTAGGCACCACGTTCGTACCAGTAGCTAGCTTTAAAGGTTATTGTCCATTCACTAACGGTAATCGGTATGAGAAATGTGTGTGCTGTATCTGTACCAGACAAACAGATTTGCCGGACTTCGCTTGGGCTATACTTTTTCTGCACGGCTGACCTCCGTTGTACTGCGTTTCCTTCACTACTTTACTTTGCTATGATTGAACGTCAAGTATGTGGTTTCGAAAAAAAAGACGGCAGAGACGCGCGCGAGCAACCTCGGTGACCAAGCACTATCTCACCCATAAGGAGGCAGCTCGCGAGCTGGTGCTCGCCCGATTAGCCCACTTCAATACACACTATGGCTATACTTTTAATCGAGTAGCAATCCGTAATACGCGGCGCAGCTGGGGGAGTTGCACGTCACTTAAGAATTTAAACTTTAGCTACAAGCTGCTCTTTCTACCGCCGCATTTACGTGACTACATTATTGTGCACGAGTTGTGTCATTTGGTGGAGCTCAATCACGGGCAGGAGTTTTGGAACTTGGTAGCTGTTTGTGCGCCAGCCTACGCTGAGCACGTTCGTGAGCTGCGTGAAATTGACCGAGTGGGTGGGGGACGCATTGCGTACCTTACGACACTGCAAACGACGTATCCCGCGCATGCCACAGCGCCAGCGCTGCCTGGCTCCGGTACGGAGACCAGTTCGTAACCGTTGCCGCTATTTTTCGAACGTAGTGTGGTTTGTACGCATAGTAGTGGTAGAGGCTCTGCATGAGACCTAAATCGCCGAATGAATACACGTCTTCTCGAGCGAGGGTGAATATGCAAAACATCTCAGCGGTCCAGCGACCCACGCCGTACAGTTTGGTGAGTTCTGTGATAATTGTTTCGTCAGAAAGTTCAGTGAATGTAGTGAACGGTATTGTATGCCAGAGTGCAGCATTACGCTGCAGGTAGCTGATTTTCTGTCCTGAAAGCCCACAGCTCCGCAGCACCTCAGTATCTGTCTGAAGCAGTGTTTCTGGTGTCATGGCACCAAGCATTGCATAGACGTTCTTCCGAATAGAGGCAGCTGCTTTGGTGCTGATTTGTTGACCAATAATTGCCTCACTGAGTCGGGTAAAGTAGTCGCCTGGTTGGCTCGGGGTAGGGAGTATACGCGGCGACTGGCTCTGTACGCGATACTCGTGTAAGCGCGCCATTACGTGGTCATGGCGGGTGAAATGGGAAAGCGCTCGGCGCTCGACATCGTGAAGGTGCATATGTCTATGTATACTCCCATAGAGTGGCCCTGGCAATGGGTGTAACACGCTTGTCTATACCAGGTGAAACCGCTACTATGGATTCTATGCCAATTCCGAAATTCTTTGTGACGAGCGCAGATCCAGTAGCTATAAAGCATGTAGCTGGCCTGCTCGCTGGCCTTGATGGTCTCTATATTACTGTACCTGATCTCGCCTCGCACATAACAAAATCCCCTGACCCACGGCCGAGGTCGATTGATGCGCTCCGTGCATATACGAAGCATCTCATTGAAGCAGTCGAGTCGTTCTTACCGGGAAGTCATGTGCTCGTTGATGAGTTCTATGATGCTGCTACTACACCTGAATCACTCACTGAGTCTGTACGAAGGGTACACCTCTGGGGTCGGCACACGAGTTTGGTTATGCCGGTTACCTTGAGTTCAATTGAGGCTGGAAATATTTTGTCGCGAATGGGTAATGCACTTGTTTTTGGGCCTGTGTGTACGGTTGACCAGGTGGCTGCGATTCTGGCTGCGACAGAGGAGGCAGCACCGGAGCAAGTAATCGTTATCATCGACGCGTCTCGCCTCAAGGCTGCCCACATTGCAGTGGCACCGCTCACTCGTGCTATCAATGAGCTATGTGTTGCCGCATCTCGGGAGATACAACTCATGGTTCAGGTAGATCATCACGCAGTGCTCGCGTGGGCTATCGAAACTGGGGTGCCGCTCGTTGCCGCGACCCCTTCGGTCTATACCGAGTGGACCGCTGCAGGGAGTCCTTTGGTGGCTGATGCTGCAGTAGCTGCCGCAATGGAAGCAGGACATACGACAAGTCAAACAATTGATCTGAAGAAAGATAAAAATTCGTTTACCGTATCGCACCCTGTCACCGATGATATTCTCACGGCTACTACTGCAGCGATTACGTCGCTCATTCTCTAACCGTATGCTGCAATCACTACGACAACGAGCTGTCATGTTCCTTGTACTCGCCTGTGTCAGCATGAGTGTTGTCATGCCTGGTGTAGCAACTGCACAAGCACTGCCTGCGCCCGATGCGCCAACGGTCTATTTGTTTGGGCGCGATGACTGTGGCTTCTGCAAAGCCGAGCGCGCCTACCTTGAGGCAGCCGGAATCCCGTACGTCTACCGTAACGTTGTTGATGACGAGGCAGCCAAGGCGGAATTTGCTGCCATTACCGAAAAGCATGCTCTGTCCAAAGTGACGCCGATTACGGTGATTGGTGGTGTTGTACTGCAAGGCTTTAATGGGTCAGAAACAACCGGTGTTCAGATTGAGGCAGCGCTCGTCCGTGAGGTGGGTTCTCCGTACCAAACACTCGAGCAGCACCTAGCAAATGCACCAGTCGTGAGTATTACGGCTGGCTCTGGGTGCGATGAGAACGGAGTAAATTGTGAGGCGTCTGGAACTGCGTACGTATTTGACCTACCGTTTATTGGGCTAGTTGATCTCAAGGTATTCTCACTGTTCACGCTTTCGTTGGTGCTCGGTGTTATCGATGGATTCAACCCCTGCGCAATGTGGGTATTGATTACGTTTTTGGTGTTGCTAACGCAGGCGGGAAGTAAGAGGAAAATGGTTACGTTGGCAGGTGTGTTTATTCTGGCTGAAGCCATTATGTACAACCTCATCTTGAACGTCTGGTACAAGACCTGGGACTTTGTAGCGCTCGATCAAATTGTGACGCCGCTCGTTGGTTTCCTGGCAGTCGGTGGGGGAACCTTCTTCCTGTGGCGCTGGTACAAGAATCGGGAAGTAGCACTGGTGTGCGATATTACCAGTCTCGATTCACAGACGCGCACCATTGATAAGCTGAAGCAGGTCATTCATGCACCGCTCACCCTGACTACCATCGGCGCAATTTTGCTTATTGCCTTCTCGGTCAATATTATTGAGTTTGCGTGCTCGATTGGTATTCCGCAGGCCTACACGAAGATTCTTGAGCTCAACATGCTGACCTTTTTGGAGCGCCAGTGGTTTATTTTGGTCTACACGTTTGGCTACATGGTCGATGACTTTGTTGTGTTTGGCTTGGCTATCTGGGGCTTTTCGAAGCTTGAAGCACATGGTCACAAGTATGCGCAACTTTCACTGATTATCGGCGGCATTCTCATGGTAGTACTCGGGCTTATGCTTGTTGTTGCTCCTGACGTATTAGTCCTCTAAGGTAGAATAGTCACACTATGGAATTGATTCAATTGCTACTGTGGGTTGGGGCGCTAGGAGCAGCGCTGTTTGTGCTGATTCGAGGCGCCGATATGTTTATTGATGCAGCCCGCGATTGCGGGCAAGCGCTCGGGATGAGTACCTTTGCCATTGGTGTATTTATTGTGGGCTTCGGTACGTCGCTCCCTGAGCTAGCTTCATCGCTTGCGGCTGCACTCCAGGGTACCACTGAGCTCGTTGTGGCCACTGTTGTCGGTTCAAATATGACAAACATCCTGCTCATTATTGGCGTTATGGCAGTCTTGGCTGGTCGCGTGGTGATTCAGCAAGAGCTCCTGAAAACAGAATTGCCACTTTTTGTCATCTCACAGTGTCTCCTCGTAGCGGTGGTGATTGACGGTGTAGTCGATCGTATTGAAGCGGTGTTTCTCCTCGTGCTGTTTGCTGCGTATGTTTGGTACGTGCTCGTTGAAGCGAAGAACGGCGATGGTGAAGCTGATGCCGCGAAGCGACCAAAGCTGCAGCTCATGACTATGGTCATGATGGCACTCGGTCTCGCTGCCGTACTCATCGGCGCGAAGTACACCGTTACTATGGTGGTCAATATTGCAACTGCGCTCGCTGTGCCGGTCGGGCTCGTGAGTATCACGGCGGTAGCGATTGGTACGTCGCTCCCTGAGCTCTTTGTAACGCTCCGCGCAATTCGCGCACAGCACACCGAATTGGCGATGGGGAACATATT
>JACCDT010261926.1_pt1 | contig 16078 bp, 7 predicted proteins | sample 7446291 | NCBI WGS metagenome assembly JACCDT01 (sample SAMN15323446, study PRJNA562643) | freshwater metagenome | isolation source: river surface water | place: USA:Blue River Watershed | collected 2017-08-17 | reverse complement strand
TCCAGTTTCCGGGTCGCGGCGCTGATCGGACCTGAGACGTCCGTTCCGCCTTGGAAAGACATGCACAGGAACTCGCAAAGGCTCTCGATGCCGGCGGGGCTGAGGTCCAGGTCATGTTCTGCGACATCCCCATAGCCACTGAAGGCATACAGCAGGCAGTCCCGCCCCTCGGCGTGGGCGAGCCTCATGGCTTCCAGGGTGATTGCCTTGGCCACCGTCTCGGGAATCCCGTGCATGGAGCCGGAAGTATCCAGGCAGACGATGATCGGGCCGCGCTCGAGCTTCTTGCGGACGACCTGCTCTTCTTCCACCCACTCCTCAGTGAGCTTGCGGCGCTGGGCGATCCCTTTGACCTGATAGCAGGCCAGGGAGCGCTCGATGAACTTGGCCTTCCAGAGCTTGCGGAAGACCGGGTGGAGATAAAGCGACCCCTCCATCGGCAGCATCCTCGGAATATCGTCCGACTTATGGATACCGTCGGTATGGGTACGCGCGTCAGGCGCGTCGACCCAATGAAGCTCCTCCCGGACGCGCGAGACCTTTGCCATGATGCGCTCCTCCGGTCCGAGCTCCTTGTCGGAGGACTTAGCTCGGCCCAGTGCCTTAGCGATTTCGGCTATCTGCGGGAGAGACTTGAGGAGCTTGTTCATCTGCTCGACCTTCGCCCAGCCCACGTGCTTAAGCAGGCCCCTAGAAAGATCCCACCCGAACGAGGCTTCAGCCTGCAGCTGACCAAACACTTCCGACACGGAGGACCAGCCGGAGAGCTGTTCGCCCCACGCTTTCTCCATTCTAGCAGAAGCCCATGCGCCCAGTTCTTGCTCCAGGCCGGCCCGGATTTCAGCCGCCTGATCCTGAGACTCCTGGACGCTCACAGGAACAGGCGTAACCTTCTTGTACTCGGCCGTTTCATCTTCGGTCTTCGCAGCCTCTTCTTCTGCTTTTGCTACGAGCTCGCGCCTTTCCTGCTCGGCGTTAAGCCAAGCCTCGAGCTCATCGGCGATCCTGTTCTCCCACTCGTTTCGAAGCCCGTCTGCGATCTGAAGAAGGTTCTCCACGACGGCATCGGCGACATCCTTGTTGCCCTTGGTAAATCGGAGAAGCCCGCGGGGGAACGAATCGCGGATGGCGATACCGATAGGTCCCGCTGGCCAGGTATTTGCTTCCGAAGGCAACACACCCTTGAGGAGTGCGTCTCGCCATGCGGCAGCGCCTTCAATGGTCTGGCGAAGACCGTCGACGCGGCAGGAGGCAGCCGCAGAGATCAGGGTTTCGGGAAGACGGCCCAGCAGGGTCGAGCTGTCCAGGTCGAGGGTCTGAAGCGAGGTGCTCATGCCTTCGGATCGGTGAGCTTTTCGACGTCGCTGGTGATCAGCATCTTGTCGTACCCGGTGATCACCTCCTGCAGCGCGCCTTGGAATTTCTCCAACTCCTGAAGGTTAGCCTTGAGGCCGGCGACGTGGCTCTCCTGGTACTCCTTAGGAGTCCAAGGCGACAGCTCCAGCGACTCGGTCAGCTTCTCTACCTGACCGGAGATCTCCCCACCCTTGGCCTTGAGTCGTTCAAGCAGCGTGGAGGTGCTCGCCTTGAACCGCTCGCGCTGTTCAGTCGTGTAGACGCCGTTCTCGAACCTTGGGTTGTGTTTGATGGTTTTAAGACCCCCGGCGTACCTCGAGTTGAAATGCTCCTCCAGATCAACCCGGGTCCCGTTGTAATTGATTCGGCCGTAACTATCGCCGTTATTGTCGGCGCGCAGCTTCGCCTTGATTTGGTCAGCGGTGTATAGCGACCCGCCATTGTCGTCGGTGTGGTTGTAGACGTAGCCTTGAGCCTCGGCATCGGTCGTCTCAATTCCGCGGCTATTGACGTAAATCAGGTTGCCTTGGCTATCCTTCTTCTGGATCTGAGCCTTACTAAGGTAGGCCTTCTTCTCGGCGTCGACGAGAGCGCGAAGGCCTGCCAAGTTGTGCTGCTGCTTGTCGACCCGGCTGTCGAGCCACTCGGCCAGCTTCTCGGCCTGATCGGTGGTGAAATCGTCCCAAGCGCAGTGGCGGACCACCCAGGCGTCAGAGAGGCTGGTCGTTTCGCGGCCCGAAGTGGCGGCGGCGACCTGAAGCATCCGCTTGATCTTACCCAGGCGTCGATCCGAGATCTTAATACCCTTCCCGTGGCACCATTCCCGGAGGTCAACCAAGAGCTGGATGACCGGTTCCTCGACTGGCAAGGCCTTGGCGAGCTTTGCTGCCTCCTCAAGGTCGGCCTTGGTCAGGCGTAGTTCGGCCTTCGGGGCCTCGTACTCGAAGCTGGCCGTCAGGAACTGGGCGAGCTGCTCTTCGTCCTGCAAGCGGTCGACTCGCATGCGGATGATGAAGCGGTCGTAAAGGGCCTCCAGTTCGGCCTCCTTGGGCATCTCGTTGCTGGCGCCTACGACGCAGCGGAGAGGCACCTTCACGCGCTCGTTGCCGGTGTCGAACTCACGCTCGTTGAGGATCGTGAGCATCGAGTTCAGGATGGCGCTGTTGGCCTTGAAGGTCTCGTCGATGAAGGCGACGCCGGCTCCAGGCATGTAGCGTTCGTAGACGCGGCGGAAGATATCCTTCTCCAGGCCCTTGAGGGAGACGGGGCCGAAGACCTCCTCCGGCATGCTGAACTTGGTCAGCAAGCACTCGAAGTAGCGGACGTCGTCGGCGAAGCAGTCCTTCAGCCGGCGGGCGAGGAGGCTCTTGGCGGTGCCGGGCGGCCCGAAGAGGATGGCGTTCTCGCCGGCCATCGCGGCGAGGAGGAGCATGCGGGCGTGGTCGCGGCGGCCGATGAGGCCGCCTTCGAGGTGGGCTCCGAGCTTCTTGAGTTTCTCGTGGATCTTCATGTGGGTGGAATTATTTGGAGTTCTTACCACGGCCCTGGTTGGCCGGGTTCTGGGGGTTCATCTGGTAGCCGCGGTTCCCTTGGGCCTTGTCGTAGGCCTTGTTGGTCCCGTTGCTGCCCTTGTTGGCGTTCTGCTGGTTGGCGGAGTTGTTGATCGGTTTCGTCATGGCAAAGCGGACCGTGCCTGCGGCGTTTGAGGCCGCAAGTCGCATGCGATTCCCACCCCTACTCTACGATTTCACGAACCAGCCATGAGCCATTTTAGCCCAATAAACACCGCATCAAAACACGTTTCATGAACCAGGCCACCTGGCTTAGGCCTTGGCCTTAGGTCGCCTCGATGCGGCGTGTCTCGCCGCAGCCAAGATGCCTCGCTTGATGCTGGCCTTGCCGTGGCCGGGAGCGGCCCACCAGGGGCAAGAGTCGGTGCACATCTTCCGCACCGTGCGGCCGAAGATCGTCCTGACGAAATAGCTGAGGACGAGACCGTCGTAGTCTCCGAGGCGCGACTTGATCCCATCGGCGACGGAAGCCCAGTTGCTGGACCAGCCAGGGTACTCGAAATCGACCGTGAGGTTCGGATGCTCGACGGCCAGTTCCGCGACGATGTCTTTTTCGTAGCGCTGCTGAATTTCGTTTCCGCCGACGTAGATGACCCGGACCTTCCCAGCCGTTGCGATGATGTCGTTGTCCGTGTTGTTCGAATCAAACTCAGCGGCCAGCTTGGCAGCTATCACGCTTACCTGAGACAGATCGGCCTCGGTGGCCTTGAGTTCGGCTAGAAGCTCCAGGGATTGCTCCCTATGCCAGGCGTTGCTTGATGTCGCCGCCTTGCGGAACCGCTCCAGCATCAACTGGACGGCATCCGTATCACGTTTAAGGCGCAAGAGCAGGCGAATGCGGAGTTCCAGCTGGGTAGCCTCTTCCATGATATCCGGCACGACACCCTTCTCCGACACCAAGTTCAGCAAGCCTGCGGCGAACTCGTCTGACTCTTCGGCCAATTGCTCGAGGCCGTCTATCGCTATCTCCGCAGCCTCGACCTTTCCTGCCTTGATGTCCCAACGGACTACCTGGCAAAGCTGATCGAAGACATCCTTTTTCTTGCGCTTCGAGCCTGGAAGCCACTGCGCGTAAGCGACACGCTTCTGGGCGTTCTGAGGCAGGATGTCGGCGCTCTGATATGCCTTGAAGTGCTTTTCGCCGTCTTCGTCAGGAACGGCGGCCAATACAAGCGGCAGAAGACGCTGATCGGGGAAGAGAGCCGCTGACTCGACGAGAGCCGCGTAAAACCAGCTTGCAGGGGTTATCTTAGACCCAGCCACGACCTCGAAGTCATCCACGATTACCTCTGGAGAAGAAAAATCCATGCTCATGAGCTGCGAAGACGAACGCATGAACCTAAGCCAGAGATAGGCCCTGCTAGTAGTCGGCCGGCCTTCTTGCATGAGCGCCTCTGCGGCGTTCCTGAAATGGGCCAATGCCGCGGGATAATTACCGTGGCAGTATTCGGCCATACCAGCGCATGCGCCTACCGTAGGCGACAGCTTTGACGCCTCCATCTTTTGGTCAGTGATTTCGCGTAGCACAGCCTGCATTCGCTCGCCTGACTTCTCGAACTGCTCTTGCGTCGCCGAGGGGAAGACAGCGAAGAAGTCCGTGAGCCCGGCCTTAGCCATGGCGATCCAAGCCCTTGCCTCGACTTTTTCCCGGCTATTCCCTTCAGCTGCAAGCTGTCCGAAAGCCGCACGCGCCCCTTCTTGGTCTCCCTTGCCCAGCATGGCAATCGCTTCTCTCCTCCGTAGCTGCTTCATGTTCTTAGCAGCGAACCTGGCGAAGAACGGCATCTCACTCTTGGCCAAACGGTCGGCCAAGGTCTTCAACGTAGAGCATAGCTTGAGGACCTCGTCGTAATTGCGCTTGCTCGTAAGTTCTCGCGCCATGGCACTTCCTTGCAGGAGAAGCGTGAAGTTATCCACTTCCCCGAACACGTAGACCCCAGAAGAGATCAGCTCACGGAACATACCAGCTTCCTCCGCGTCCGAGAGAGCTTTGCTGATGAAACCATGCGTCTGCGCAAAAGCAGGATGTTCGGACTTTTCCAGGAAAACGGTGAACATGTCTGGCGTCTCCTTGATAAACGCCACGATTGCCTTTGAGTCCGTCTGCCTTGCGAGTCCGTGCACATAACCCCCGAAGAACCAGCTAATGCGCTCGGGGTTAATGCCATTCACCCCGCTTAGGTCAGGCTTCCGACGGTGTAGCGCCTGCGCAAAACCGAGGAGGAAGAAAACTCGGGCTCGCCCAGGGGCGTCGTCAATTACCTGCCTTGCCATCTCCACGGCGTCCTCTGCCTCTACGGCATCGGTTCTCGAAATCGCCCCTCGGGCCAAGGCCTTAATGATTTCCTGTTCGTAGAGAAGAAATTCCCCGGAGTCCTCCGCCCGTGCCACCTTTGCCTGGTCCACTACTTCTACTTGCACGCTCTGGTCATCTGGAACCACGGCGACTTCTGCCGGCTTGGTATCCTTAGAGGGCCTATCTGTACCCTTTCCAAGCGCTTCAGCTAGCTTGTCCCATATGCCTGCGGGCTTTCCTTGGCGCGTATCTTTCAACACGTACCCCAAATAAAGCCTAGCGGGCAGATCATCGTGCTGCCAGAGCACGGCTAGCCCCTTCTTCCACATATCTACCGTCACGCCCTCATAATCATCGGCTATGTATCCTTTATCATTAGGAATTCCTGCCGCATCTAAGGTCGCCCTTATCAGCGGACGATGCTCCACCAGCAGCCAGTAGCGGACCAGGCTCCCCCAGTGGCTCTTCATCTTATCCCTGTCGAGCGTCTGCAGGCTTTTAGCTATCCGACGCTCCATCGGCCAGCCATCGAATAGCTTAACAATCTCGGCGATGCCTGATAGCTTGAGCACCGCTTTCTTAAAGTCGGGCAAGTCTTCGTCCTCCCTCTCTTCCCCATGGGTAAGAAAGGCTTTTACTGCCGCGCGGCGGTCAGACTCGCTAAGCAACTCCCAGCATTCGGCGGAGTTCTTGGGTAGGTCGTCGTAATGCAGGGGTTCCATAAGACTTAAATAGACCCTCTGGGGCCTGTCACAAGCCGTTAGCCTGCCAAACAGAACCGGCCCGAGCACTGCGTGCCCGGGCCGGAGAGATTCGCCTGACCGCTGAGCGGCTTCGGCCTTCTTTTTGATCACCGCGCACTGAGTGCGCATATTTAGAACAACTTGGGATCAGCTTGTATCCTTAGTCCTCAGACGGTGGGTAATCTTCGAAACCTTCGTTTTCAGACCAGAGGCCCAGCGTATGGGCGTCCAGCCATTGCTCGAAGGCTGCTTCCGAAAACCCGCCCTCTTCGCGAGGAACTGGTTTGTCCATGGGTATGTGTGAGAACGGCCCTTAAGGGGCGCAGACCACCAATATGCCTGGCCACCCGGGGCGAGTCAACCTTCGCACCTAGCAGGGCAAATCCCGCAATCAAATCAATGAATCGCCGGTAAGGCTATGGGAGGCAAACAGTTCTGACCGCCCATTAGAATCGGGGGGACTTATTATAACTACTCAGCGCTTAAATTGATTAGCAATCAGCAGGAACAGCACTGCAAGTGCGCTCACCCCGAGGTAGATGTAGAGCAACATCATCCCGCATCCGATTGGCTTATTGCGCTCGGCTCGACGCCTGGCTGCTTCAGCTTGTTCGGGCGTAGGCTTCTTGGCCGCTGGAGATTTATGCGGGCGAGGCACTTCTTCCTCGGGGGCGGGCTTTGGCCGGTAGTACTTCAAGTATGTCCTCATCGGGTCGTCACAGCTTTTAAGCTCAAGCCAAGTGTCGAAATCCGCCGTGCTTACTTCAGCCAATGGACCCCGAGGGGTATTGATCACCACCCTGAGTAGCTTCGTCTCATAAAAGTACTGGGCGTAGAAATCGCCGTCATTGGCACTGATTGTCTCTGCCTCATTGGCCATAACTAGGGCGTGGTATTAATTACAAGCGAAACGCTCATTTCTTAGGCGGAACATTCTTTCGTCCTGCGAGGTACCATTCAAAAAGTCTGGCGAAGAATTCCTTAGAAACTTCCGGGTCGTCGCTGACTTTTTTGTAAAACTTAAAGTTCTCATTCATGAGATCTTCGAAGGCATCTTCTGCCACCTGCCTGAACGTGGCTTCCACGGCGTGCCTGGCCCCGTTTTTTAACTGCTGCTGAAGGGCTTCATCTTCTCCGATCTTCTTCTCCAGCTGCTTAATGACCATAATCTCATCCTCTGTAAATGAGGTGTTAAAACGCGAGTTAAGGTCATCGATAATCTTTGAAAGCTGTTCCCGCTCTTCTTCAGACAAGGTCGCGCCTCCTCCGTAGTTAAGAGGCTCCACCCTTTCTTCTCCTCGCTTCAAGCCGATATCTTTTTTGTCGTTCTTACGAATCGCGAGCTTCTCCATGTCCACCATGCCGAGGACTTCGACGGGCTTTTCGCCTTTATTTGCGGGAAGCTTCGGGAGGAGGAATCTTAGAAATACGTGCAGCTTCTCCAGCCCGGCATCCCTCATGGGTACGAGCTGAGACATGAATGCGTATAGTTTAACAAAGTCGCGGGCTTTAGATTTAAAATCAATCTGCTCTTCCTCGCCCAGCGCTCTCCATCTTTCTGCCACAGGGTCCGCGATGGCATGCAGTTTCTCAATCTTAGGGGCAACCGCGAACCACTGATCTGCGAATGCTGCGACTTCGGCCTCAGCGTGAATCGCAAACTTCTCCAGGTCGGTTCGGATGTTGTAGAGCTGGTTCGGGTCCGTTTCCTTCGTTAAGGTGATTCGATCGTAGAATGGCTGAAAACCTTTCTCGATGTCGTCGGCAGTGTTCTCGAAATCTAGGACAAATGTCTCGTCCTTGCCGGCAGTCGTACGATTCAAGCGAGAAAGGGTCTGAACGCATGCTACTCCACCAAGCTTCTTGTCCACGTACATGGCCAGCAACTTGGGCTGGTCGAATCCTGTTTGAAATTTGCTGGCTACGATCAAGAATCGATATTCGTCTGACTCGAATCTGTCAGCGGTAGCGTTTTCAGGGAAGCCATTCATTCCTGCCTCAGTGTATTCTTTCCCATCCTTTGAGTCTTTAACCACATCAGTAAAGGCAACCAAAGCCTTGAACGGAATACTCTGGGCCTTCAAATAGGCGTCAAATGCCAGTTTATATCGTACAGCATGAAGCCTGGACGAAGTAACTACCATAGCCTTGGCCTTACCTCCAAGCTTCTGGCTGACGAGACCATGGAAGTGATCGACCATTATGGCTACCTTCCTCGCAATTGTGCGCTCGTGACGGCTAACAAATTGCTTCAGGAGCGACTTGGTTTTCGCCTGTTCGAATTCCGGGTCGTCTTTGGCTTTCTTGAGCAGCGCCCAGTATTGATCGTAGGTCGTATAGTTCTTTAGCACGTCGAGGATGAACTTTTCCTCGATTGCCTGCCTCATCGTATAGAGGCTGAATGGCTTGAAGGAGCCATCCGAATGCTTTGTACCGAATTGCTGCAAAGTCTCGGGCTTAGGCGTGGCAGTGAATGCGAAATAGCTCACATTCTTCTGCGGTCCACGCGTCTTCAACTCATCGAGTATCCTCTCTTCGGTCGTCCTTTCCTCTTCGTCCTTCTGATCTTCATCTGAGGCATATGAGAGCACTTTCTGAACGGCCTTCGCGCTTTGGCCTGCCTGGGAAGAGTGTGCCTCGTCCACGATGACCGCAAACCGTTCGCCCGGCAATTCGCCCATGCTATCCATGATCACTCCGAACTTTTGTAACGTCGTGACTATGATCCTCTTTCCATCTTCAAGGGCGCGCTTGAGATCCTTAGATGTCATGCCGTCGTCGGCTGCGATATTCACCAACATCCCGGGAGTCTCAATCACCTGGGACAACGTGCGCTGCAACTGACGGTCAATTACCCGGCGATCAGAAATCACGATGACTGAACTGAACACGGGCTGGCCCTCTTTAGAGTGAAGCGTGGCCAGACTATTTGCCAGCCATGCAATGCAGTTAGTCTTTCCGCTACCTGCGCTGTGTTGATTAAGATAGCGCTTACCGGCACCATGCTTCTGTGCGTCTGCACCAATCTCGCGCACACAGGAAAGCTGGTGGAATCTAGGGAAAATCTGGCGCTGACGATCTGTCTTCTTACCTTTATCGTCCAGCACGTCTACCACGCGAATAAACCGCTGAACAAGATCGAGGATGCGGGTCTTCTGCCATACGTCATTCCACAGGTATCCGGTTGCATAGCCCGTCTTGCTGGGCTGATTACCCGCACCTCCGTCATAGCCTAAATTGAACGGCAAGAACTGCGTACGCATGCCAGCGAGCTCTGTAGTCACATAGACTTGGTCGTTATCTACAGCAAAGTGAGCCAGGCACCTCTTAAAACGAAACAGCGGCTCCTTAGGATCCCTAGTCTCCTTGTACTGCTTGACGGCGTGCCCTACATTTTGTCCCGAGACTTGGTTTTTCAGCTCAACGGTGAAAATCGGGAGTCCATTAAGGAAAATAGCCATATCCAAGGACTTCTCATCCTTTTCTGAAAACTTTAACTGACGCTGAATGTGTAGAAGGTTTTCCTGGTAAAGCCGCCGACTCTCTTCAGCCGCCGGATTAGTTGGCTCGAAGTAGCAGAGATCGAAATGCCCGCCACCGTGGATGTCGAAGCCCTTACGAAGGGCATGCAATGTGCCCTCCTTGTCGACGACCTCCTTGATGCGCTTGAACAGGTTGTGAGTGGCCTGGGCCTTATCACCGATCAACTCGCAGTAGTCCGCCCACTTCTTAGTCTGCGTGGCACGGATGAAGGATATGACCGTCTCCGGCCGCAGGCACAGCGCTTTATCGTAATCCGCCTGCTGGGCGGGCAGGAAGCCATGCGTCTTAAGCAGGACGGCTTCGATGTGTTCTTCAAAGGCGTATTCTGAGGTAATTTTGGCCATGGTTAGTTCTTTGGTTGTTGGCGCACATCAATCTGCCCGGTGACGGCGGCGGTGATCAGCGCAGTGCGACGTTCTTGCAGAAGGTCGATGGCTCGTTGTGCTTCGGCAGTTAGCCTGTCGAATTTACCTAACTCAACGTCCAGAAAGTTAACTATGGATTCTTGTTCGACTTGCGGCGGGATCGGGAACTGGGGCTTTAAAAAATCGGCGTTAGATAGGTGTGTTTGATTTATCCCGTCGTCGTGCCGCAGGAATTCCGGGTTTCTGTCGAGAAGGTAGTAAAGGTATTTTGGGTGAACTTTATGTGGTCGCAGAATACAAACACGTTGATTTACCGCATAGGCTCCATCGTCTGCTACATAAAAGGCTTTGGCTAACGCGCGGCCATTTGGCAGGTCACTCATAACCATCAACGTGTCGTTTTTCTTCGCTGGACTTAAGTTTTCTGAGCAATTCTTAGACTTAGCTCCCTCTGTTGAAATAAAACGTGCAGTCACGCACTTGTAGGCACCGTCGTCGCATATAAATGGTTCATGGGCTTTACCTGAACTAAAGCTACATACCCCCTGGAGTCGTCTAAGCGTCCACCCGGTCGGCATATCGCCGAGCCAATCAATTCCGGAAGGCTTCAAGGGGGCGTGGGCGTTGAGGCCTTTGGTGACGGCGTGGGAGATGACGGCCTGGCGTTTTTCTTTCAGCAGTTCCATCAGCCGCCGCTGCTCCGCCACCAGCCCATCAATCTTCCCCGTCTCCCGGTCCAGAAACTCCGCAATGGCCGTCTGCTCGGGGAGCGGCGGGAATGCGGCTCTCTCATCAAAATATTGCGAGCCGTCGAGATTCTGAATGCCGGAGGTCTGCTTGATCGAGCGTGTATTCAGCCGCACTGCGTATGCCGCTGCATGGGCATAACGCCAAAACGACGCGTTCATACCGGGAGCAACTTGAACACGAGCCACGAAGTTTGAGCAGACCGCTGGACGGTCATCATCGTAAAGAACAACGCAGCCGACCGGTTGGAGTTCACCGCCTCCGGCTTTTTCAAGAAGTAAGTCGCCTTTGCAAAGGACGCGCCCAACGCGTTCGCTCTCAACGACGTTGCGTATGGTTGGCTCGCTTAGTTCAACACGAAGTTTTTGGCGGTCGAAATCTGCAACACGGACGCAGGGAATATCGCTTTCGTCTTGTTGAGGTTCGGCGCCCCACACCCCGTTTTTGCTGCTGAGAACGGAGCGCTTGATGCGATCAACTTCCCACCCCTCCGGCACGTCCCCCAGCCATTCCACGCCGCTGGGCTTGTATTTCGGATACCGCGGTAAGCTCATTTCGTCAGCCCTCCGATCATCATGAGAATGCGGTCAGTGGCGGCCTTCAGGTCGGCATCAATCGCGCTAAGTGGGCGGAGCGGCTGAAAGACATAGAAGTGGCGGTTAAACGGGATCTCATAGCCTACGCGACCCACCTTGCCGTCCTTCGCATCACAATAGGAGGCATCTATCCAGGCTTCAGGCACGTGCGGGGCGACCTCGCGGGCGAAGTAGGTTTGTACGTTTTCCTTGAGTGGCACATTCTCGGTGTCGTTCAGGTCTGTATCCGGCTCGGGCCGGCCGATGCTGTCGCGGCAGATCTCGGCGGCGTCATCCCGCTCGCCGATTCCAGCGAGGATTGCTTTCAGCACGGGGGCTTTGAGCTTCAAGCCCGCTTTCTTGAGCGCGGCCTCCAGCTCGTCGGTGAACTTCTCGCGGGCGAAGTAGGTTTTGCCCGCGAGCGCTTGTAGGGCGGCGCGAATCTCGGTTTGCAGGGCGAGGCCCTCTTTCTCCTCATGCTTCTGCTCGGCGGCGGCTTTCTTTTTACTCACGGCCAAATTCTTGAAGGCGGCCTGGGCTTCCAGCCGGGCGAGCGACTCAGCATTGACCTCAAAGCGTAGCTTGAGCGGTCGCAGCACCTTGATCTCGCGGTAGCCGAAATCAGCGGTGTCGAAAATCTTCACATGAGGGCCTTCCTTGCGTTCCTTGACCAGCTTGAGAATCGCCTGCTTGTGGGTGTCGGTGATTTCGCGGCGTTTACTACCAAGACTCTTGGACATGCACGACCAAAATTCCTCCCCCGAGGCGTCCACCAGCATCACCTTGCCCTTATGCTTGGCAGGCTTACGGTTACTGAGTACCCAGATATAGGTTCCAATCCCGGTGTTGTAAAAAATCTGCTGCGGCAAGGCTATGATGGCTTCGAGCCAATCGTTTTCAAATATCCAACGACGTATCTCCGATTCACCGGACCCAGCCCCACCCGTAAAGAGAGGAGACCCGTTGAGGATGATTCCTATATAGCTTTTGGATTCCTTCGGATCATTCATCCGCGCGATGCAATGCTGTAGGAACAAAAGCTGGCCGTCGTTAATACGCGGCAACCCTGCGCCGAATCTTCCCTCCCAACCTCTATCGTGCTCGCTCTCCACGGCTTTTTTATCCGCGCTCCACTCTTTCCCGTAAGGCGGGTTAGCAAACTGGTAGTCAAATCGGTACTTTTCGAGATGATCGTTGGACAATGTGCTCCCTAGTTTAATGTTTTCAGCGTCCTTTCCTTCTGGATCCAGGATAAGCATATCAGCCCTGGCCGTCGCCCACGTATCAGGGATATTCTCTTGGCCATAAAGATGGACCACAGCCTTTGGATTAATTTTTCGGACGTGTTCTTTGGTTATGGATAAAATGCCCCCGGTGCCACAGCAGCAGTCACACACGGTACGTGCCACACCCTCTTCTGTCGCCAGCTCTGTGTCGGAAGCCAACACGAGATCGACCATTAATCGAATCACCTCTCGGGGCGTAAAGTGCTCCCCGGGATTTTCGTCGAGTGCTTCGTTAAACTTGCGGAGGAGATGCTCGAAAACATATCCCATCTCATGGTTAGACAAAGATCCCGGACGGAGATCGACCTTACTCTTCTCGTTGAACCTCTCCATGAGCAAATACAGCAGGCTGCTTGGCTTGGCCTCATGAAGTCGCTTTATCGTATGATCGAAATCGAATGCGTCGAAGATTTCTCGCACATTGGGAGAGAAACCCGCCACATATTGTCGGAGGTTTAACGCCAGGTTGGCGTCATCATGCAGGAGACTCTCGTAGGTAAACTTGGACGTATTGTAGAAGGCATATTTTGCTGCACGGCACAGCTGGCCGTGTCGGTTCTCCAACCCTCTCTCTTTTAGCTTCCTGTCCGTCTCAAGGACCTTTGCCTTGGTTCCTTCCAGAGCGTAATCAAGACGACGCAAGACAGTGAACGGCAGAATGATCTTCTGAAACTCACTCTTCTTGAATGCGCCGTTTAAGAGGTCAGCTATAGACCACAAAAACCCGACAACGTTATTGAATCTGGAGGGTTCGTTCATTGAATTTGCGATGAGGCAGGGTGCGCCCGAAAACTAACCATAAGGATCATTTATGGGCTATTTACCTAAGTAGTAATCACTAACGGACCTTGCAAGGTATCGTAAACGTCTTGGCGTTTTATTATCGACCCTCAGGCCGCCCAGGGTTGGGCGGCCGGGGCGGCGCAGGCTCGGCGGTTGTGGTCGTCAGCCTTGTTGAGCTCGGCGATGATCTCGTGGGCCTGGTCCTGAGGCTGGGTGGCGAAGAGCATGGTCGGCTCCTTGAGGGGGTCGCACCCGTACATGAGCCCGATGGAGGCACCCATCTCCACCCCGCGCTCGGCCAGATGCTCCCGGCCTTCCCGGGTGACCACATAGACCTCGCCCGAACCGAGAACCCAGCGCTTCGCAAGGAAGTGGGCATGGGACTTGTCGTCGCGCGGCTTCCCGATGAGGAAAACCGGGACCTTGCGGGAGGTGTCCTTGATGCGGATCAGCAAGGCTTCGACCTCCTCGGCAGAACTCACCGGGGCATAGCCAGACGCCTTAGCGCGGGTGAGGTAGCCCATCACGGAGGCCCAGGGGAACAGGCGCTGGGCGATGTCCATGCGACTATCACAAACCCCCATACGTGACGAAACCTCGATCTGGACGTACCCATCCCCCATCGGTCGAGCCTTCACCTCATGATGAATACCGACGTCCGTTGCCACGATGCTCCAGACGTTCTCGGCATCCGGGGAGGGGTGCGTGCATGTGAAATTCGAGAACTTGTTGAGCGAGTGGGCAATCGACATAATCACCGACTGGGCGTTACGCAGGCCGCCTTCCTTCTTGTAAGAGCGCAGGCACTCCGAAGAACGCAGCTCGCCGCAGTCCGGGCGAACCCAGCGGCGGTAAGCGAGGTCGTACCAAGGCGAGACCGGCGACGGGCAGTAGACGTTACGGACCGGGCGGGCGCCGACGGCGTTGGGCTGCTTAAGGCGGAGGGCAAGCTGCTCGCGGGCGGGGTCGGAGCCGTGGACAAGGATGACGTCGACATCGCTGTCCTTGGGCTCGGAGCCGTGGACGTACTCGACCAGGGCCTTGCCGTCCGCGTGACCCGAGTAGTACAGGGAGAGATTCTCGACGTGCATACGCACCTCGTCTCCGGGGATATCAGTGAACTCGGTCTTGCCGGACTTGTTCTTCGGGATGCTGAGCTTCATCTCGGCGCGCTCTTCGAGGGTCTTGGTGGCCAGCTCACGCAGCTGGGCGGCCGGGGACTCGTCAGGGCAGTAACCCGTGAGCAGGATCGTCGAGAGCTCGTCAGTAGCGAAGTCCGAGATGGTGCTCACGATGGTGCCTTCGGTAGTCGTGCCCGAGCCCGCGATGATGATGGCGAGGCCGCCATCGAGCACAGGCTTCTTGGAGTAGTGGATGCGGAAGAACGCATCGAAACGGCCGTCGTATTCGGACTCAGGGTCGAAGAGCGCGGCGATGACCTCAGGGCCGATCAAGCTAGCGAGGGCCGAGTGCGGGTTGCGCCAGCGAGGCTGTCCGTCCGGGCCGGTGATCAGGAGGGACTCGCCCACGATGCGGGCGAAGCTGCCCGCCTGGCGGGAGCAGATGGAGATCTGCGGAACGCCGTCCTCGGGAAGGATGCAGAGCTCGTCCCACATCGTCAGGAGCACGAACAGGATATCGGAGAGGACATCCGTGGTGCGACCCAGCGTGAAGGCGGGAACCACGAGAGAAGCCCCCGCTCCGAGGGCGTTGGCGTTGCTGATCACGGCGGCCAAGGCCTTGAAACGCTCGCGTCCGTCGAGGCACTTGGCATCGCGATCGGGGCGGTCGCCGTAGGTCGACTCGAGGACGACCGTCGGGGACATCGCGGCCCAGGGCTGACGGGCGGCGGCGAGACCCAGGTGGGTCGCGGCGTCGGTCAGAGGGCCGACGTCACCGGAGAAGTGGATCTCCGCTTTCGGGCGACCGGGGATGTCGGCACGGATCTGGACGGAGACAGCGCCAAGGAGGTGAGCCGTCGGCATGAAGCTCATCGTGATACCCTCGAGCCCTTCCATCGGGAAGTAATCGCCGAAGGCGTAAGAGGCGTCCGCGTCAGGGCAGACCATGCGGCCATGCAGGTTGGCGAGGCGGTCTTCCTCATCGGCATCGGCGGCGAGAGGCTCGTCGAGCACGAGATCCATGCGCGCGGCCATCAGCTTGGCGGTGGCGTGCGTGCAGTAGATCTTGCCGACGAAACCGGCCTCGAGCCACTTCTGGAGTTGGCCGATGTGGTCGTGGTGAGCGTGGGTGATCACCAAGGCGAAGACCTTGGCAGGAGCCACCGGGAAGGCCCACGGGTCGTAGAGGCCCTGACCTTCGGATTCTCCCTGGAGGGCGCCGCAGTCGACGACCACGTACTGGTCATGGGCGGCGACGTAGAGGAAGTGGACGGAGCCCGTCACCGTACCACAAGCGCCGTAGGGCTTGTAGAACAGAGGCGAGTCGCTGGCCTCGCGGGGGTTGGCGATCGGCGTCACGAGGGCGCGGAACTCCGGCTTCGGCGCGACGGGCTCCGCGGTGAAGGCGGGGTCGTCGAGCAGCGGGCCGAGGATGGAGCGGATGTCGGTGGAGGAGGTGTTTTGAGGAGCATTCATACACATATAGGCTCCCTGGCGTCCGTTTTGGACGAGGGCGCCATAGGTGTCGGAGCCCGGAACCCCCGAAAGGAAGGCCTTAGGGGGCATTTTCGGGGGCGGCGGCGGGATCGAGGCGAAAAACGCCTCGAAGGCGTTCGTTGCATGGAAGCCAATGGTAGCGACGGAATGCCCGTTTTTATTGATCGGAACGTATTTCATGTTCGTGCGGATTAT
>JACCDT011758725.1_pt1 | contig 16081 bp, 6 predicted proteins | sample 7446291 | NCBI WGS metagenome assembly JACCDT01 (sample SAMN15323446, study PRJNA562643) | freshwater metagenome | isolation source: river surface water | place: USA:Blue River Watershed | collected 2017-08-17 | reverse complement strand
CCTTCTTCACGACCTTCTTTTTGACCACCTTTTTTGCCTTCTTCAGCACTTTCTTCGCTTTCTTGGTTGCCATAGTGGGCGGGTTAAAAACATTAGGAATTCCTCTTGGCTCATCTGTATTGAGAGCGCTTCTTCTAGAGGTATTGTATCATAGCAAATCTTGTCTCACGAGGGAAGCCCCCACCCACAACGCTTCGCGTAGTTTGGCGGGCAGGCTACCCATCAATTTCATTCTATCTTTCCAAAAACTTATTTCTGACTCCCTCCGGATACGGCCACAAATTCGGCGAGAAGTTTTTGCTCAAGCACCTTGTCCTTGCTCGCTCGAGCCTCGGCCAGTGCTTTTTCGAGATAGAGGAGCTTTTCTCGCTTCGTCACTTCGGTGTGGAGGTCCAAGAGATAGCGCTCGGCCATCTCGGTCAATTTGGTAAGACGCTCTTCCCCTGCTATCCCTGAGACCTCGGGTGACTCGAGGACCCGAAACGACAGGCGCGTCGCTTCGGCCTTGCGCTCTTTGTCTTCGATAAGCGAGAGCGGATCACGAGTCCCACCAGACTGGACCAAAAAGAAGTAGAGTGGATGGGCTTCAAAAAAAGTCCGCACTTCATTGTCAGCCAACCGACCGAGGAGCGTGCGACAGACCGCGGGCTCAGTATACATGAGGGCGATAATCTCTTCCCTGAGGAGCTCCGAGCGTTTGCCAAAGGTGTGCTGATCACGAAAGGGATCCTCGGGCGGACGAGGTATCGCCGGCCCATCACGACGTACCTGCTCGAGAAAAAGCTGATTGACCATGCCCGTGATGAGGCGCTCGTCCATATCGATAGCTCGGGCGAGGGCCTTCACGGCTTCGGCACGCTCGATCGGGTTCCGGATGACTCGGAGGAGGGCAACATACTCATCCACTACCTGGCGCTTGCCATTGGCCGTCGTGGTATCGTATTTCCCGACACTTGTCCGGAGGAAATATTCCTGGGCCGGTATTGCTTCGGCTACTACCTGGCGCAGCGTCTCGACACTGTCCCGGCCCATATCGGCCGCGTCCTTACCAAACGGGAGTGCCACCATACTGACTCGGAGTTCCTTTTCGAGGGCAAGCTCGGCACTCTTCCTTGCTGCCTTCTGTCCGGCACCGTCCATATCAAAGAAGAGGCGTACTTCGTTCCCGTAACGCTTCATGAGATTCAACTGCTCTTCAGTGAGCGCTGTCCCAGAAACAGCAACCGTGTGGGCGAGGCCAGCCTGGTGCATGGCGATGACGTCCATATTGCCCTCCACTATTATCGTCATCCCTGCTTGCTTCATCGCTTGCTTGGCCTGAAAGAGGCCATAGAGAGCGCGACTCTTGTGATAGATCGGGGTCTCGGGCGTATTGATGTACTTGGCCTGTGACTCGTCTCCTCCTGGCGCTACCCGAGCCGAATAGCCAATGACGTGCCCAAAGATATCGAAGATGGGGAACATAATCCGGTCGCGAAACCGATCATAATGACTTGAGCTATTAGCTTTTAATTGATAGTCATTAGACTGTGACTCCGAAGATTTTTTAATAATCAAACCTGCCTGCTCCATCTCAGCCAGGGTAAAGCCTTTACCGATAAAAAATTCTATCTGGTGTCGCCAGCCGTCCGGTGCGTATCCCAGACGAAACGTCCGGATACTCTCATCTGTGAGTCCCCGCCCCCGAAGGTAGCTGAGAATCTGGTCCTTGCCGACACCATCCCAGAGCTGTTTTTCGTAGAACTTGGTAGCGAGCTCAAGGAGGGTAAAGAGGCGGTCTTTGTTTTCCTTTTGCCCTGGTTCGCTTGCCTGGTACTTGGGGAGTTCAACCCCAGCCTTTTCAGCGAGCATGGTGAGTGCCTCCCGAAAATCGAGTCCCTCAATCTCCATGACAAAGGCAAACGCATCGCCACCTTTGCCACAACCAAAACAGTGCCACATGTTGCGCTCCTCATTCACCATGAAAGACGGCGAACGTTCCTGATGAAATGGGCAACAGGCCTTGTAGTGGGCGCCGGATTTCTCCAACCGGACATAGGTGCCGACCAGTTCGACGATATTGATGCGGGCTTTGATTTCTTCGGTAATTCCAGTACTCATACCTCTACGGTAGCGCCAAACGGCCCTAAAAAGCAAATCTCCGGGACTCGCCCGGAGAAAGTAGTTCTATAGAGACTAATTTTGTCCCACGATGACAAGGAGATCCGCATCCGAGGGGGCTGTTTCGCCATTCGGCAACCCAGCTACGATGCCCCCGAGATTCTCAGCCATTTTGGCAGCGAGTTCGACGCTCTTCCCCGTGACATCGACTACGATGGTTTGGGTGTAGTCGCTTTTTTGAGCCGTATCTTTGGTCACAACCGCAATATTCGGAAAGGCGCTCGTCAACTGTTTCTCTTTAGTATTGGTGATACCGACTGTCTTCGAGCCATTGTAGAGCGCCACGCGAGTGATGCTCGGTACGGCCTCTTGGGCGACTATCTCAGGGGCCGGTGCAGGTGCTGGCGAAGCAGGAGCCAGCGACTCAGGAACCACAGGAGCCGGAGTATTCACATTGACACTCGTCACATCAACAATTTTCTTTTGACTCGGGCGATAGAGAATAGCCCGTCCATTCTGACTATAGATGAGCACCTTGTCACCATTTTCCGCCTTCTGGAAAAATGGTTGCTCAGCAAGCTTCTCTCGGTCGGTTACCGTAGCCAAAGTCGGCGTCTCACCCTCAGGCAAGATCATAAACTGACCGATTTCTTGCGACAAATCGGCAATTTCCTTGGCATCGGCCACCTGCGCCGAGTGGCGATATTGATAGTAAAAATACCCGGCTATCGCAAGAGCGATGCAAAGGAGCATCCCAAGTACCAGTACCACCGGCCACAGAGATTTCTGCGAGGCAGGAGCAGAAACTTTTTCTGCGACTTCTTCAACTGGCTTGAGACGCGTAACACGTGAAGCGCGTGGAGGCATAGGTAAAAAATACAAATCTACTCCTAGTATACACTGAGACGCCCAGAAAAAAAAGTATCCCTAATACTGTTCATCTATCTTCTGATAGATAAATCCAGAAACATCGCGGATGGCTTGCTTCATCCCGTCGAGATCCTTCCCTCGAGTCATGATACAGGCGAGATAGGGATGATCCGGGAAATAGACAATGCCACAGTCGTGAAGCTGACGCTCTGATTCTCCCGTCCCGGCCTCACCAAACTTGTGAGCTACTGGCACGCCTGCGGGGATACCGGCCGGCAATGCGTCATTGAAGTCAGTTGAGGCCAAGAGGAGCAGGGCCTTTTCGGAATTTTCTCGCGAAAGATAGGAACTATTAAAGAGGATGCGGAAAAATCCAGCGTATTCCTTAACCGTCAGCCTTCCCTGCGCGTCTACAAGGACGTCCTCGCCAATACCAAGGAGACCAAAGAGCTCATAGATTCTTTCTCGAGGAAGTCGGGCCGTAAGGAGCGCCAAAGCCTGATTATCAGAAAATATAATCATGCGCCGTATGAGCTCTTCGACGGAATAGGTCTTCCCGGGCTCCATTTCTTCTCGGGGTCGAATAGCAACCGTTACCCCGAAGTCGCGAGCCTGTTCATACACCACTCCCCGCTCAAGGAGTCCCGGCTCCTGTTCAGACCAACGCAGATACGCCATCATGACCGGCACTTTGAGAAGCGAGGCCGGAAAGAATTCTCCTGACTCATCGATACCAAAGGCCGGACCGTTATTGAGGTCTCGGAAATAGACAGCCACCTCCGTCAACTTTCTCTCGGTCTTGATCTGTTCCAATTTCTTCTCCAGAGCATCCTGAAAGTTTTGCTTCTTGGCATCGATGGTTCCTTCGGCTACTTCACACTCAAGGAGCGGATTGGTGTAGCGATACTCTCCCACTTGTCGCACTTGCTTGCTGTGCTCTATCTTATCTACCTGCGAAAACAACTCTTCCCATGAAGAAAATACTCCTCCCATCATCAGGCCTAACAAAAAGACTCCCCCCGTAATTGAGATGGTCCGAATATTCATGACAATATTTTAGCATAACTCCCCCTCTCCTACGCCAGGCTGTCAAGGCGTCTCGGGCAGACTTTCGGGGGCTTGCGGAGCAGCCTCAGGCGAGAGCAGCTCGTTACCTACGAGGTCATCTTCAGGGAGAGGATTACTCTCTGGTAGAGGAAGAGCGACCGGATCAGGGAGAGGAATATCCTTCGGGCTCTCTCCCTTCAGAGAGTTAAACGACTTGGCCTTGGCAACAGCGAGGGCTACCCACGAGAATTGGAGGTCCCGAGTGGCTGGACGAGCCAAGACGATGGTGAATCCACGAGGTGATTTTTCTGTTACCACATAGCGCACATCCTCATCAAAAACTGATTGCACATACTCATTTTCGAGTAACTCTATATCCTGCTTCAAAACCTCGTCTGCTCCTTCTGAAAGAGGAGAAGCATCATTCGTGAGTGTTACCGCCACGATAGGCTGTTTCTCGTAGGGTGTCTCAAACGTCACACGAACCTTGTTTGCTCCCGCTTCAACCACCGCAAAGCCCGCCGTATCCTCACTGAAGGAGGGTGCAGTGAGAAAGGCCACCTGACCCTGAAATATGGTCTTGTCGAGGAAGCTTGCCAGTCGAGAGAAGACCGTTTCACCCTCAAACTGAGCCGTACCGCCGATGGTCATACCGCCGGCAAGTGACAATTTCCCAAGGAGCGTAGCATCCAGTGACACCGCGAGCGACCCTACCTCGAACCGCTCCAGATTGAGGAGTGTTTTTTCGGTTGTGCTCGGAACCGCTGCTTCGTTCCCCTCGCCATTTTCGGCTACCAGGCCAGCATACTTTTGCTCAAGACTCGCCAGCTGATTGGTCCAGATAGAAAGCCCCTCTATAGAGTCTGCCTTGATGTTCTTGGCAAAGATCTGGTCAGCATAGAGAGTCGGAGTGATGACGTCCTGCGAAGCAGATACCCGACCCGTAAAGACTTCTGACGAGGGGCCACTCTCGGCAATTTGCTTGTCACGGAGTTCCTTCAAAAAGGAGAGGATTTGTTCTTGCCGGGTCGGCATGCTCGTCGCCAACCGGACACTCCCTCCCTCGGTACCAATCCCCTGATCGGCTCCATCAAGTGAGGCGCTCCCGATAAGACCTGATCCTTGCGCCGCATCACGCTCAGCCAGAGCTAATTCCACGGACTGACCCGTGTAATCAGTGAGATTCACAAAGACCGTTACGGTACCACAGAGCGCACCCTCACCCAGGCCATATTCTACCGGACACGGGGAGAAATTCCCCGGTACCGGATCATCGAGGACCTGACCAATTACCCGACCGGCCTGAGTAGCCCGCATGGCATACCCCGGGATAGTCGAGCTCGTGAGACGCTCTCCGGCTGCCGGCCACCCATTCTGATTGGTTACTTTCACCGGCACCCGTCCAACGAGCGCAATCGGATAACCATTCTCAGCATCAGCCCCGAGTACGATACCAGGTGACGTTGCCACAATACCCACCACATTTTTTTGATAACTCCCCTGCGTACGTCTCACTCCCGCTTCGAGAGAGGTGTCCATAGCCACGACCTCCCCCGCTTCCAAGACTTCATTTGAGTAGTAGCGCTCGGCCAAGTCAGCACCTCCGAGCACACCCGTGTCAGGTGAGGTACCCAGGAGTCCATCAACCAACAGTTCCTTTTGGATAGAATCAATGTTGGTTATCAACTGGTCAATCGTCTGATCAATACTCTGGTCCTCATGACTCAGCCAGGTACCAGCGAGCGACCCGAAGGCGACGATATCCTCAGTAATTCCGATGGCGGTCACATCGTCATAGTCAGTACCGGTCCACTCCGTGCCCCCATCATCGAATGTTTCTGAATCCCCATGAAACACGTCGGTCACCGCTCCACTACCGTACCCCTGCATCACCGTGAGACCACCACCGTCAGATCCATCGCTCGTAGCAATGTAGCGCTCTCGCATCTTGCCAAGAAAGTTGGTGTCGGTGACAGCAATGGCGGTAACCGTGTTGGTGGCGCCATAGAGCTGCTCAGGGATAATCTCAAAATCTGCCGCCGTATCGAGGGTACATGCAGCTGGCACATCTGGAGTAAATGTAAGGACCGTCGCGGTGTTACTCGTCACCCGGCGAGTGATACCGTTACAATCCGTATCGGCTGAACCGGAGACTTCTACGATGCCACCCGCAAACTGATTGAGCGTCCACGTTTCACCCGAATCACCGATAGTATTCGCTGAGGAAGTGGTCGCATCCGTCACCCGGAGCGAACTTCGCCGCAGGGCCTGGATCCCATCATTGTACATACGACGTGCCTGTGCCTGAGTCAGGGTATCCGAAGTGGTCGCACCGCCAGCCGCAAAGTAGAGATCATCGATCTGTCCCTCCCAAAAGTTACCTCCCGAGGCTGTACTCCCATCGGCGCCGACCGTGAGGATATTGCCCGAAAGCGAGCCAGTTGCAGCCAGCGTGGTGTCGCACGCCACGGCCAGGCGGCCATCGATATAGAGACAAATAGCCGTATCGGTATTTACCGCCACGAGATGATGCCATTCATTGTCGGCATAAGACAGGGTCGAGGTGACCGAGTCGTCATATGCTGCCGTCGCAGCCGTATCCTGAATACCAAACACTATGAACCCGGAGGTATTCATCTCGATAGTATACCCAATCCCCTCTGCTCCCCCGAGGGTCGGGTAGCGCTTGTCGACAAGAACATCCGTACCAGAGAGGGTCGTTCCATGCTTAAACCAGAGTGAGACGTGAAATGAAATGGCCGCAGTATCAAAGTCAGTATCATTATCACAGACACCATCATTGGTCGAATCGGCACAGAGAAACTGCGTCGAACCGTTAAAGGACAGCCCCGTACCAAAGACACCATTCACGCCATACGTCGGCGCCACCTCGGGCTCGAGCACATTGTTGCGGATGGTCGAGTCGACCAAATCGCCAGTTGTTTCATTGAACGAAAACATGCCTCTCGGCGTACCTGACATATACGGGGTGATGCGATCCTTGTCATAAAACTTGGACCAGCCGATGACCGTACCGGATGGTGCGTTCACATCATGAATTTCAGTCATTCCTTGGTTATGACCCACGTAAATGACGTCCGCCTTGGCTGTATCAGCCGTACTTTCCGCATAAGTCTCACGTTCCAAGACCCACATCGCATCGGCTGTGGTGGCCATGGTTGGTGCGGTCTTGAAGGCATTGGGGAGGTTACCGGTAGCCTCATCCCAGATATCATCGGGCCCAGCATCGTTCGCGACCGACGTTTCGATATCGTTATAACGTTCCACTTCCTGGAGCGTCTCATTCACGAGATAGAGCCGTCCACGTCTCGTGACCCACACCTGATTAATATCGTCGGTGGTAGCACCGTCAGCATAGCGGAGGACCTTGCCGGAATTCATATTGATAACCTGAGCAGCATCATCGGTTGCCACGGCTATAAAGAGGTTACCGTTGAGTGGCCCACCGTTGGTTTGGGTGATACTGGATCCATACATAACCGCTCCGTGAACATCGTTCACAACACTACTGAAGATAGAGAGGGCCGTGATGGAGTTGGTCGAATAAGCAAGTACCGTATTCCGATTCGCAATATTCTTATCACCATCAGCTCGGTCGGTAGCATCAAAGTTCTGCAGACGATCCCGATAAAAGTCGATCGCGTACATACCAGTCGCTGCCGATCCCTTGGTCCCAACATACACCACGCCATTTACCGCAAACACGCTCGATGGGTCGTTGTTCGTATTGGTTCCCAAGGAACAAGGGCCGGTCACACAGCTCCCAGCCGTATCCTGATCAAACTTCATCCACATTCCTCCGTCTTGCGCATCAAAAATGTACATGGCTGAAGTAGTGGCAACAAGGATAGCTTTTCGCGGAAAGCTTGAACGGCCACAGCGATCATCCGTAAGGGCACAGGCATCACCGGGACCATCATCCTTGGTTTCGGTATACCAACTTTTTCCGGAGGCTATCTCACTACTCGTCCAGGCACCGGCGTCACTGTCCTTGGTAGTATCATAAACAAATATCGACTGGACATTGGCGAGTGCCGTCAAATCATTGTACCCCTTGCGCAGGTAGTCTCCATACACCACCGCGTCACCACGATTGGTTTCACTCCCAATCTGGAGCTTGGTCGTATGGGCCACCCCGTTATAGGCAGCAATGCTTGTCGTACCGATACCGACTGATCCATTCCCATCGATAATAAACGGGGAAGCATCAGAAGACTCGTCATTCACCCTCATGGCGAGGTTCCCCGTCCCGGTTGCCCGATGGTCAACAAAGAGAGCTGTGTTCGTATTGGCTGTCCCAGTATTCGATACCGCGAGCACATTGCCCGTATTCGCTGCGTTCGATCCGGAGAGTGTGATATCGGCGAGATTACCCGTAAAAGCGGTCGCTGACGAAGCAATACTGATGCCCTTGCCCGAAGTCAGACCATTGGTGGTGATGGCGAGGCCGGTCTCCCCGTCAATCGAGTTAGCTGTGAGGTTGACGGCATTCGAGGCATTGGACGACTGGACGATATCGAGCGCGAGCATGTTGGCCGTCGTATTGGCCTGATCGAGCTGGAGCAGGAAGGTAGAGAGGTTATTCCCACCCGAAGTCGGGTTGGTAAAGATGAGACCGTCATCAGCAGCCGTGAGCGAAATCGTGACGTTTGATCCATCGACATCATTGCCGTACGCCGTCTGGAGATCAGTCGATCCGCCGGCACCAATACAGTTGGTCCAACCTGTGTTCTGGTAGCAGCGAAAAACATTGTCGACCGTATTGTAGTACATAGCCCCTTCGAATCCATCCGTCGGATCACCGGTACTACTCCGAACATCGAGACCCAAGAGCACTGGTTGAGCCACCCCGGCTCCGCCATCCCCCAGTTGAACTCGGCGCGTATCAATAGACCCCGCCCCATCAGAGAGGGCATAGAGAGACAGCATGCTCTGTCCATCGAGGAGGGCCGTATAGGATTCGACAGTATTATCAGGTGATGAGGCAGTAACAGGCATATCGACCCATGAGATGATACCGGCATCGGTATCAAAGTTGGTGGCACCGAGATTGAGGTTAGCGATAGTGGTGACACCGTTCGCATCAATTACAAATTCATCCCCACTTCCGAGACCATTACCTGAGTAAATCTTGAATTTATCGGAGTCAGAGTTGTCGACACCGAGCGTGAACTGAACAGCTGGACTAGCCCCGGTGCGGAACTTCATGACCGGATCATAGGTGGCATCGGGAGCGGTCAGAGTAGCGATCACATCGGCAGCGCTATCTCCATACAATTCAAAGATACTCGTCGGCGAATTTATACCGATACCCACTGAACCAGCAAAATAATTGAAATCATCGGTTCCCTCCTGGTACACACCATAATCAGTCGTCCCCTGGACGTCAGATAAATAAATACCATAACCTGTTGTAGGCGTAGAACCTCCAATGTTTGGTCCGAGGTAGTACCCATAGGCTGCCCCTGTCGCGCCGTCCGTATAGAGCACCGATCGGACACCATAAATCGTCGTAGCAGAAGAACCATTGTACGTGCTCGCATACACACCTGTCATCGTGTCACCCTCATCGGCCTCAAAGTATCCCCCTACCGTGACATCAGTCGCTGTGGTTTGACTGGAATTGGCCACTGCGGATATACCGTAGGCGCTCACCGTTCCCCCTGTGGCCCCACTTCTTGTCACCAGAATCGACTGACCATAGGTAGCATCCGACCCGGTAGTGATGACCCCTGTATCAGAGATACTTATAATTGATCCATACTCATCTGCTGCAGAGGTAGAAGTTGAAGTGAATTCAATATCAAGTACGCCCTCTGGCGTCACGTCGCCCAAGCCAAATCGATTGTTTGTATCATCGAAGAAAAATGAAGCATTATCTTGAGCCAAAACTGGTCCTGAACCAACAAAAAGTACTGAGCCGGTAGTCCCACTCGTAACAGAACTCCCAATCGACAAACTTCCACCAGAACCAATACAGTTGGTCCAGCCTGCATTCTGATAGCACCGAAAGACGTTGTCACTGGTGTTGTAGTACATCGCCCCCTCGAAGCCTCCCGCTGGATCCCCGGTATCACTCTTCACATCGAGACCAAAGAGGTCCGGCGTAGAGTTGCCAGCACCCCCTGCCCCCACTTGGACACGGTTCACTTCACTGGTCGTACCCGCGACCAGGGTCAAGTATTCGCTCGAATCGACATAGATAGCGCCGTCGACTGAACCATCTGTATACGAGAGCCGAAGTTGTTGTGAGGTTGAAGTAATTTCAAATGGATTGTCTGGCGTCGTATCCCCAATACCGAAGTTTCCTCCAGTAAAAATACCCGAGTAATTGGTGTCTGCACCCGAGACAGCACTGTAGATACCATAGGCGGTACTCGTTCCACTTCCGGCATTGTCAGCAGTGACCGAGATGTAGTTGCCGTAGGTATTGATGGTACCTCCGGTGGCTCCGGTTCTCGTGACAGCGGTGTTGACGCCATAGGTGGTATCAGTGCCGGTCGTGACGATACCCGTATCTGAGAGGACATTCCTTTGGGCATAGAGGGTATCAGCGGTGGTATTGGTGCTTGAGAGGGAGAGATCGAGTCGAGCCCCAGGAGCAGTCACACCAGTACCAATCCCGATGTTCCCGGTAGAGTCGATAGCCAAGAGCGTGCTACTTCCTACCGTAAAGCCAGTACCAATGGTGAAGTAGCCAGTGGTATGGTCGAGACCAGCGTAGTAGTCCTGGGAGGCACCGTCAAAGCCGATAGAGTCATCGACACTTGCACCGGTTCCTATCACGAATTGTGATTCGCTGGTGTTGGATGAGGTAAGCGAGAGGGTACCATCAGAGGCTGTAGAGAGAGAAGCATAGTTACTGACATCATACGAGAGACGGAGGGCGTTACTTGAGCCTAAGATAGAGAGCTGAGCAGCGGGAGAGGTGGTACCAAGACCGAGTCGGTTGGTGGAGTTATCAAAGAAGAAGGAGGCGTTGTCTTGTTCGAGGATACCACTTGTTCCGGCAAAGAGGACGGATCCAGCGGTGGGAGCGAAGAAGGTCGGTACTCCAGTCCCACCTGAGACGAGAGCCTGACCAGCGGTGCCTACGGCAGAGAAGGCATAGGCCGTACCGGTTGAGTAGGCGATACTTCCGGCTGATCCGACTGAAGTAGCGTTGGTGCCACCGTTCGCTATGGGGACAGAGATAGTAGTACCAAGGACGCCTCCAGAGGTGTTGGTGACGATACCGGCGGTAGAGAGGCCGGAGAAAGTGATGGTGCCGGAGGAGGTGATGCCGGTAGCGCCTGTGATAGCCCCACCCCCCGTGATATCAAGGGTCGGAGAGTTTAAGATATTACCGAGCGTACCCGTCACGAGGATGCCGTCCGTGATGGTCCCCGCGGTCTCCGCAATCTGGATAGCATTGGTCATGGTCCCAGCCCCAGTCTGTTCGAGGAGGAGGCCATTGGTGAGGGTGCCTGAAGCGATGGAGTTGTAGATACGAGTGGCACTCACTCCAGCGGTGTCTTGGTTCTCGACTACGAAGGAGGTCGGAGTGACCACTTCTTGGAGGGTGATAATGACATTGTTACCACTGTCTGTGGTGATGGTGTTGCCGGCGGTGTAAGCACCATCGAGAGTCGAAGTACCTCCTACGGTCGTCCAGGCGCTCCCATTGTAGGTAATGAGCTGATTCCCTCCCGCATCCCACGCCAAGTATCCTTCTCCCGAGGTTGGATTGGATGGTGAAGACGATGCAGCATTGGGAAGACGGAGTCCTTGATTGGCAGTCGTATTATGAACAATGAGTCCCAAGTCTATATATGAGAGAGCAGCGGCAGCGAGTGACTGACTCCCCGAGAGACTAATTCCACCATTGGCGGTGAGTACTCCAGCAAGTGTCAGAGCACCCGTACTCGCTACGAAATCCGTACCGGCGTTCCCGATATTTGTCATGATGTTGGTGTTGGCATCAAGAGTGCCGGCCAGAGTAAACGCGCCGAGCGTATCCGTTGAAGCATCAAACGTAATGCCACCATTGGCAGCGATGGCACCACTGGAAGAAAGAGACGCAAAAGCACCGGCACCGGCGGCAGAGATACTCCAGTTGTTATCGGTGAGAGAGAGACTCGTCACTGAGGCGTCACCAATGGTGATGGTGTTAGCTTGGGAGTTGTTACCAATGGCAATCGTTTTTACGGCAGCACCAGTGTTGCCGATGTTGATCGTTTCAGCGGAAGCATCTGTACCGATATTGATGGTACCAGTAGTCCCAGAGTTGAGGGTCAGTGCCGTCGCTGCACCAGAAGCAATAGTGAGAGCTCCTGAATCAGCAATATTGTTAGTAGTGAAGGTCTGTGATCCGATGACTGTGCCCGTGATGAAGGTACCAACACCGGTGTTGGAAATTCTCGTCGATCCCCCCAAAGTAAGGACGCCAGCGGTAATAGCCACGTTCCCGGCGGTCGCCGTGATGTCTCCCGTAGCCGAGGTAATCCCAGTCGCCCCGGTGATGGCCCCACCCCCTGTGATGTCGAGTGAGGGAGAATTCAAGATGTTCCCAAGCGTACCCGTCACGAGAATACCATCAGTGATGGTACCGGCGGTTTCAGCAATTTGGATAGCATTGGTCATGGTCCCGGCACCGGTCTGCTCGAGGAGGAGGCCATTCGTTAGGGTGCCTGAAGCGATGGAGTTATAGATACGAGTAGCACTGGCTCCAGCGGTGTCTTGGTTCTCGACTACGAAGGAGGTCGGAGTGACCACTTCTTGGAGAGTAATAATGACATTGTTACCACTGTCTGTGGTGATGGTGTTGCCCGAAGTATACGCCGCATCAAGGGAGACACTGCCAGCGCCACAGTCGCTCCCAGTGCCGCTGACCACGCCACTGCTGTTCACGTGGAGACACTGGGTGGATCCAGAGATGGAAGAAAAGGTAATGGTACCAGAAGAAGTGATGCCAGTAGCACCAGTGATAGCGCCAGCACCGGAGATGTCGAGGTTGGCTGAATCGAGAATCGTATCGTAGCCGGTACCCACTACCAGGGCTCTCGTCGCTGAATTGGTCGTCGTCGTATTGGGGAGATTGATAGCAGTCCACACATCCGCGTCGGCTGATTCTGTCCAGGCCACATCGAGGCCAGTCACATTATCAGCGCCAGAGTCAGTCGTCGCCGTGAGGTCAAGCTGAAGCCCGTCAAAAGCATTGACTGATGAAGCAGTGATGTTCACCACGTCGCCAGCATTGGCGCCGGACTTGATGACATTGAACGTATCAGCAACATCCAGAGTAAAGTTGGCATCGCCACCAGAAACAATGAGATCGCCGTCGGAAAGTGTCACATCACCCGCGGCGACGGTGAGTGCTCCTGTGCCGTCAGTACCACCCGTCAAATTGACAAACGTTCCCGAATCAACCGCTATCACAATATCACCCGAGCCATTGGCCGTAATGTTCAAATCTTCGTTGGTCGCGGTCGTGATATCTGTGGTCGCACCAGAAAACACCAGTCCAGTCGAGCCAATAGTTTTGTTCGTGAGAGACTGAGCGGTCGTGAGATCAGCGAGAGTAATCGTGCCAGATGGAAGGGTGGCTGTGGTACTCGCCGTCGTCGTAAGCGTCAACGGAAATGCACCCGTTGTCGTAAAGGCATCCGCAAAGGAAATCGTCTTACCATTCGGGATAGTGAGTGTACCCGTCGTATCAGTCACTGTAAGCCCCCCGACTTTTTTGGCATTGAAAGCGTACGGTGCCGCCGTAAATCGAACCCGAGGCGACATTTCGCCGTCAGAATTAAAGTTGATGCCGAGATAGATATTGTCCGTATTGAAATCCACTGACCCCGGCAGAGCGGTCGTATCACCGAGATTGGTCTGAAAGATACCATCGGTAACCGTAAGTGACTTTGATTCGGTCCAGATATGAGTCCCAGCCGTATCTACATCATAGAGACGAAACACAAAGGTGTAGCTTCCATTGGTGACGTTCGTCCCGTTACTATTGACCACTTTTCCCTGGAAGCTAATCTGTTGATTGATGCCGGTAGCAGCAAAGGCATTTTGGAAGACGAAAAAACTGGAGAGTCCGACACTCGCCACGAGAAAAGAAACAAGGAACCAGGCCCTGAATCTATTTGGTATTATTTTTGTCTTGAGGTTTTTTGGTGAGGAATGCATACACAAAAACATCTGGGTCGGCTCACCCCGACTCACTGCCTACAGAATAGCAAAATTATCGCGCATTCGCAACGAAAAAAAGGGATCGGAAAAGAATATATCGCCTACTCGCCAGAAATGCTGAAATCAGACATGAGCGCCTCTAATTCTGCCTCTATGCCCTCCTGTCGGAACAGGGAAGACAGCGCAACGCTCACGATCAATCCATGCGAAGAGAGAAAAATTGTTTTTTCAAAGGGAGCCTCATTTTTTTCAAACAACACCCCCTGAAATGGTGCCTGGCTAAAGGGGCTTTGTTTATACGTCCCTCTATCTGCTACACGTATTTGGTAGGACGGATCACTTTCGAGGTCTGTCGTCCCACGATTCGCGACCGTAACTGCAATTTTTCGTCCGTCGATAGCCGAAGAAACGAGTAAAACACTTTCCAAGACGGGACCCTTTGGAGAGAGCTGGTGTGATTTTTCTTCATATCCACCCTCATACGAGAAAGTGACGTATTTACCTTGATAGAGCCGTTTTTTTAGATTCTTTTCCTGCAAACTGGTCCCCTCAACCTCCCGAACCCTTACCGTACCCATGACCGGCTGCGTCATCAGCCACCACAAAACATACCCGAGTCCCATACATCCCACTATAAGCCCTCCCCAAATGATCTTTTTCTTGTTTTTCGACCAAAAGGGGGGCTGGTTTGACACCGTATCCGACATTTTTTTGTTTGAAACACGCTTACACCAAAATACTCTATTTCTTTTTTCGCCACCACCCGATAAGCAAGAGGATACTCGCCAACACCAGAGCAATACTTGGCCAGGGCACAAGAAAGAGCGTGCCCTGTACCTGATCAACTGACTCTTTGCCATCGTAACGATATTCCAGAGCCAATGTATATGAGCCAGGCACAAGGAGGAGCGCAACGGACACAAATTTGGTCACAAATGTGCGCTGCGTTTCTGGCAGTACCAAACCAGATTCGGTATTTATTATGCCCTTTTGGACTATTCTTCCCACCGGATCTCTCAATACAACCGTTCCACGAGGTACAGCATGGACGTTCCCTTCATTTTGAAAGCGGAGTCGTGCCTGTGAGATACCACGCACCCATGACTTCTCGAGAGTATAGTCGAGGAGCTTCAGTCCATACACCTCTCCACCCTGCTTTTTGGCAAAAACAAGGACCGAGAGGAGCTGATTCACTGCTACCGCATTGGCATCAACGGTATTTTCCTCGTTTCCCACCTGAAACAAGACGGCTCCATAGTGGCCACCTGGAGAAAGCGACTCTCTGTTTTCGATCACCACGCGCAGTTGTTCGGACTCGCCTGACGCGAGAGATATCACGTCCTTTTCTGGTCGCATCCAGGAGGCCAGGGCATATTTACGCACCTGATTATCTGTAGCGCCGAGAAAGGCTACTCCACCACTTTCATCAAGTGAGCCAAAATCAACGACTGAGGGTCGGAGAACGAGCGGTCCATCAGTATCATTTGACAGGGTAATAAAGAATTCGACTGATTCCTCTTCCGCCTCAAATGATACTTCTTGAAAGACGGGTGCGACCGTCAGCCCAGCTTCACGTGCCTCGGCAAACCAGGGAAAGAAGCACGCTCCGCCTACAAAAGAGAGGGTAAAGACAAGAAACTTCATGGTGTCACGCTGTCTTTTTTGGTTAATCGACGCCAGACGCTTTTTACGGTCGAACGAACGCCAACAAAGGCAAAGAGGAGCACGACGAGCGTGGCGAGAAGCAGTCTCCACGGCACCACATAAAACGACACTTCTCCCTCAATGGGGATATCACGCTGTCCATCATCGTAGATGAGGAGCATCTTGGCCGTGTACTTGCCAAAACGGAGTTTGGAAGCATCATTCCAAT
>JACCDT011798647.1_pt1 | contig 16082 bp, 18 predicted proteins | sample 7446291 | NCBI WGS metagenome assembly JACCDT01 (sample SAMN15323446, study PRJNA562643) | freshwater metagenome | isolation source: river surface water | place: USA:Blue River Watershed | collected 2017-08-17 | reverse complement strand
GTTGAGCCGCAAAGGCAGCGAGCGTTGCTCATGATTTCGGCCTCGTGATGTGTTGCCAGAAATTGACGGGGCCGCCAGACCCTTGATCGCCGAGCCAACGGTTGCCGGTCCAGGTGACCAGCTCAAAGCATCCGTCAGGCTCTCCGGACAGCACCTGAACGCCCTCCTCCGGCTTGACGGAACCGGGCTTCCAGCGCTTGTCTTCGTAGGCGCGGACGGCTGCGGCGACGGCCCGCGCCCATCCGCCGTCGTAGGTTTCTGCGTAGGCCTTGAAGGCCGCAGCCAGCCCCTCGGCGTCCAGGTCTGCGTAAAGCTCTGGACGCGCGGTGTGGGCTTGCAGGGCGGGGATTGGCGCGTCCATGATCATTTTTGAGCCCCTCGTGCAGCCCTCAGCACCTTGGTGGCCAATTTGACAGCGATGATGTCCCTGACGTGGCGAGCGAAGATTTCGCGCACCAACGTGCCGGAGCCATCCAGTTCGTGCATTCCAGCGATCAAGCGCCGCTGAGCCTGCAACGTGTGCGCCATTCGACGGATATACTTGCCTGTCGGCGTGAATCCGGCGAATCCAACGTGCCTCGGATCAAGGCCTGCACGCCGCAGCGTGCGAATTGTCCTTTTGCTTTTCATGGTGTCTTTCTCCAATTTTCACTGTAAAACCACATCGAATATGTAGTATACCAGACAGCGAACCCGATGCTAACGTTCAATCGGGGTCGTTTCTCCAGATCAAAAACAACAAACAACACACGGCATGGGCCAGGTGGTGCAGCCCACTTTCTGGGTCTTTTTCTTCTCCAGATTTCCAAGCCATGATGTGACGCACGGCCGCGTCGAAATACCGATTGTCGAAATCATCAAGTCCTTTTTTCCAATTGTTGGCTCCGTATTTCGCAGCGCCCATGTTCAACACAGACACCACTTGAGCGATGGCCTTCAGCGGAAGAAGTGACCATTTCAATTTACCGCTGTCGTATTTGACAGCGGATACATCACTGTTCGGAGTCATAAAAAATGCTCCCTGCCATTCCTTTGCAGATATGCCCAAGAACTGGATGCCAAGAATCGATCGAATCCAAATGTTCTTGCATCCTTTCATTCAATTCGCGTTCGATGGCCTGAGCCCGATATCCATGACCCTCGATGTGTAAAAAATTGATCGCCTCGTACAAATCAGCAAATTTGACTATCGCACGTACAGTAGGGGTCGAATTTTCAGACATCTGCTTGTATTCATCATCGATCGAATTTTCGATTTGATCGAGAAGAGGCTCGCTGGAAGACTTCTTCAACATTGACTTGATCGGAGATGACAAATCGCCTGTGATGACCTCCGGCATATCGTGCCAAAGAGCCCATTGCATGATTTCCAATTTGAAAGACGTAGCCACTGCACTGGGAAGTCTTGTCGCACTAATCAATTGATCGGCCACTTCAATAGCTATCAATTGAACAAGTGCGTTGTGTTCTGCCAGAGTCTGGTCTCTCAAAACCCTGACCATGTGCCATCGGCGCAAATGCCCAGTTCTCAATTTTTGAGCCAAAGTGAGATTAGCCATCAAACTTCCCTCCCGTTATTGTCAGAATGCAGACCGTGCTGTTCCAAAGCAGCTACACACAAAGCGGAAACTTGGATCAATTCACTTCTGATCGAATTCCGGCCCGAACCGCCCTTCACAGAAGCCAACTTTGCTTCATTGAGTTCTGACTCAATCAAGAGCAGCCAAGCTCCCATGCTATGCTGCTCATCCTTGTGTTTTTGAACTTGGAAATCTCGTTCAGAATCGATGGCGCTGTAAATTTCTTGACGTTTGCTCGCAGCCATAGTCACACTTCCTTCGAATCAAAAGAAGTCATGTCTTTGTCGTCCGGCCCGAAATTGACAATGCGAACTTTGAGTCCAGACACACTTTCAATATGCCTGATCATTCGGATCGCGTCGGCCCGAGATGGCATGTAGTTGCAAAACGTCAATGCGATGTACGATTTTTCATCGCAGCATTGATCACGCAAATGTTCAAGCTGCATCTCACTGAAAGTGAAAATCCGTCGGGGCAGCTTGGTGACTGTGGTGAGTTCAGTGGATTGCCCAATCTGGTCGAATGTAATTTCAACAGAATCTTGGTAGACCGGCCCACTGCTTCCGGTGCGATTGTTCACCCGGATTGGAAACGTACGCAAGACCCACACAGTTTCGATCTGCGAAGCCCACGACCAGGGCAGGCCACAGTCCTGGGCTACCGCCCATGGAGTGGTGTCCCTGGCTGTCACATACGGGTAAAACCCATGATGAATCGAAAGGCCAAAACCTTGACTGCCTTCAATCATCACATCGGCATGACGTTCCAAAGCTCGAAGGTAATCGAACCGATCAGCAACGTATCTGGCCAGCGGCGTTCCGCTGAAAGATGTGGATGCGATATTGTTGATCAGTGGGTGACGGCGCATCTTTTCGATTTGCGCCGCCATGCCGCCCTTGACAGTAGACCCAATGTTCGTCAGGCCGCCCAACATCTCATGATGAGCGTGTTCAGAAGTAACCACGCCAGCATGTTCATGGATGATGATCTGTTTCTCATCCAACAGCCCCATGCTACGAGCTTGATTGATTTCGAATTCCAGACGTTCTGGATCGATAAGAGCCCCTGGGCCGATGAAAACTTCGCGCACAGTCTTACTGACCACACTGATCGGAAGCATGATGTGCATGATTTTGTTACCCTCCCAAACGTAAGTATGACCGGCCGAGGGAGGGAAGGCAGCAACTGCAGCCGTATATGGATGTCGTCGGCTAAGCCATCCGACGACAGAACCTTTGGCTTCCGAGCCAAATTGTCCTCCGCCGACAAAAGTCTTCGTGCCGTTTGGTGTTTGATCAGGTTTCATCTTTTCTCCAAGTTAGTACAGTAACACATCACTTCACAGCTTCCCACCAATTGGGACCTTCGCCGCTCTTCTCAAGCATCAAGGGAACGTTCATCCACTTGAATTCATTGCGAACCACTTCGCAACAATCCGCCCAACATTTAGCGGAAGCACTTTTAGGCACAGACATACTGAACGAATCATGAGTGTTCAGAATTATCCTACCGCCGTGTGATTCTAAAACAGGGTCAAGAATTTGTATTGTCCTCTTATTGATATCCGCAGCAGTGGCCTGGATCAGAATGCCACTAGCCTTGTAAAGAAATCTCTTGTCTGGGAATCTCAGCCTCCGCCCGTACTTTGTTTTCACATACCCGCGAGCACCCGCTATAACTTTGGCCCGCGTGGCCAACTGTTTCACTCCGGGCAACATAGAATGGTAACGTTTGATTACTTCAACAGCTTCTGGTCCAGGTTTCTTGTATCTGATGAGTTCATCTTTATCATTTGTGAATTCGGCCCATTTCCATGGCATGCCCATCTTATCTGCTATCGATCCTTCTCCGCTGTTGAAAATCATGCTCAGATTCAACTGCTTGGCGTTAGCTTGTCCAGAATAGGTGGCATTTCTAGGCAAACCAGTCAAATCGGCGACAGCTTGATGAAAGTCTGTGTTTATGTCTTTCTGGTATATAGCATTGATCTTCTCATTGTTGACCAGATGTGCAAAAACCCGAACCTCTTGGCTGGCCATGTCGCCGTCGAGCCATGTGTGGTCATCGTTATCCGGTAGAAACAACGATTTCACCACCTTCGCGACCTCTTTATTGCGCGAAGGTATTTGTTGCATGGCAGGGGACGTGTAGCTAAGTCTTCCGGTCGAAGTCCCGTTTCCTTCCCCTTTGGTCTGATTGATCGATGGGTATACCCATCCATCTACCGATGATTCGAGAACATGTTTTGCTATGAAAGTGTCAGCAGTTTTTATCAACGACCGAATTTCCAGAATTAGATTGGCCTTCGGGTCATCCTCCATGCTTCGCAGAGCATCGGAATCTATGGAGGGGGCACCGGAATCAGTGGACTCAAGGCGGTTGCCGCCTGTGTACCATTGACCATCTGAATGTTTCACCGGGTTGAATATGCTTCGAATCTGTGGAGAACTATTGACATTCACTGGTTTTCCGACTATACGATTCAGTTCTGATTGCGCTTGGCCAAGCGCATCGAGCACTTTGCCGCGGGCTGCCTCGGCTCTAGCAGTGTCTACTCGGATCCCCCCTCTTATCATCTTGATGAGACTGGGAGTTACCGAACGTTCGAAATTGACTATGTCTCGAATCCCTTGTCGGTCTATCTCTTTCTCTTGCCACCTCCAAAGTCTTAAAGCCAACTCTGCATCTTTGGCAGCGTAAGGTGCAACGACGCTGGACGGAGCCCTGGATATGTTGCGCATCTGGACATTTTTGGTCGACTTCCCGCCGAACAATTCAGCCAAATCCGAATATACTTCCTTGACTTTGGTCTCTTTCAGGTATTTGGAGCACAAAAAGTCCAACGAATACTCTCGTTCATGCTCGTTTATCAAGCAAGCGCGGACGACAGTATCATCTGCTTTGTCTAAAGGGATATGGCACCCAACTTCCCTGAGCATCATATAATCGAACGGGAAATTGTGGGCCACGACACGAGATACCCAAGGAAGGGCATCGGAAAGCCATCGGAGCGCTCCGGGCTGTTCGCGAATATCGAAATAGCCACTCCAGGTCCCAAACGCAACGGAGAACCCGAAAGCACGATCGACTCGCAGCTTCAGACCCGTGGTCTCAGTGTCCACGGCGATGATTTCTTTTGGAGGGATTCGCGGGAAATCCACGGGAGACATCCTTTCTTCTTTAGTCTTTTAGAGCCGGAGGGTGGATCCTCCGGCTCTGTTGGCCACTACTTGTAGTGTCGGCCGAAAGTTCACATGTCTGCGTCGGCGAACTCGTTGGCCCCTTCGGAAATAGCACGCATGGAAGCGCTGAAGGGAGTGCCGTCTTCAATGAACTGAACAGCAACAAGTTCGAGACTCGCGCCACCCTTGGAAGGAGTGCCATAGGCCTTGGCGCAAATGTTGGCCCGAACATAGCAGCCGCCGTAAATGACGCTGGACTCAACGATTTCCTGTCCATTGCGATCGACACAGGCCGGACGAGCTTTGTTGGTGGCCTTGATGAGCCAGTGCCCGTGCATCTCTGGATCATCGTTGTCATCGCCATCGTTCACGCCGAACTGGTCGAATTGGGCCGGTTTCTTCTTCGGATAAAGAGCAGAAATGGCCGATTCCTGGCTCTTGCGCAAAGTAACAAGGTAGTTGTCGGCCGCATCACCCTTGGGGAGCATCAGAGTCAACTGGTACTTGGGGTCCCCACCTTCGAATGCCTGGGGAGTGAACAAATGCGGGTAAGACGCACGGCCTTTGGGGCTGATGAAACGAGCAGAACGCTCAACTTTGATGTTTGAAGAGGTAGCCATGATGAAGTTTCTCGATTTTAACGATGGTCAGGATAAAAGTGAACCGTAATTGACCAGTTTTTACGATTCAAGGGCAGGGAAGTCCCCCGCACCATTCCAAGGAGCGCGCTTATCGTCCTGTACAGTAAGCGCAGGGCTGTAATCAGCGCGAACAGTCATGGATTCAAAAATCGGGTGCTTTTTCCCGATCAATTTTTCAGCGTCTCCGATGCCCATGGGAACTATTTTACTAGCTGTACCGGCTGGCACACCAGCGTCAATCAGAGCCTTTACAGCTTCGATGTTGTCTTTCCATTTACGGGCCCCGCCAGTACGAACCAATTTGAATCCTTCGACTTTGCCACCGGCCAAAAGTCTAGAAATGGCGAATTTACGGATGTCTGAAGTCCATTGCTCGATCTGTGCCAAATGGGGAAGGATGGCTTTCAAATCGAAATCGCTCAAAGTGTATGGATCGGCCAACTTGAAATCATGAACAGCCACCTGAACGTTGAAATCCGATCGAGCTTTGCAATTAGAACGAACTGGGCAAAATTTGCAGTTGTTCTCGCTGGGGACGAATTTAGCATCGGCACACAGGGCGGCTTGCGACGCCTTGATGACTTTGTTCGCATATTTGGTCAATTCTGCCGACGGCATAGCATGTGAATCAAAGTGATTCAAGCTTGGTTGAGCGATATGCATCACGACTTCCACAGGCGGTTTGTCACTGTGGAAATCAGAAGGCAAAACATTGAATTCAGACAAAACTGCTGCCGCGTAAATCATCAATTGTGGATTGTCAAATGCGTCGACTTGTTGACTTCCGGTTTTCAAGTCGATGATATGGACAACATAAGGCTGGACGACGATGGCATCCGCCGTGCCCCAGATGTCTGACGTCAATTGAACTTTGCGTTCGACAAACAGACTACTGGTTACGTGCTGCTCATGGATGTTCAGCACGTAACTGATATATTCGTTGACAATTCGAAGATCTTCAGCTTCCATCCCGAAATCTGTCTTCGAACCTTGAAGAATCCCAGCGGCGATCTCATGCAGCCGAGTCCCACGTTCAGCCTGTGGGGATGTGGTATTTTCAACTGTTTCACTGGCCAACAACGAACCAGGACAGTTCATCCAACGATGAGCAGCAGACGGGGAAAAACGAGCATGGTCAGACATTGGCAGCCTCTTTGTGTGAAAGTCGAAGATTCAAAATACTGTTGTTATAGCATTGGTCATTCCCACTCCACATGAGCACTTTGACCTTGGAGATTCCTCGATCCACCAAAGCGATGAGAAACAAAGAAGTGCTGATGGAACTGCCACTCGGAAGGACATAATCGATAGCGGGATCGAAATCATCTGCGGCCCGATGAATGTCGACAGCCAAAATGTCATTGGCTGCTGATCCGGGGACGAACGAATAGACCTTATCGCTCAGGGAGACAATATTGCCGTATTTCCTGGCCGCAGAGTAATCGGTCTTCGGATTCATGTTGGTGACGATGACTTTCGATCGTCGATTCAGGTCGTTCATTTTACTGATCCTTTAAACTGTGAGCCTCATTAAACCACAGAAGCTTTCATTCCCTGAATATCCAACCGATCCTTGTTGGAGTCCAACCATTGGGCCAAATCAGACTTGGCTTGAAGAGCTTGCATGATAAGCACATCGATGCTGTCGTCAGTGATCAGATCGACGATGAGCACTGTTTTGTTCTGGCCGATTCGATATATACGATCTTCAGACTGTTTGCGATTGATATAACTGAAATTGCTGCTGTAATAAACTGCCACATTGGCCGCGACCATGGTGGTTCCAACTCCGCCCGAACTCTGAGTGCTCACCATGAACCGAGCATCGCCTGATTGGAGGGCGCGTATGGCTGTGGCACGTGCTTGCTCGCTTACGTCTCCGTGAATTTGAACTACTGAATTCAGGCCGTATTTTTTGCTGAGAGCTTCAAATACTGCCTGGATTTCATGCCTGTAGTTGCACCAGATGACCATGGATTGATTTGCGTATTCTTCGCACAAAACCAACACTTCATCTACCTTTGAAGTGTTGATGTGTTCATACCCATTGGATTTGTAGACATCGTCTGATGTCTTTTCCATGATCGGGACAAAACCGCCCGCTATGTGGTGTAGTCTGACCATCAAGTCGAGAGAATTGGTAGTTTCAATCTCTCGATAGTCGAGACGTTTTTTGTCTGCCAGTTCTTTGTAGTCTCTGGCCTGGACTCCCTGCATCTCAACAACCCGAGTGGTGTAAACTTTGGAGGGCAACGATAAACAATCTTCAAATCGTGCCCGAAAAATATAAGGGTCGATCGACGATTTCAATTCTTCAGTGTTCTGATATCCGACGATCTTTTTGCTCATATACCCGCCCATTTTGCAATAACGGTCACGGAACGAATAGAAGTCTGGGTATCCAATGATTTTCTCATGCAGAATGTTAAATTGAGAAAACAAATCTTCAATGCCATTGCCGATCAAAGTGCCCGAGATGATAGTGGACGACACGCATTTTTTGGACAATTCGATGCAGGCTTTGGTCCTCAGAGCCTGGGGATTTTTCATCAGATGAGATTCGTCAATAACCAAAGCACACTTGCCCAATTCAATGAACCTCTTGCCCATGCTTCTGGCCAGAAGCTGGCCTATGCTCTCCGCCGTGGCAACAAGAACAGCCAGATGTCCAGCTTTGAATTCAGGTATGGATTTGCGAGAATCTTTCACCAGTTGGATGTCATAAGGCACCGGGCAATGTTTGTCAAATTCTTGTGCCCACACCATTCGGACAGTCTTAGGCGCTACGATCAGAACTCGTTCGATAGTCCCATCGAGAAATTTAGCCGACAGACCGTCTATACACATCTTGCTTTTGCCCAGACCTGGGTCTGCAGCAAGACACGATTCGCGTCTCCCATACACTTTTGCACTTCCAATTTTCTGGTATGAGTACGGCTCAGTCTTGAATTTGAAATTCTTCGGCCAATCCAATTCGACTGACGGAGAAGAGCCAAAACCGTCGAACAATTCAGCAGCACTGCTGGAAACGAACAAATCCGCCATCTGCGATACCGTTTGAGCAGCAACTCGACTGGGTTTGATCGCCCAACATTTGGAATTCTGAACCCAACGCGTTCCAGGTATCCGACGAAATATGCCCGAAGCTTCGTCTGTAAAGACATAGAACAATCGACCGTTGTTGGACATGCTGACAGTGGTGGTCATGTTTTCAACTTCCTGATCAAATTCGACATCTGCATGCGCTTCATTCCATGTCCGATGTCAGTTCTGGAGTGAAACGCTTGAAGCTTTACGAGCGTTTCAGGAGGCAGGGAGCTATATTTATAGCCGAACGATTCAACGAACGCCTCCAAAGTACTTTCCCGTGTCTCGGAGAGGTATTTTCGGGGAGTGACGACCTTCGACAATGTCCGGACAGCAGGCAGAGACGATTTTTGTATGGGGGCGACCGGGGCGACCGGGGCGACCGGAATCGAAGGAGTGCTTACGGGCAACTCATGTGGGAACGCGTCTGCGTTCGCCGTGCTGGCCGCGATCTTTGGTGACCCCTTGCAAACACAACAGAAACAGAGGGCTTCCTTTTGTTGTTTGTTGCTCACGATCTTTACCTTTTGTGTGTTTTTGGCGTGACCTCAGCGCCTAGGCGCTGAGGACTCGTCTTTACTTGTGAACCATCAAGCCGTGACCATCTTTTCGGCCATGGAGAAAGCACGTGCCTTCAGATTGGCACCAGCGCCGAACCAAGCCGACTGCAGGCGCGTATCGGTCGACTTGCTTGCCTTGTTGAAATCGACGTACCTAGTGCAAGCGTTGAGCAATCCCCACACCGTGCCCTTGGCCGATTCGGTAAGCTGGCCGATGCCGTGTTCGTAAGTCTCGATCATGCCGTTCAACGCAGGACGAGAAACCGTCAGATCGACATCTGATTCATCGGGGTACAACAGATCGAGGAAAAACTGCACAGCATCCTTACGGCTCACAGTCATGCGGGCCATTTCAGTGGCCGTGCTCTTGAATTTTGACCACCCCTCGCCCATCACTCCGAGTTGAGCTTTCACCCGCTGGGCGTCGAAGTCAGTGCTGTGGGGCACACGAACGACATTCTTGCCTGACGAATCGGCAACGGCCAAGGTGTTTTGGCACACCACCCGAACAGTGGTGAGCATGGCCGTGTTGCTCATGGAACCGTCAAGGCTCGTAGCCATGAGCAGATAGGGCAGGATTTGACCATCACCGGGAAGAGAGAAGGAATCGTCGAAACGAGCCAGCGCCCAAAATTTTGCACCATCTGCCAGCATACCAGCAGTCTCCATTTTGGCGTTGCCCGCTTCCACGACATCCCGGAAAAATTCGAGACATTGCTTGGGCTGAGTGATGCGGAAATTGGAAGACATCACGCTCAGGGGAGCGCCAGTATCGGACCGGTGGATCACAAACCGATTGGGCATGGTAACGAAGTCCTTGCCGTTGTGGTACCGCACCGGGGCCCTGACCGCTTCCCAGTTGAAACCGCCTTCAGTGCCCCACTCTTCGAGGCTGGCATCAGCGGTCATATAGTTGCCCAACTGGTGCCATGCGGGTTCGCCCGTCAGAGCGAAATTGACGCGGGAATTACTCATGTCGATATCGTGTGCCATGATGTTTCTACCTTTGAACGTTTGGGATGGAGGAAGGGGCAGGAAAGTCTGGATCAACGGCGAGCGTGGTTGGCCGAATCGACGACGAACTTCATGGTCATGGTGCCCTTGCGGATGGCATTGCGGATGGCATTGCGGGCATTCATGGAACGCTGACCGGGATTGAGATGCGACCAAGCAGAAGGTTCGAACCCGGCAATATCGACGATCTGGTCGGCGTCCAGGCCACGAAGAGCCTTGGCCAATTCATCGCCCTTGTCGTAGGAACGATTGCCAGACGCAGACTTGACGCGATCATAGACTTCGCGATAGCTGGGCTTCACAATGTCCTTGGTATCCACAGCCACTTGAGCCATGGCGGCAGCGGCCAGCACTGCATCATTGCGGCTGATGCTGGAACCATTGGCCAGCTTGACCCAACGACCGGCGAAAGCCGCGATGGCCACCGGCTTGTCATTGACCAGGACGATCTGGCCAACGGTGAGGGTCGTATTGTTGATGGTGATGGAGTTCATGATCTAGGTCCTTTAAAAATCTCAGCCAAAATCGACTGAAACTATATTACAACATATCTGTGGTAATCTCGTAATTCCCCAGTTACAATTTGTTACAATTTCGTGTCGACGACCTGGATTCGTTGCTTGTTTCCAGACCCCTTTATCTCCAGGACTCCAGAGGTGATAAGAGCAGCGATGATGGAACGAATGTGCGACGCTTTTCCTTGCACAGCTTTTTCTACAGCGTTTTTAGATTGAGGGCCGTTTTCAGTTAGGAATTTGATGATCGCATCGGTCACTTCCTGGTTGCGTTCATCAGTGGCCGACTGCTTCGCAGCTTCTTTGTAGATTTCGCGTTCTTCAGAGGACGACACTTCTGGATAGGACACGCGCGCCCGTATAGTCTGGTCTTTGCCCCATGGAGTGGGCACTGTCTCTACGTGGACTTCACTGGTGAACATCAATTCCTTGTATGCAGGGTCGTACCTGACCTTGCCCAACTTCATGAATCTCTTGTCTTCAACGTTCTCTTCTCGAAAACAAAATGCAGTGGCATTAGCATCGCCCTCGAATGCCCCAGCGCCGCGAACTGTAAGAGCGTCGACATCAGCACGAGATAGACTTTTAGGAGTATGAGCCACTAACCACAAAGGAGTGCCATCAAGGACTTGTTTGACTGCTGCTAAAGTGGCAGCAGCGGTCGCATTGTCGTTTTCATCTGCTATCGCAAAAATAGCAGATGACGTGTCCAGAATGACCAGAGGGCGAATTTGAAAAGAGCTTGCGGGAAGCTCTGTCGTGTTGGCAATAGACAGATCGGCCACAATTCGCGCAACAGTTTTGGGCTCCAGACGCTTGGCCTCGTAAACTAGAAATCGATCACGAACAGAACTGGGAGGAATGGAGTTGAGTTTACACGCAGCCACCAGTATGCTCTCCACCTGAAACGAATCCTCGGTGATATAGATTATGCGACGATTCAGAACAGGGCGCATCGGATGATCGGCGGGGCACAGATGCGCGACCAACATCGCCAGACTTACAATCTGACTGGTCTTGCCCACGCCCGGTGCGCCCGCAATGACTGTGATACCCCAAGCAAGGAATCCATCCACAGTCCACTCGATCGGGTTGAAGCGAGAAAATGTGCTGTCCACCCTTCGTAAAGGACAGGGGTCAATACTCGGAACAGGTTGTACTTTCTGAGCATAAGATCGGGCACCAGCCAAAGCTTCGCGCCATTCAAACAACACTCGATGAGCACGGTCCTCCCCCCTGTTGGCACGGGCCGCGATCTGGAACGCATCCAGAGTCAATTGCTCTGGCCATTCCCCGGAAGCTACCAGGGAAGTGGCCGCTAAGATGCCGGAGTGCAAATTCTCACCAGTTCGGAGGGCATTCAGCGCTGAACGTTCCAGAGACGGTCGCTCAGTTCCCTTTATCTCCCCCCCCTCCGGACCCACTGCATCAAATTCGGCAGCATATAGAGGGTGGGCTTGTCCTGACCCACCCCGAACAAATGTGCACGGTGTGGGTTTTAAATCTAGAAGATCGAGGGGAGCCCCAGATACTGCCTGACCGCGAGGCTTGCGGCCGGAAGAGACCAGATGACCGTAATAATAACCTTGCTTGGCAGACCAGGACTCAGGGGAAAGCGACCCCTCCATAGCCGTGTTCAGACGAGAGACCATATCGCCATAAACTGACGGGTCCAGCGGTTTGCTTGTCGGAACTACTACCCGCCATCTGGGCTTATCTGGTGTCGAACTGGCAGTTTCCAAGACCACTCCGGTGACTCCGGAAGCCTCCATCATACGGGCAGCTAGTTCTATAGGGACCGTGCCGCTGTCGTGGTCTCCGAATACCGCTGTGAACGACAGCGGTACTTTCTTTTTACGGTGGGTCGATCCGTCGGTCACAGTGACTCGATCCAGCAGAGTGCCACCCAACATCGGAAGCTGGCTCTTACTGTCGGCTACAGTTCGACTGTTGAGTTCCACTAGTTCGGCCAGGGTTATCTCCAGCGCATCACCTGAGCTTCGGTCCTGGTGCCCCTGGTAAGACCGGAGGATGACTTTCTGGCTATCTCTATCTTTCATGGCTGCATTCACTGCGAGTCTGTGTGGAGTCGCACATTAGAACACAAAAAAAGTCGAAAGACGAACGTTCAAATGAGCAGAAACGGACGGGACGAGAAAGGACGAGAAAAACACCTAGACCCCTCCCCCAGATATGTTCATCGAACAGCTTTTCTTTCTCGTCCCTTTTCTCGTCCCCCTTAAACCAGGGACGAGGGACGAGAGAGAGGAGCGGGGCTCCTCCTCTCTATCCCTCCTCCTCGTCCCAACCCACTGGGACGAGAAAGGACGAGAAGGGACGAGAAGGACGAGAAAGAAACCCTGGACGATTGAATATAGCGACTAGTTCCATTTTGTGGTATCATACTGGGTATGACCGACCAAAAAACACTGTTCCCTCCGGGTGCTGAAGGCACTGACCCGGCTGATGCACTTCTGAAGTGGTTGTCTGCCGAACAGGCACAAGGGCGCTACTACAGCAAGAGAGACCTGGGCAATTTGACGCTTTCGGAAAAAAGGAAGGCTGAATGCCCTCCTTTGTCCAGGTCGAACATCGTTCGAATGGCTGACGAACTTCTGAATCGAAATCGAGTGCGGATGGTCGACCCGGTATATTGCAAATTGTTGGTGGAGGGCGACGCGATCATCATGACTGACCGTGGTTTTTCAGAGTATGGCCAGAAAGCCTGAACAGCTAGTCTGGGATGCTCTCTGGGCATCCTGTGGTTCAGAAATGCTTCTCCAACGCCACGAAGATAGTCTCTCTTGCGGCATTCCGGATGTGTCGGGGGTAATATACCGGCGCGAATTCTGGTGCGAACTGAAGGCCTCCCGTGGCCTCGGGGCTTTGAAGCTCCGACAGAGACAGTTGAATTGGATGTACGCCAGACAGCGGCGAGGAGTGGATTGCTTTCTACTTGCCCGCCGCGATCCGGATGAATGGGCCGGGTGTCTGATGTATCACGGCAACTGGTTGGTTTTGTCTGAGAACATCAAGAGCACAAATTTTGCAGATTTGGCCCAGTTAGGTGATTCAGATTCGTCGCCGTCTGTTCTGATTAAACGAAATTTGTCGCATTGTGTCAAATTTGAACCGGCTTGATCGGATTCCCCGATACTGTTAGAATCGGGGCATGGTAACTCCCCCCGCCAAGATCGCCAAAGCGCCTGGGCCTAAAAAGGCATTTGACACGGCCAACAAGATTATTGATTGGGCTGCTGTCGAGCGTGACTTTCGAACGAATAAACTTACCTACAGGGAAATGACCGCCAAACACGGCGTGTCCGGCGTTTCGATCTGGAAGAAATCGATTAAGTTAGGGTGGACACGTGATCTGGCGGATGCAGTAAACGTAGCTACTAAGGCCCTCCTGACTGCTGATGCAGTAAAAAACGCAGTGACTGCTCAGATTGAGCAGAATGTTAAGGAAGGTCTAAACGAAACTACTGTTGCAGTCCTTGCCGCTGCTGAACTGAACAAGCAAGTCATCCTCACTCACCGCAATGACGCAGTGCAAGCTCGCGTCACTTTGGACAAAGCCAAGACTCGCGTCCTTGCAATCATCGACAATGCAAAAGACCCCAAAACTGTTGTTTCTCTTGTGGGCGCTGTCGAATCGTTGTCTCGCACCACAAAAAACGTCATTGAGATTGAGCGCAAGGCATACAACCTGGATCGCTCTGAAGAAACGCCTCCTGAAGACGACCTGAGTGATGACGAGCTTGACCGTCGAATCGCTGCCGCGCTCGCGAAATGAAAAAATAGCACTGCTGCGGCTTCTCAACGAGCGCAGAAAGAGGTTGGCCGAGTCCAACCTGTTCAACTTTTACCGCGACTATGTCTGGCCTACCGTCGAAGGCGTGAAGCCTTTCGTCGACAATTGGCATATCAGAGCAATTTCTGAACATCTGGAAGCGGTAAGCGCGGGCCAGATAAAACGACTTCTGATCAACATCCCGCCTAGGTGTGGCAAGTCCAATCTGGCGTCCGTTGCTTGGCCTGCATGGACTTGGATCAAGCGCCCAGAGGTTCAATGGCTTTGCGGCTCTTACGCTGAGAAACTGGCCATTCGCGATTCTCTTCGAATGCGCCGAGTGGTGACGTCGCCCGAGTACATTCGTGATTTTGGCAATTCCTTCAATTTGATGGATGATCAAAATCAGAAGGTGAGATTCCAGAATGACAAGAAAGGCCACCGTATCGCGTTTGGCATGACCGGTGGTGTTATGGGTGACGGAGGTGACATCTTGTTGGTGGATGACCCGCATGACCGGCAAGGTGCGCACTCGGAAGCTGAACGCAGTGCTGCACTCACTACATATGATGAAGCTCTGGTCACTCGGTTGAACAACTATTCAACCGGTGCAATCGTCATCATCATGCAGCGATTGCACCAGAATGATCTGTCAGGTCATGTGTTGAAAGAGAAGGGCTGGGATCACTTATTGCTTCCGATGGAGTACGAACCCGGACGCAGTAAGACTACCAGCATCGGATTTAAAGACCCGAGAGTTGTAGAGGGTCAGGTGCTAGACCCTGGACGGTTCCCGCCAGTTGCACTGGAAATGTTGAAGGGGTCGTTGGGCGAATATGGGACGGCCGGTCAATTGCAGCAACGCCCCTCGCCCGCTGGTGGCGGTATTTTGAAGCGCGAGAAATTCAGGCTGTGGCCCGCGACTCGTCAAATTCCTCCGTTGCATTTCGTCATCCAGAGCTACGACACTGCGTACACAGCAAAGACGTCCAACGATCCCTGTGCAGGCAGTGCTTGGGGTGTGTTCGAACACGGGGGTCGCAGGCACGTTATGTTGCTCGAATGTTGGGCCGAGCATCTTGCTTACCCAAAAGCACGCCAGCGCATGCTGGACGACTGGAAAAATGCGCGATATGGAGGCGACCCGAAAGACCCGCTCAACAAGTCATGCAGGGCTGATGTGGTCTTGATTGAGGAAAAATCGTCAGGCATTTCTCTAGTCCAAGAGTTGCAACTTGCCAATCTGCCGATCAAGGGGTATAATCCCGGCAATGCTGACAAGACGGCTCGCGCCCACATGGCTGCGCCGTTTCTTGATCAAGATATTGTGTGGGTGTTGGAATCCAAACGCGACAAAGGGGAACCAGTCAAGTGGGCCAGACCTTTTCTCGAACAATGCGAGCAGTTCCCCAACGGGGAGCATGACGACATGGTAGACACGTTCACCCAGACGATCATCTATCTGCGCGATGCTGGGCAGTTGGAGTTGCCGTTTGTGCCCGACGAGCAACCGGAAGAGGTTGATTATTACGAGCGCGGTCGGGGTCGTCGGCCCGAGAACGTGTACTCGCTATGAGCGGCCCCGGCGCTCTGGTCAGGATCGCAGCCGCGCGAGTGCCGCGTGCGCAGCCTTGGGTCGGGGTGCGTCCAGAAACGCTGCGGCTCATCGAACTTCAAACCCACGACCTGTTGGGCAACCCGTTGGGGCGC
>JACCDT011441305.1_pt1 | contig 16091 bp, 16 predicted proteins | sample 7446291 | NCBI WGS metagenome assembly JACCDT01 (sample SAMN15323446, study PRJNA562643) | freshwater metagenome | isolation source: river surface water | place: USA:Blue River Watershed | collected 2017-08-17 | reverse complement strand
GACCACGGGAGACCTCGAGGAGCTCCCTTGACCATCGATACCCATAGTGTGAACCTGTTGCGAGCCTTTTGCATCAATAAAAGGGTGATTTTCACAAGATTTTTTTATTCATTTCTCGGCGATTACGCATGAAAAATGGGGCGATTTTCCGTACTAGCCGGTATCGCCCCATTTTATAAATTACTTATTAGTAACTTATTGACCGCTCCACAACTTCATCTCTGCTGCAAAAGGATCAAGACCCATTGGTCCTAACTTCAATGCATAGCTATGGAACTTCTTCATGTTGAAGTTGCTGCCAAGTCGCGCCTTTGCATCTTCACGGGCGGTCATCCAAACACGTTCTCCAACCTTGTATGAAATAGCTTGTCCTGGCCATCCCAAGTAACGATCAGTTTCACTGCGTGAATGATCCTCATCCAGCAAAGCTTGCTCATTAAGTAACTTACGTGAGCTTTCTGCATTCCACACATTGCCATCGAAATCCTTGTAACCAAGGTGCATTCCGATATCAACAACGATTCGCGCAGCACGTAAAGCTTGTGCAGATAGGTAACCCATTTCAATTCCTGGTTCATCAAATGCACCAAGTTCATTCATGAAACGTTCTGCATACAAAGCCCAACCTTCGCCGTATCCACTGACCCAGGCGGCTTGGCGCTGGTAACGGCTTAAGCGATCCTTCTCAACTGTTGCAGTTCCAATTTGAAGATGGTGACCAGGAACAGCTTCGTGGTACCAGGTTGAAACCAAGTGCCAGTTGCTAACTTCATTCTTACCAAGCATTGGAATCCATGTTGTGCCTGGACGAGATAGATCCTCTGAAGGTGGGTTGTAATAAGGAGCAGAAGCGCTGCCTTCAGGAGCAAGTCGAGCCTCACAAATAGCGATTCGAGGATCAATCTCAAAGAACTCGCCATTCATGCGCTTCATCGCTGCATCTGTGAAATCTTGAAGGTACTTCACTACATTTTCCGGACCAACAACCTTGTACTTAGGATCATTATCCAAAGTATCTGCAACCTCACGAAGTGTTTTTGCTTCAGGGTTGATTACCTTGGCAAGCTCCCACATACGATCATTAATCGCCTTGAGCTCCTGCTTACCCCACTCGTATGTTGCAGGTAGATCAAGCTGAGCACCTGTGAAGTAGCGAGCCCAGACCGCGTAACGCTCTGCACCAACCGCATCATCGGGTGTTGCTATTGGTAGGTACTTAGTTCGCAAAAACTCAGCGGTTTCAGCCGATGCCTTTTCTGCAAGCTTTGCCGCCTCATGAATCGCTGGATACTTTCCATCAGCATCAAAGTTCTTACACATAGCGCTGTATCCACCATTGGCATAGCTATCCAACTGGGCGATAACACCATTTACTTGACGTTGCGCAGTTGTCTTTCCTGACTTAGCAACGGTCAAAATAGTTTCGCACCAAGACTTATATGCGCCATCCACTGCAGCTAAACGCTTAGCAATATTGTCGAAATCTTGAGCATTGTTCTTTGGCATCAGCTCAAAGATTGAACGAACATTTGAGGGTGGTGATGTCAAAACATTCCACAAGACAAATGCTTCCTGGCTGTCATGAAGTGCTAGTCCTGATTCAAGACGCTCGGTCATTACAGCTTTTGCGATGCGATCGATCTCATCGATTGGTTCGAGGGCAGCCAACTTCTTTAAAGTTTCACGGGTTAGATTGGCGCTAACTTCAGCAGCCGCAATAGAAAAGTCATCTAACTTGTCCTGGTTTAAACCATTTCCAAGATAGGTGCAGCCCATTGGGCTTAAAGCTGCTTCTTGATCGATGTAAACATCGCTGATTTCAAATATGGGTGATCTATGAGTCATGGCGCAAGTTTGGCAGTGGCGTGTGGCTTTGTCCACGGGTGAACATCAGTATTTACCCTAGGATTACGCAATGACTCAGGCACCAGTAATACCTCCAAAGCTACGTGGTTGGTTTCACCTAGGTGCTACTCCAGCGGTCATCATCGCCTCCTTGGTTCTTTTCATCTTAAGTAAAGAGTCTCTGAAATTTGCCGTCGCTATTTACTCAATTACAGCGATCATGCTCTTTAGCGTCTCTGCCATTTATCACCGTGTTCCGTGGGTGCCAGCAAAGAAGAAAATTTGGCGCCGGTGGGATCATGCAAATATCAACTTACTCATTGCAGGTTCATACACACCATTTGCAGTTGCCTTGCTTGAAGGTCGCGATCGAACAATTCTGCTTTTAGTTGTGTGGATTGGTGCAGCGATGGGTGTTGGCTTACGAGTCTTTTGGATTAACGCACCACGTTGGCTTTATGTAGCCAATTACCTACTGTTGGGATGGGTCGCAGTTTTCTACACACCTGCGCTGTATCGAGCGGGTGGTTTATGGGTGTTACTACCGATTGCAATTGGCGGACTTTTTTATTCAGTAGGTGCGATCTTCTACGCGCTCAAGCGCCCCGGGCGTGAAGCCAAGTACTTTGGCTTTCATGAGCTCTTCCATATATTCGTTCTGGCCGCATGGATCTCGCAGTACATAGCCATCTCAGTGGCGATTTACAGTAAATAAGCCTTTGCTCTAACCTAAGCCCAGTTCTATAGGTATTTAACTGAGGCGGGGTGCACCATGGCGGAAAAGAAGAGCTTCCTTAACTGGGTCGGCTTTACTGGCGAGGATGAAAGCTCAAACCAACCTTCATCAGTTGATCGCATCCGCGAACTTGAGGCACAGATCGCAGATCTAAAGTCACGTCGCGATATCACCGGTTTAACCAAAGAAGAGTTTGAGATTCTTGCAACAGAGACAGCGATGTCGATGATCAAATCTGCGCAGGCTCGTGAAAGTAAGGCACAAGCTGCAGCATCACGTTTGGTTGCAGAGACAACACGTGCGACTAAGGAAGAGTTAGAAGCAGCTGATGCAAAGGCGCGCTCAATTCTTTCAGGGGCTGAAACACGTGGCCGTAAGTACATTCAGACTGCAGAGGCTGAAGCTGAAGAGAGAATTGCACAGGCAGAGGCTGAAGCTGAAAGCTTGATGGAGAGCAAGAAGCGTGAGATTTCAACGCTTGCAACGGCTGCTCGTCGTGAAAGCGAAAGAATTATCACCGAAGCAACAACCGAGGTCTCTGGATATCGCCAATGGCTTGCCGGAGTAATCTCAGAAGCAGAACGTTTATACAGAATTCAAAAGCAATCTCTAGATGCTGCAGAATCTGCCATTCAGCAATCACGTAACCGCTTAGATGGTGCTTTTCAGAGATTAGAAGAGCTTCAAAAGAGTGTTCTAGATAATTTGAATGCAGATGACACTTTGATTAATCCGGGTCCCTTAAAGGTTTCAAGCCAACGCACACGTCCGGCACTTGATGCGCCAAAGAAGAGCGCAAAGCCAACTGCAAAGAAAGCTGCCAAAAAAGCTCCTGCAAAAAAGAGTGCAGCAAAGAAAACAGCTAAGCGCTAATTTAATTTAGCTCATACACGCCATGTCCACTCCCCGAGGCATCCGTTACATACCTGCTATCGATGGCTTACGTGCCGTAGCAGTTATTGCGGTGATGCTTTATCACCTTGGTTTTGACTGGATTCCAGGCGGGTTTTTAGGTGTTGATCTATTTTTTGTTATCTCCGGTTATGTCATTACCCGTTTGCTTCTTGATTCGATTCAAAGAAGTGGTGGCTTGGATCTAAAGGCTTTCTACATTGCGCGTGTTCGCAGACTTCTGCCACCGCTCTTGTTCATGATCATTGTGACAACAATCTTTGTCGGAGCTTGGGCACCAGACACAATGCGAAGATTTTTGGCCGATACGCCATTTGCCATCTTCGGCGGCATGAACTGGTGGCTGGTCTTTAGAGAAACCGATTACTTTGAATCAATTGGTCGCCCACCGCTCTTGCAGCACACCTGGTCTCTTGGCGTGGAAGCGCAGTTCTATTTGGTGTGGCCATTGATTCTCTTGCTGGTCCTTAAGTATTTTGGGAAAAATAAGATTCCAGGTGCAGCACTCATCATCGCCGCTTTTTCCGGCATTTCGCTGCTTCTTGTTTCCTTGCAAATAGATGCAGCTAATGACTCTCAGGTAAGCCATGTGTACTTTGGAACCGACACCCACAGTATTGGTTTGTTCCTTGGTGCAGCACTTGCGGTCAAATGGATCCCTCAGAATTTAAATGAAACGGTGTCAAAGAAGGCACAGGATTTCATCGATGGAATTGGTGTCTTTGGATTGTTGGGAATCATCGCTGCTTTTCTCTTTGTCCAAGAGAGCGATCCGACCTTGTACAAGATCGCATTTCCTCTAGCCGGAATCTTTGGTTGCGCGATTCTCACTTCAATTGTTCATCCCGCTTCACGCTTTGCGCCAATTCTGAGTAGCAAACCTTTTGTGTGGATCGGTGAGCGCTCATATGCGATTTATTTGTGGCACTGGGTAGTTTTCCAAGTTACTCGTCCAAACTTTGATTTAGATGGTTCACCATGGGCGCTATATGCACTTAGAGTATTGATTGTCTTTGCACTGGCAGATATCTCCTTGAGAGTCGTTGAATTACCAGTAAGAACAGGGCTAATTGATTACTGGTTCAAGGGGATGAAGTACCGAACAAAGCGAGTTCGTCTTCGCCAAAGAGTCGGTGTTCTACTCATTGTTATTTCAGGATTTGGTTTGACCGCAACATCTGCTCTTACCGCAATCGCAGAAGGAGATCGTCAGCTCAATGAACTCAAGCAGCAACTAGAACAACCTGCGACTACGGCTCCGATAACTCAGGGTGGACTGTGGGTTACTGGTGACTCAGTTATTTTAGGAATTAGATTTGAGTTAGATTCCCGTGAAGAGGTTGGTCTCATCAATGCTCGAGTCGGCCGACAGGCAACAGAGCTGCTTGAGGTAATTAAAAATGACAAAGCCAACATGATTGACTCCCCCATTATTTTTAATCTTGGCAACAACAATAAGTTAAGCGAGGATCAGGTTGCGGCAATCTTTGCTGAAGTTAAGGATCAGCCTCGCGTGATTGTTGTAAACACAGCGGTTCCACGTATTTGGAGAGATGAAAATAATGAGCTCATTGCCAAGTACGCAGCAATGTATGGCGCTCGTTTGATTGATTGGGCGGCAATTTCCCAGGGCCACCCTGAGTACTTTGGTCCAGATGGAGTGCACCTAGTACCTGCAGGTGTTCGTGCGTATGTAGATGCGATCACGGCAGAGCTTGCCTTTGCACCAGTTGAAACAAATGGGCAATAAAAAATCCCCCACTGTTAAGTGAGGGATTTTCTATACAGAGTTATTTTTACTTAAACTCTCCAGGAATTCCAAAAGCTGTAGCTGATGCGGTTTGTCCATCTGCGTAAACAGATGAAACGCGGAACTGAGTCCAACCTGAATCACTTGCCTTTGTAACATTCTGAGTTAGTTGATCTGCTGGAAGAGTTGCAATAACTGTCCAATCACCTGTTCCATTTGCACGGATTTCTAGGTTATATCCAGTTAATCCTTCAACAGCTGATGGTGCTAACCAGCGTAGCTTTAGGCCATCTTCACTCTTGAGAGCAACAAACTTTGTTGGAGCTTCAACGCTTCCAACAGAAACTTCAGGCTCTTGTGTTTCAGATGGTGTTGCAGAAGCTGAAGGCTCTGCACTCTGCGACATTGAAGGAGCAGGTGCTGCATCATCACTGTCATTGCTTGAAGATTGTGACCAAACAATTGCTGCAAGTGCTGCAATACCAATGACAACAAACCATGCAGTACGAGTTGATGTGGATTGCTTAGGTGCTGCAACTGGCTTAGCTGGTGCAGGTGCGGCCGCCTTTACAGGTGCTGCAACAACTGCAGGCTTTGGCGCTGATGTAACTGCAACTGCAGCCTTCTTAACAACGCGCTTTGCCGGAGCCTTCTTTGCAACCTTCTTCTTGGCAACAGCTTTCTTAGCTACCGCCTTCTTAGCGGTCTTCTTAACCGCTGACTTCTTTGCTACAGCTTTTTTCGCAACAGCCTTCTTAGCGGTCTTCTTCTTCGCTACAGCTTTCTTTGCTACTGCCTTCTTAGCCACTGCCTTCTTAGCTGGTGACTTCTTAGCTGGTGACTTCTTTGCAGCTGTCTTCTTTGCAGGAGACTTCTTTGCTGCTTTCTTTGCGGTCTTCTTAACGGCCACGTGGAACTCCTTGGGTTGCGGTACGCACGTTTTTAACGCACTTGTATGGGTTAAGGCTACCTCAGGCTTGCAAGCATTTGGATGACATGAGGTGCGAGCGAGCGTAGTGATTTTCCGCGGTGGCTTACTAAATCCTTTTCCTCCGCGCTCATTTGTGCAGAAGAGATACTCATCCCAAGCGGCTGAAAAATCGGGTCATACCCAAACCCATTGTTACCGACGGGTGCATGAAGGATGTGGCCTTCAAAACGACCCTCTGCAACCTTTTGGCGACCATCTGGCAAAACCAGAGAGGCTACACAGATGAAGTACGCGGTGCGATTTTCATCAGGCACATCCTTTAACTGATCTAATACCTTTTCTAGATTGGCGCGATCATCTCCGTGGGTGCCTGCCCAACGAGCTGAATAAATACCTGGATCGCCATTTAAGGCATCAACACACAGCCCTGAATCATCTGCGATCGCCGGCAGACCCGTGGCTTCAGATGTATATCTGGCTTTCAGTAATGAGTTTTCTTCAAAGGTTGATCCAGTTTCATCAACATCAACTAAATGCGGAAATTTATCTACACCAATTAATTCGATCTGTCCTGGTGCAAGCTCCTCAAGGATTCTACGAAACTCCTCGATCTTTCCTTGATTGCGCGTTGCAAGAACAAGTTTATGGGACATTACTTCGCGAGTACATCTTTCTGAAGTTGACTCAAGGTTGAACATCCAGCAACAGCTAAATCAAGTAATTGATTTAAGAGTGCACGATCAAATGGCTCGCCTTCAGCAGTTCCTTGAACCTCGATAAAGCGTCCATCGCCAGCGACAACAACATTCATATCTGTTCCAGCGCGCACATCTTCTTCGTAGCAAAGATCCAACATCGGTACCCCATCAATGATTCCAACGCTAACTGCGGCAACTGAATCACTGAGCGGCTTTGCGCTTTCCTTGATGTGACCTTGCGACTTCGCCCAAGTGATCGCATCTGCTAAGGCAACATAAGCACCAGTAATTGCCGCAGTTCGAGTTCCACCATCTGCCTGCAAAACATCACAGTCAATAACAATTGTGTTTTCGCCAAGCTCTTTCATATTTACAACGGCGCGTAGTGAACGTCCAACAAGTCGAGAAATCTCTTGCGTGCGTCCACCTAGCTTGCCCTTAACGCTTTCGCGATCAGAACGTGTGTGAGTTGCACGTGGAAGCATTGAGTACTCAGATGTCACCCAACCATTACCTGAGTCCTTTAACCATCGCGGTACGCCCGGAGTAAATGAGGCCACACACAAAACACGGGTCTTTCCAAACTCAACTAATACAGAGCCTTCTGCATGGTCCAACCAGCCACGAGTGAACTTGATTTCTCGTAAATCCTTTTCAGTACGTCCATCATTGCGTGGCATTTGTAGCTCCTCTATGTGTAATAACTATCTTGGTGTAATAACTATCTTGGTGTAATAACTATCTTGGTTACAGCTCTTGGTGTTCTACATGCGTTACTTCTGGACCTAGAAAACGTCGAGCTAGGCTCTCAAAAGCCTTTGCATCACCGGTTGCTAAGAATCTATGCGTTGCAGGGGTTGATGATTGGTTACGTAGTAATCCATTTTCAACCAAGGTTCGATACAAATCTTTAGCGGTCTCTTCTGCACTGGATACTAAGGTGACGCCTTCGCCCATGACATAAGAGATAACGCCAGTCAGTAATGGGTAGTGCGTGCAACCAAGAACCAAGGTGTCCACCTTGGCATCCATGACGGGTGCTAAATACTGGCGGGCAATTTTTGTAATCTCTTCTCCTGAAGTTTCTCCGCGTTCTACAAACTCAACAAAGAGCGGGCAGGCGATTGAAGTGATCTCTAGCTGAGGAGCAGCAGCAAATGCATCCAAATAAGCTTTTGAGTCAATAGTTGCTCGTGTTCCAATTACTCCAATATTTCCAGTGCGAGTGGCAGCAACCGCACGACGCACAGCGGGTTGAATCACCTCAACCACCGGAATTGAATAACGCTCACGCGCATCTCGAAGCATCGCTGCAGATGCGGTATTGCATGCAATCACAATCGCCTTCACACCTTGTTCAACTAGGTAATCCATAGTTTCGAGTGCAAACTCACGAACCTCGGCTAATGGTCTAGGTCCATATGGTCCGCGGGCTGTATCGCCAATATAAAGAGTGGACTCGTTAGGAAGTTGATCAAGAATTGCACGTGCAACGGTTAAACCGCCTACACCTGAATCAAAGATTCCAATTGGGGCATCACTCACAGGGCTAGCCTACCTTGAGCATTTGCTGTTGCTGGTAGCTGAACTATTGAGAGTCATCCATCAAAGCATCGATCAAACTCTCTTGCAGCCAACCTAACCAGCTATAAACAGCGTAAACGCCTCTCATTGGGTCATCTGGTGCCAAGAGCTCTAAATCTTGTTGTGTATTTGTCTCAACCTTTAACCGTACACCTAATGCAAGTCGGACATCATTCATCGCACCTAGCCATGCATTTGCACCATCGTGATCTAACTCAACAACACCATCGACAGCGGCCTTAATGTGCATTCGCATCGCCATTGCGTGGGCTTGTTTCTTTTGGCGCAATGTTGATTCTGTGTAACGGCGAAACTCTGAAGCATCAACTTGATCTGCATAAGCATTTGGTAGCAACCGCAGTAATACTTCATCATCTGGCGGTGTGTCATGAACAGTAATTCCAACCATCGCTGCCAAAGGATCATCATTATGGTGATCAACTCGCTCTGCAAGAAGTTCGATGATTTGTTCGGCAAGATTAGTTAAAACCTCACGCTCTGCCTCAGTGAAGTTTGCTAAATAAGAGTTATCTCCATGTCTAAAGAATCCATGTTGAATTTCACTCATAGCGCTTGATCACCGCGCTGAAGCGTTGCCCATAAACCATACTCATGAAGTCGTGCAACATCATGTTCCATCTCTTCACGGCTGCCGGTTGAAACAACCGCTTTGCCTTCGGTGTGGACCTTCATCATCAACTCGTGAGCCTTTTCCTTGTTGTAACCAAAGAGCTCCATCAATACATAAGTCACATATGTCATTAAGTTAACTGGATCATCCCAAACAATTGTCACCCAAGGGACATCGCCGCTAAAGATTGCCTTTAACTCTTCTTCGATCTTCTCATTGAGATCGTGCTTTTCTTTTATTTTTCCCATGGTTAACGTATGACAATCGCAAATTGTTCAGAGGTAATGTCACCAGCAAGCTGAACACGCATTGCTAAGACCCCTCTCTTGGTTTCAACGGTATTAAAGACCAGCAATCCATCTGCGTCAGACATAACCGCTGCACCAACATTTTGCCACTTACCGTTAACAATTTTCTGCAACTGAGCAGATTTTCCGCTCAAACGTGGAAGTAGCTGCGCCTTAATGACTATAGGTGATTCCTTGGAAACCGATAATGGGCGATCTAATTGGATGCTGGTTCTAACGGAGATTTTTACCTCTTGAGAAACCGACTCTGCTCGTTCCCAAGTGCCAAGGGTTGTTAAACGCAAAGATGCATTTGCGCCCAAGGTCATTGGTGTTGAAACCACACCATCTACACCGGTGATCAATTCAGTGACCTTGCTCCAAACTGTTTCATTGGCGCGCTTGATTTCCAGGGAAACAGGCAAGCCGCTAATTGGTGATTTGTCCTTAAGAGTTAACTGTCCCTTAACTGTAAAAAATCCTGCATAGTTAATTGTGTTCTCTGGAGCTCCTTCAATACTGATTGTGCTAACGACAGGATCTGGTGCAATCGCAAGAGCTGCCTTTCGCATCTCAGCAGTTGCCGCTGGATCCTCCATTGCTAAAGTCCACAACGCTGCTCCGCCCAATCGATACTTGGCAACTAGCGCCATTCGCTCTGCATAGCTTCGCTCATTTTGATACCAAACAGTTCTATTGACCTTACATTCAGTAGATGCACCGGTTGCAGTAAGACCGTTGTAAGTTTGAGTATAAGAATATGTTGCTTCACTTGATTTAACATCAAAAGTTGGTACCGCTTTATCAATCGCAGCTTTTGCATTTGCGTAATTCATCTTAAAAACCGCAGCCTTGGCTCCACCCTTTAATCCAGGTGGTGCAGAGACGGGACACTTGCCATTAACCGAAGTAATCCAATCGCGACCATATCCAGGCAAACCTATGTACACCTTTGAAGGCGGCATGATGCTGACCGCATACTTAAGGGTTTTTTCTACCCATGAAATTGGTCCGATAGGACCCGGTTTAGCAACTGAGTAGTCATAAGTCATAATTCTTAATCGATCAATACTGCTTGCTACATCAGCCCATGCATATACGTAGTAACCCTTTTGCTTCTCTTTCGGGTCGTATACATATGGGGTTGAAATCGACAGTAGCTTGTTATGAGCGCGCAAAGCAACGCTGAGTTCCTTTACTAATGCCACCCAACGCGGTGCGGTCTTTGGCCAGGTTGTGTTTCCATCAACAAAGGCAAAGCCCTCGTAATCTAAATCAATTCCATCAAAGTCATTTTTCAATACTAAATCAACAATTGTTTTAACGATCGTGGCACGCGTTGTTGAGCTTGCAAGATAGTTGGATAGCTCTAGCTTTCCAGTTCCATCTGTCATTGTTGGAATTACTTGCAATCCTGCGCGACGAATCAAGCAGACCGTGTCAGCCATTGGCCACGAAGGATTTCCGCTGACGTAATCATTTCGAATTACCGTCGGCGATTTAATTGAAAACCAAAAAGGCATAACCTCTTTCATTAAATCTTTATTTGTAAATAGGTATGAAGATTCAATCGCTTGATTTTCAGCGGGACCATACTGAGAGGCATCACATACAGCTGGTTTGCCAGGGACTGTTGGTTGCGCAGATGGAAGCTTCTTTACCAAAGGCATAATTGTTCTGACTGAGTAATAAGGTAGCCATCCCGTTACAACTTTACGAGGTGCTTTTTCATTTGCCGATGCGGTTTGAGCGGTGGTGATTTGAGTCAAAACCGTTGCAACTGTTACAAGCGAGAGAAATAAAGCGATGATGCGCTTCATAATTATTTTTCTTCGGTATCTGGCTTCAACCCTGCGTGAATCTCTTTGCAGGTTGGACAGATTGGATACTTCTCGGGATCGCGAGAAGGAATCCACTTCTTTCCGCAGAGAGCTTTCACCGCTTTTCCTGTAACTGCGGACTCAACAATCTTCTCTTTTTTTACATAATGAGCAAAGCGGTCATGGCCGCCATCATCCTCTTGGAGGTTTTCATCGAGGGAGGGACGGGTCAAGAGATCGGTATCAGACTCCGACTCAGATCCAATTTTTCTAAAGATACCCATGAGGTGGATAAGAATACCTATGAGTGCACCAAAACTACGGGTAGAATTCGCAAATGAAGGACTTACTGCGAACCGAGCATTTGAGCCGTGCTGATGTCGAGTTATTGCTTTCGACAGCCGCTGAATTTGCTGAGAATCCACTGCGATCAAACACAGCTTTGGCCAATAAAACTGTGGCGATCTATATGACAAAGCCTTCAACCCGTACACGTCTGTCCTCTGAAACCGCCGTTGCCCATTTGGGTGGAACACCAATCTTTATTCGTGGCGATGAACTTCAATTAGGTCGCGGCGAAAGTATTGAAGACACCGCCAAGATCATCAGTGGTTACTGCAGTGCGCTCATCATTAGAACCTTTGCTCAAGCAGATGTTGATCAATTGGGAGCCTTCTCATCTATTCCAGTTATCAATGCATTAACAGATGTTGATCACCCAACACAGTTGTTAGCAGATTGGCTAACAATCCGTGAAAACTTTGGTACAGATGTTTCAGGTCGCAAATTTGTTTACTTAGGTGATGGAAACAATATGTCTCATGCCTGGTTGATTATGGGAGCGATCATGGGAGCTCATGTTGTTGCTGCAACTCCAAGTGGCAAGTGGGCACCAGATCCGGTTGTTGTTGCGGTTGCAAAAAACATCGCTGCAAACAGTGGTGGAAAAGTTGAAGTTACAAATGATCCAGAAGCTGCAGCAAAGGATGCATCTGTTCTTTACACAGATGTCTGGATGTCTATGGGTGATTCTGAAAGTGATCGCGCAGAAAAGTTCAAAGCTTTATCTCCATTTGCCGTTACTGAAAACTTGATGAAGTTGGCAGGCAAGGATTCACTGTTCATGCACTGTTTACCGGCCCATCGTGGTGAAGAGGTTGAGGCTTCGGTCATCGATGGTCCACGCTCAGTAATCTGGCGCGAGGCGTATCACCGCAGAACAACTATCCAATCAATCCTGTACCACCTAGTACGTGGTGACTTAAAGGGGTATACGCACTAACATTTCAGGCATGCGCGTAGCCGTCCCACGGGAAATCAAAGAGGGAGAAAAGCGCGTTGCGCTTGTCCCAGATGTCATCAACAAGTTAACTCGCTTAGGCCTAGAGGTCATCATTGAGGCAGGTGCTGGAGCTCATTCACAAGCCACAGACAAAGATTTTTCAGCAGCTGGTGCGACAATTAAATCAGGAGATGTCCTAGCTGATGCAGATGTTGTTTTATCTGTTCAGCCATTAACACCCAAGCAGATGAGTACCTTGAAAAAAGGTGCGATCACAATCTCTTTCCTTTCACCTGTCACCGCTGTTGATTCAATTGAAGCAGCAGCGTCAGCGGGCGTTACAGCATTCTCACTTGAATTAGTTCCTCGAATTTCTCGTGCGCAATCAATGGATGCGCTAACTTCTCAAGCCTTGTGTGCTGGCTATCGTGCAGCGGTTGTTGGTGCAGAACTATCACCACGTTTCTTCCCTATGTTGATGACCGCTGCAGGAACAGTTACACCCGCACAGGTTTTAGTTCTTGGAGCAGGTGTTGCAGGTTTACAGGCGATCGCAACTGCTCGTCGTTTAGGTGCGGTGGTTTCTGCATACGATGTTCGTCCAGCATCTGCTGATGAGGTTCGTTCAATGGGTGCAGCATTTATTGAATTAGAGCTTGAAGCGCTGGAAGGCGCTGGCGGTTACGCACGTGAAATGACAGAAGAACGTGCTGCTAAGCAACGTGAACTTCTAACTCCGTACATCGCAAAATCACATGTTGTGATTACAACTGCAGCAGTTCCTGGTCGTCAGGCGCCACGTTTGATGACACAAGCAATGGTGGATTCAATGGCGCCAGGAACCATCATCGTTGACTTAGCTGCTGAAACTGGCGGCAATGTTGAAGGCTCTGAGCCTGGTGAAATCGTTGAGACCGCTGGTGGGGTTCGCATTTGGGGTGGCAAAGATGTACCAAGCCAACTGCCTTTCCACGCATCATTCTTATACTCACGAAATGTTGTCAATCTCTTGTCACTCTTTACGACACCTGCAAAGGATGATCAAAAGGTGGCCTTTAACCTTGATTTTGAAGATGAAATTATCAACGGCGCTGCAGTAACCCATGCTGGTGCACGAAGAGGAGCTAAGTAATGGAACCGATGGCAATCCTTTCGATCTTCGTACTGTCTGTTTTTGTTGGCTTTGAAGTTGTCTCAAAGGTTTCATCAACATTGCACACACCACTGATGTCAGGTGCAAATGCGATTCACGGTGTAATTCTTGTAGGAGCGATCATCGTGGCAGATCACAGCACAACTAATTTAGAGCTAGGGCTATCACTGGCTGCGATTATTTTGGCGACCATCAACATGGTGGGTGGCTTTGTTGTTACCGACCGAATGCTTGAGATGTTCAAGGGAAATAAGAAATGAGCCGCACCGTATATGACCTAATCGGTCTTGCTGCAGGTATCGCATTCATCCTTGCTCTCAAGGGGCTTTCACATCCAAAGACTGCCCGCCGTGGAAATTTAATTGGTGCCTTTGGAGCAGGTCTTGCAACGTTGGTTGTCTTCTTCTACTCCAATGAGGGTTCATCACTTCCACTCAATAACCTTGGATGGATTCTTGGTGCGATCGCAATAGGTTTGGTAATTGGTGTGCCTGCAGCTCGCAAGGTTCAGATGACTCAGATGCCACAGCTTGTAGCACTCTTTAATGGTGTTGGTGGTGGCGCAGCTGCATTGGTAGCCATCGTTGAGTACTTAAACCTTGGCGATAAGGCCACAACAGCTGTTGTTTTTTTTACAGTCTTTACCGTCATTGTCGGTTGCGTTTCCTTCAGCGGTTCCATCATTACCTTCATGAAGCTTCAAGAGCTGATGACTACCCGCCCAGTAATTTTCCCAGCGGGCCGCTTTATTATCGCTGCCACGCTTGTATCGGTAATTGGCGTTGGTGGTTGGGTTGTTAACTCACTTGGTACTACCCCGCTATTGATTCTGGCAGCGCTTTCATTGCTCTTTGGTGTTTTGTTTGTGCTTCCAGTCGGTGGCGCAGATGTACCAATCGTTATCTCTTTGCTCAATGCATTCACTGGTCTAACCGTTGCAGCAAGCGGTTACGTACTTGATTCAACGCTGTTGATCATCGCCGGAACACTTGTTGGTGCATCGGGAACAATCTTGACCCGCTTAATGGCAGAGGCGATGGGTCGTTCACTCTTTGGAACTTTGTTTGGTGCATTCACCGCAAAGCCACAAGATGTTGCAGCAGCGGGTGAAGAACGTCCTGTGCGTTCAGGTTCACCTGATGATGTTGCGATCTTGCTTAACTATGCACGTCGCGTTGTTATAGTTCCTGGATTTGGTCTTGCGGTTGCACAGGCCCAACACACTGTTCGCGAATTAGCTGATTTGATGATCTCAAAGGGCATCGATGTTGCATATGGAATCCACCCAGTGGCAGGTCGTATGCCAGGACACATGAACGTGCTTCTTGCAGAGGCAAATGTTCCCTACGATCAATTAGCTGAAATGGATGAAGTTAATCCAACATTTGGTCAGACAGATGTTGCGATCGTCATCGGTGCAAATGATGTTGTGAACCCTGCAGCGCAGACAACACCTGGTTGCCCAATTTACGGAATGCCAATTCTTGAGGTAAACCATGCAGCCAACATCATCTTCCTGAAGCGCTCGATGCGCCCAGGTTTTGCCGGCATTGAAAATGAACTTCTGTACGATCCAAAGACCATGTTGCTCTTCGGCGATGCCAAGGCTTCATTGACTAAGGTCGTTTCTGCGCTCAAAGCGCTGTAAGCGCTTTTCGAAGTAAAGAGTTCGTAGAAATCGTATCTTTGTCTCAAGCGTCCTCGGGTGTGAGCGTCAACCGATTGCATAAACGCCCTGGATTTCGAAGAACTGCTTTACAAGGAAGGCGCTCCAGTTGCAGGTAGTTGAAAGTTCAATTACTCTGAGGCTCTGAACAAAGGAGCCTTCAATGCCTGCAGTAACCGTTAGCGACATCACCGTATTGCCTCGCGTTAGCGAACTTCCTGGTGCACGCGCACGCAAGGTAAAGAGCATTACAACCGCGCCACAAGGTTACGAGGGTGAAGGCTTTCCAGTTCGTCGTGCATTTGCAGGTGTAGATCTTGCAGAGCTTGATCCATTTATTCACTTAGATGAGATGGGCGAGGTTGAGTACGCACCAGGTGAGCCAAAGGGAACTCCATGGCACCCACACCGCGGCTTTGAAACAGTTACGTACATTATTGATGGAATTTTTGATCACCAAGATAACAATGGTGGTGGCGGAACGATTTCAAATGGCGATACACAGTGGATGACAGCTGGTGCGGGAATTCTGCATATTGAAACTCGACCAGAGAGTTTGGTGATGTCAGGTGGTTTGTTCCACGGATTCCAGTTGTGGGTTAACTTGCCTGCTGCAAAGAAGTGGTCAGCTCCCGCATACCAAGATGTTCGCGCAAAAGATGTTGCGCTACTAACAACACCTGATGGTGGAACTTTGCTACGCGTTATTGCTGGTGAAGTTGATGGACACTTTGGTCCAGGTTCAACACAGACTCCAATTACTTTGCTGCATGCAACAGTTGCACCAGGTGCTGAG
>JACCDT010134648.1_pt1 | contig 16115 bp, 12 predicted proteins | sample 7446291 | NCBI WGS metagenome assembly JACCDT01 (sample SAMN15323446, study PRJNA562643) | freshwater metagenome | isolation source: river surface water | place: USA:Blue River Watershed | collected 2017-08-17 | reverse complement strand
TCAACTACGACGAGGTCGAGGAGATGGCCAAGCGCGAGAAGCCGAAGATGATCACCGTCGGGGCCTCCGCCTACGCCCGCGAGATCGACTTCGCCCGCTTCGGCAAGATCGCCAAGGAGAACGGCGCGCTGCTGCTGGCCGACATCGCGCACATCGCCGGCTTGGTCGCCGCGGGTGTCCACCCGTCGCCCGTGCCGTATGCCGACTTCGTCACGACCACCACGCACAAGACTTTGCGCGGTCCCCGCGGCGGCCTGATCCTCTGCAAGGCGGAGCACGCGAAGGCCATCGACTCCTCCGTCTTCCCCGGCGCCCAAGGCGGTCCCTTGGAGCACGTCATCGCGGCCAAGGCCGTCTGCTTCGCCCAGTGCGCCACCCCGGAGTTCAAGGAGTACGCCCGCCAGGTGGTCGCCAATTCCCGCGCCTTGGCTGACGCCCTGGTCGCTCTAGGCTTTGGTCTCATTAGTGGTGGTACCGATAACCACCTCAGCCTCATTGATTTGCGTAAGAGCCACCCGAATGTCTCCGGTAAGGATGCCCAGCTGGCCCTCGATGCCGCTCACATCACGACCAATAAGAATACCGTCCCGGATGAGACCCGCAGCCCCTTCCAGGCCAGCGGTATCCGCGTCGGCACGCCGGCGGTGACCTCGCGCGGCATGAAGGAGGCCGAAATGAAGGAAATCGCCCGTGCGATCTCCATCGTCCTTTCGGATCCCCAGAATCCCGCGAAAATCGCCGAAGCCCGGGGTATCGCCGAGGCTCTTTGCGCCCGCTTTCCCTTGCCTTATTGAGTGACCGCCCCTGTTTTGGCTTCCCTCAAACACGAAAACTCACTTATTGTTCCTTCTACCCCACACCAATGACCCCCTCCATGCGTAAACGTAAGGGCTTTACCCTCATCGAACTTCTGACGGTGATCGCGATCATCGGCATCCTCGCGACCGCCCTCGTTCCGGCGGTCAAGAAGGTCCAGGAACTCGCCCGCCGCACCTCGGCCCTCTCCAAGATCCGCAATATCGGCGCCGCTATCAAGGTGGCCACCGACAACGGCTCGAAGCAGATCCGTGACCAGGCGTTCTCCCTGACCGCCCCGTCCCTCACGGCTTCCACGATGCCCCAGTACATGCAGATGCTCTCCATCTACGGCGGCATCAACGACGCCACCCAGTGGTACATCGACTCCGACGCCCTCAATGAGAGCGTCACCATTCCCCGTCAGATCCTGTCCGGCTCGGCCGGTTCCTATGTTCCGGATCCCGGCCTGCTGCAGGCTTCGGTTTCCTGGACGACCTACACCCCGAGCATCAAGTCCGACGAAGGCACCATCCCGCTCATCTGGACCCGCGGCCTGACGGACGCCGGTGTCTGGGATCCGAACGGTCAGTTCCCGGCGGTCTGGGGTTCCGACGGCGGCCACATCTACTTCAACAACGGTCGCGTCGAGTGGTTCACCGACACCACCCAGCCCGAAAACCAGTTCACCTCCCGCGTCGATGGTCGTCCGACCCCGCAGTGGAAGCTGGGCGTCTCGCGCACCTTCACCGGTCAGGCTCTGGCTCCTCGCTAAGCGCATCCCGCGCAACGCACGAAAGCCCCGGGTCACCGGGGCTTTTTTGTTTCCAGACCCTCCGGGTCGGCCAACCTCGTTGTTCCGACCGATGGCCACCGCCCGCACCTGGATCGCCGCCTGCCGCCCCAAGACCTTGGTGGCGGCCGTCGCCCCCATCGCGCTCGGTGGCGCGGTCGTCGTCGCCCAAGCGGGCGGGCCCGGCCTCTGGGCGGAACCAGGTTTCATTTTCATCATCCTGAGTTGCCTCGGCTTCGCCCTCTGCGTGCAGGTCGCCTGTAATTTCGCCAACGACCTCGGTGATGCGCGGCGCGGCGCGGATACCGCTGCGCGCGTCGGCCCCCGTCGCGCCGTCTCGGCGGGCGACATCACGCCCGCCGCGATGCGTCGCGGCATCTGGGTCGCCTGCCTGCTTGCGCTCGTGCTGGGCGCGCCGGTCGCCTCGCTTTCCCCGTGGTTGTTGGTGGCCGGTCTTCTGGCGATCGCCTGCGCGCTCGGCTATACGCTTGGTCCTTTCCCGCTGGCCTACCGCGGTCTCGGTGACGTCTTCGTCGTCGGCTGTTTCGGCGTCCAGGCGACGGTGTTGACGGCTTGGGCGGTCTGCACGGCGTTCCAGGGGCCATGGGATTGTGGCTGCGACTCGCTGGCGATGCCTTGGGTCGCCGCGCTGCTTGCCGGCCTCGGGCTCGGCCTGCTGGCCGACAATATCTTGGTGGCCAACAACGCCCGCGACTACGAGACCGACCGCGCGGTGGCCAAGCGGACGACCGTGGTCCGCTTCGGCCGCGGGTTCGCGCGCCATCTGCATGGCTTCAATACCGTCGTCGGGCTGGGTTGCCTCGCGCTGGTCTTCGGCTGGGCGCCCTTGGCGCTGCTCCCCCTTGGGCTATGGCATCACCTAGGCTTCCGCCGGGCCCGCCAGCCCGTCGATTTCCTGCCGTTTCTCGGCCGGGCGGCTGGTCTGATGCTGCTCGCGACGGTCCTGTGCGTAACTGCCACTTGCCTTGGGTGGGTGCCGGCTGGCACCCTCTGGCTGCGATGAGCCAGCCCCCGTCCCTCGCCGATCAGCTCGAAGCCCTCGTCCAAGCCGGCGGTCGGCCGTCGTGGGACGAGTATTTCATGGCCACCGCCGTGCTCGTGAGTTCCCGCTCCAGCTGCGAGCGCCTGCATGTCGGTTGCATCGTCGTCTCCACGGGCAAGCACCCGAACCGTCTCGTCGCCGCCGGTTACAATGGCTTCCTCCCCGGCGCCCCGCACGATTCGCATGTCCGCGACGGTCATGAGCTCGCCACGGTGCACGCCGAGCAGAATGCCGTGGCCGACGCCGCCAAGCGCGGGGTGTCGCTCCAGGGTACCGTCTGCTATGTCACCCACTACCCCTGCGTGAACTGCGCGAAGATGCTGGCCGCCGCCGGCATCGCCGAAGTCCGCTACCGCCATGACTACAAGAACGACCCGCTCGTCGGGGAGCTCTTCACCCAGTCCGGCGTGAAGGTCGCGCGCATCGGGGGTTGAGATGGCGGGCCGGTTCCAGTCGCTCGCCGGGCGGCTCCTCGTCTCGCACCCGTTGCAGCGCGATGAGCATTTTCACGAGTCGGTGGTGCTGATCCATGCGCACGACCGCGCGGACGGCGCGATGGGCGTCATCCTGAACCGCCCTTATGGCCGGACGCTCGGGCAGGCGCAGCCCCGGCTGCTCGGCACGCCGCTGGACCGACTCCCCCTGCATTTCGGCGGGCCGGTCTCCGCCGACCAGCTCGCGTTCGGCGGTTGGCGTTTCACCGCCCGCGGACCCGCGGCGCTACGCTACGGCATCAGCCGCGAGGAGGCCGAGACGCTCGCCGGCGACCCGGCCTTCCGGTTGTTCGGATTCGTCGGCTACGCGGGCTGGGACGCGGGGCAGCTCGAGAACGAGCTCCGGCTCAACGCCTGGATCACCTGTCCCTTCGACCGGGTCTGCGCCCGGTTGGAAGGGGAGGCTTTCTGGAAGGCCCTGCTCGTGAAACATCGCCCGGACCTGCGGCTCGCGGCGGATTCGCCCGAGGACCCCGGGCTTAACTGATCAGCGGCTGTTGGCCGTCAGGATCTCGACCTGCCGGATCAGCGTGTCGCCCGCGGCCTTGCCGTTGGCGGTCAGCATGCGGCGCTGGATGAGCTGCGGTCGAAACTGATCTTTCACGCCGTAGAGCGACCAAGGGCCGGGTCGCAGGCGCGGGTCGCCCGCCGGCAGAGCCGTCCAGCCGATCGGCATCCCTTGCCAGCTGAACTCCACGTACCAGCCCGCCGCGGTCGCGCTGTCGCCCCCTTTGAGCAGGGCGGGGTAGCGGGTGAGGAAATCCGGCGTGCGCTTGGGCCGCAGCGTGATGGCCAGGGCCACCGGTTGGTCGCGCAGGAGCGCCCGCACGTCGGCGGAGGAGCGCGCCAGCAGGAGCGTCGGGTCGAAGCCGATCAGGTTCTGGCCGTTGAAGAGCCCGTGGTGGTTGGGCACGCCCCGGTTGTCCGCGTCGGCGTCGTACCAGGCCTGGAAGCGTTCGCTGAGCATCAGGCCGACCTCGAAATGCAGGTGCGCGCGCTCCTTGGGGATCGCGGTCTCGCTCGTCGAGCTGTGTCCCATGACGCCCAGGACCTTGCCGGCCGCCAAGGTCTGCCCCGCCTTGAGCCCGGGCTGGAGGGAGGCCAGGTGCGCGTAGAGCGTGTAGACCGGCACTTCCGCGCGCGGATGCAGCATCACCACATAACGCCCGTAGGCGCCGTTGAGGCGCGGGTTCACGTAGGCGACCACGCCTTCCATCGCGGAGAAGACCAGGTCGGTCGGCTCGCCGGTCTTGGTCCGGCCCGCGGGACGGATATCGAGTCCCTCGTGGAACCGGTGGCCGTCGTCGCGGACCATGCCGAACGCGCCGGACTCCAGCCGCCGGGACTCGGTCGGTTGCAGGTAATCCTCGGGTGAACGCAGCAGGGAACGATCCATCGACGTCGGCCAGACGACCTCCGTCGCCGTCGCCGCGCTCGCCGCGCAGAGGCCGAGCAGGAGCAGGCGCTGGTACCGACCCCGGGTCACTGGCCCTCGCGCTCCTGCAGTTTGCGGATCTTGAGGATGGAGGCGTTCAGGCGCTTGCTCAGTTCCATCGCCGCCGCGCGGTTCGACAGGCCCTTCTGCTCGACGTGGAAGAGGAGGTTGCCGTCGACGATCTGACCTTCGATCCGCATGATGCCGACCGCCGATTCGTTGACGACGAGCACGAGCTGCTTGCCCACCGCCTCGGCCGTGAACTGCAGGATGTCGGCGCCCGATTTACGGTCGACCTGCACGAGCAGGAAGACCTGGCGCATGTCCTGCGGGCCGGCCTCGACGACCTCGGTGTTGAGCACGGACTCGGCCTTGACCAGGGCCGTGGTGATGACCGGGATCCGTACGCCGCTGACGGGTAGTTCGACGAAAAGCTTCATCGACGGACCGGTCGAGGGCGGGGCCTCGATGAAGACGGAGGCGATGTCGGTGGGGAGGTCGGGCGTGCAGCCGGCGAGGCAAAGGGCGGCGAGGGCACCGAGGACGGAGAGGGACTTCATGGAAATCAACCGACCAGGAGGTCGAGGGTCGCGCCGACCTGGAGCAGGTGCGCGGGCTGCAGGTCGAGGGCGGGCACGAGGTAGACCTGCTTGCTGGCGGCGTGCTGGTAGGGGATGAGCCCCTTGTCGGCCGGGCCCATCGCCTTGATGATCCGCTTGCGCTCGAGCAGCATCGCGAGGATGTGCTTCAGGACGGTCTTGTCGCCCGACGGGTCTTCCTCGTTCTCGTAGAGGGACAGGAAGAACTCCTCGCGGGACGCGAGCAGCTGCGCCCGCTGGGCCTGTTCCTCCTCCCCGCGTTCCTTGACCTCGCGGGTCCACTTGCCGAGGAGCAGGCCGGGCGCCTGGAAGGCGGCGGCGTGCTCCTTGAGCACGTCGGTGCGGTCGATCAGGCCGCCGGTCGGCTTATGCACGATGCACGTGACGATGTCGCCGACGCGGAGTTCCTGGCCGGAGACGGCGCACGTGCGGGCGATGGGTTTGACCTGCCAATCCATGTCCCGAGGATGAGCCCGCGGGGGCCGGGCGGGCAACCCCATTCCCCGGGGATTGGGGCTGACTTATTGACGGTCTCGGGCCAGCCTGCGGCATGAACGGCGAGAGTCCCTCCGGTGGCGTGGCCCTGCTCGTGGTCGACGTCCAGCCCACCTTCCTTCGGGTGATGCCCGCGGGCGAAGCTTGCCTGCGACGTTGCCGCCTGGCGGTGGGCGCCGCCCGACTCCTCGGGCTGCCGGTCTTCTTCACGGAGCAGGTGCCCGCCAAGCTCGGCCCGACTCACCCGGACCTGTTGCGGGCGGCGGGTGAAGGTACCCCGGTGTTCGGCAAGACCGCTTTCTCCGCCTTCGGGGCACCGGGGCTCACCGAAGCGCTGCGGACCGCCGGCATCACCCACCTGCTGATCGCGGGACTCGAAGGGCCGGTCTGCGTGCACCAGACCGTGCTCGCCGCCCTGCGCGCCGACTTCGGGGTCACGTTGCTGGCCGACGCCATCACGCAACGGCGGCCGGAGGATGGCGCCGTCAGCCTCGCCGCGTTGCGGCACGGCGGGGCGACGGTCCTCCCGGTGGAGACGGTCTTCTACGCGCTGCTGGGCGACGCCGCGGATCCGCGTTTCCGCGCCTTCACGGAGCTGGTCAAGCAGGCTCAGGCCTGATCGACGGTCAGCGACGGGGCGGGAGCCACGTCGCTCGGCCGGTCCGGCTCGCTCCAGGCGGCGAAGGCGATCATCGCCGCGTTGTCGCCGCAATGCTTCGGCTCCGCGAGGAACATCGGCAGACCCCGTCGCGCGGCCGCGTCCGTGAGGCGGGTACGGAGCGTGCGATTGTTGGCGACCCCGCCCGAAAGGCCGACCGAACGGTAGGTGCCGCGATCGAGGGCGGCGCCGACCTTGGCGACGAGCTGCTCGATGATGGCGTGCTGGTAGCCCGCGCAGAGGTCGGGCAAGGCCGCGCGCACCTGCGCGTCGTCCAGCTTCTCGAGCTGGTAGCGTAGCGCGGTCTTCAAGCCGGAGAAACTCAGGCGCAGGTCGGCCTTCTCCGGGATGCCGCGCGGGAAGACGAACTTCGTGACGTCGCCCTGCGCGGCATGGCGTTCGATGAGCGCGCCGCCCGGGTAGGGCAGGCCGAGGAGCTTGGCGCCCTTGTCGAAGGCCTCGCCGGCGGCGTCATCGACCGTGCGGGCGACCACCCGGATCGACAGGTCCTCGCCGAGCCGCACGAGCAGCGTGTTCCCTCCCGAGATCACGATCCCGAGGTGCGGGAGCAGGTCCGCGCGCGCGGCGAGGAAGCCCGCCGGGTCCTGCGCGTGCCGGGGCAGGAAGACCGAGTGGACGTGCGCGCGCAGGTGGTTGACGCCGACCAGCGGGCGGCCGGTGGCCAAGGCCAGGGCGCGGGCCAGCGTGACACCCATCGCGAGGCACGGCAGCAGGCCCGGTCCGCGGGTGACGGCGAGCCGCGTGACGGCCGGCAGGTCGCCTTTGAATTCCTCCAGCAGCCAGGGCAGGGCGGAGAGGTGCATGCGGCTGGCCAGCTCCGGCACGACGCCGCCGTATTTCTCGTGCTCGGCCGCCTGCGTGCTGACGAGCTCGCGGACGATCCCCCGGGCCGGGTCGAAGAGCGCCAGGGCCGATTCGTCGCAGGAACTTTCGATCGCGAGGATCATCCGCCTGCAGTCAGCCCAAATCGGGGCATGGCTCAACCTCGATTCGTCTGGCGGAGCGGAAAAGACCGCATAACCCTCCTGACGTGGAGCCCGCCGCCCGACACGACGCCCTCGTCGCCTTGCTTCGCCGCGAGGCTTGCGCCGGCGTGGTGCCCTTCTCCCGGCTCGTGGAAGCCGCGCTCTACGCCCCGGGGCTCGGTTATTACGTCGCGGAGCGCGCGCGTGTGGGCAAGGCCGCCGGCACCGACTTTACCACCGCCGCCGCCCTCGGGCCGATGTTCGGCGAATTGGTCGCCGCGGCTGCCGGCCAGCTCATCGGCGACCTCGCCGCGCATGCGTTGGTCGAGGTCGGCGCGGAACCTGGCCAGACCCATTTCACCGGCGTCGCCGGACGATTCGCCGCGCACCACGTTTTCCGCGTCGGCGACGCGCCCCGGCTCCCGGCCCGCTCCGTGCTCGTCGCGAACGAACTGTTCGACGCGCAGCCGTTCGACCGTTTCATCTTCCAGGATGGCGCGTGGCGCGAGCTCGGGGTGCGCGTCGACGGCCCGACCCTCGTGCCGGAAGTCCTGCCCGCCTTCACCGATCCCGCGGCATCCGCGTTCGTGGCCGGTTTGCCCGCGGCGGAGGAAGGTTGGATCATCGACGTCCCGTTCGCGGCCGAACGTTTGCTCGCGCAGCTCCTCGCCGGCGGCTGGACCGGGGCCGTCATCTTCCTGGATTACGGGAAGACGGTCGCGCAGTGCCTGGAGTCCTCCCCGGCGGGCACGGCCCGGGCTTATTACCGCCATCAGCTGTCGAGCGACATCCTGACGCGGCTCGGTTCGCAGGACCTCACGTGCCACGTCCTCTGGGATCGGCTCGAGCCGGTGCTGCGCGCCGCCGGTTTCCGACCCGCGTTGGATCGGCAGGAAGCCTTTTTCGTGAAGCATGCCGCCGGCGCGATGGAACGGATCGCCGCGACGGGCGACCCCGAGGCCACCGGCCGGCTCCGGGCCCTGACGCACCCGGCCCATTTCGGGTCCAAGTTTCAGGTTTTGCACGGCGTAAGGCCATAATCGGCGGTTTTCGGAAGCCACGCTCGACCTCGGGGGAACAACCCCTTTTCTGGGGTGTACCCCTGATTTAAGCCATGAAGTCTTCCCTGCTTATTCCGTTCACCCTCTGCCTAGGCGCCGCGGTGCTCTCGGCCGACGTCAAGGTCATCCAAGCCTTCGAGGGCGACGGCTTCGACAGCTGGCAGACGACGGGCACGGGTTTCGGGCTCGCCCCGGTGACGGGTCGTTGCGACGGCGTGAACGGGGAGTTCCGCAACTACGGCGGCAACTCGCTCGTCTGCTCCGGCCATCGCGGCGACGCGGCGACGGGCACCCTGACCTCCCCGGAAATCGTCCTTACCCACTCCTTCCTGGGTTTCCTCGTGGCCGGCGGCAATCACCCCGGCAAGACGGCCGTGCAGCTCCTCGTCGACGGCAAGGTCGTGCGCGAGGCCGTGGGCAAGAACGGGCTGATGCTCGCCGAGGTCGTCTGGGACATCGCTGACTTCAAGGGCAAGAAAGGCGTGCTCCGCCTCGTCGACAGCGAGGTCGGGTCCTGGGGGTTCATCGCGGCGGACCACTTCGTGTTCTCCTCGACCAAGGAGGTTAAGTTCGCGACCGGCGGACGGCCCAAGCCCAAGGCCGCCAGCAACCTCGTGCGCGTGCCCGGCGAAGGCACGGCCGCCCTGCAGCCCGGCGCGACGCTCAAGGAAACCGGCGGACATAAGGCGACCGGCGTCACCTCGCCGACGGCCATCGCCTTCGGCAACGACGGCAGCCTGTATGTCGCCGAGTCGCACCGCTTCCGTTTCGGCGTCGAGGACGACCGTAACCACCTCTACTGGTACCATGACGACCTCGCCGCGGCGACGACCGCCGACCGCCTCGCCCTGCACAAGAAGTGGGAAGCCAAGCGCTCCCACGAGTGGATGACGGCGAAGTCGGAGAAGATCCGTTTCCTCACCGATGAGCAGCTCGATGGCGTCTTCGCGAAGTCCCGGATGTTCGACGAGAAGTTCAACGACGTGCTCGACGGTACCGGCGCCGGGGTCATGGCGTGGGACGATAACGTGTACTTCGCCTGCATCCCGCGCATCTGGATGTTGCAGGACCCCAAGCAGGATGGCGTCGAAGGTCAGCGCAAGGTGCTGCAGGACGGCTTCGGCGTACGCATCTCGCTCTCCGGCCACGACATGAACGGCTTCGCCATCGGCTACGACGGCCGCGTCTGGGGCACGATCGGCGACCGCGGTTTCAACTTCACCACCAAGGAGGGCAGGAAGTACGACTCCCGCAACCGGGGCGCCGTGTTCCGCTTCGAGCCGGACGGCTCGGACTTCGAGGTCGTGCACTTCGGCCTGCGCAACCCGAAGGAGATCGCCTTCGACGAGTTCGGCAACGGCATCTCGGTCGACAACAACTCCGACCAAGGCGACCAGGCGCGCGTCGTCTACGTCGTCGAGGGCGCCGATTCCGGCTGGGAGATGGAGCATCAGGCCATGCACACGTTCCACCGCTCGATCGGCCTGGAGCAGCGCCCGCCCTCCCGCTGGATGACCGAGAAGGTCTGGGAACTCCAGAATCCCGTCCAGCCGGCCTTCATCATCCCGCCGTCCGCCTACATCTCCTCCGGCCCGTCGGGCCTCACCTACCACCCCGGCGCGGGTTACCTCGAGTCCGAGGCCAGGCACTTCCATATCTGCGATTACCGCGGCTCCGCCGGCGCTTCCGGCATCTGGTCCTTTCAGCTCGAGCCCGCCGGCGCGGGCATGAAGATGGTGGAGTCGCACCAGCTGATCTGGGGCGTCGCCGCCACCGACGTCGAGTACGACTGGAAAGGCCGCCTGGTGGTGTCCGACTTCATCACGGGCTGGGAGTCGCACGACGCCGGCCGCATCATCACCCTTTCGGCCGACAAGGTCTGGAAGCCCGAGGCGGCCGCCACCGTGGCTACCCTCATGAAGGAAGGTTTTGCCCGGCGCGGTTCCGCCGAGCTCGCCCAGCTGCTCGCGCATGCCGACCAGCGTGTCCGCCTGCGCGCCCAGATCGAACTCACCCGCCGACCCGACGCCGCCGACCGCTTCGAGGCCGCCACGAAGTCGGCCAACCCGCTCGAACGCGTCCACGGCATCTGGGGTCTCGGCATCCTCGCCCGCCGCGGGGCCGCGATCGCCCCCAGCGAAGCTTTCAACGGCAAGCCCACGCCGGTCGCCCCGCTCGCCGATCGCGTCGCCGCCGCGAACCGTCTCGTCCCGCTGCTCGCCCATGCCGACGCCGAGGTCCGCGCCCAGACCGCCCGCGCGCTCTCGGAGTCCCCGCTGAACGGCAATGAGCTCCCGCTCGGCAAGCTCATCCTCGACCCGTCCCCGCGCGTGCGCTCCTTCGCCGCCTTGGCCGCCGCCCGCCTCGGCGCGGATAGGCACCTGCCCGAGGTGTTGACGATGCTCCGGGAGAACGCCGACGCTGACCCGGTGCTGCGCCACGCCGGCTCTTATGCCATCGACCGGATGTGCCGGACCGCCGCCGCCTTCGACGCGGTGGCGCAAGATGCCCACGCTTCAGTGCGCCTCGCGGCCGTCATCGCGCTGCGCCGTCGCCTCGATCCGTCCGCGTCGCGTTTCGTGAACGACGCCTCCCCGGTCGTGGCCGACGAGGCCATCCGCGCCGTCCATGACCTCGCCCTCGAGGCCGGCCGCCCGGCCGTCGCCGCGCTCCTCGATACCCGCGACCGTCGCGCCTGGACGCCCTTCATGCTGCGCCGTCTCGTGCACAGCGCTTTCCGCCTCGGTGGCGAAGCCAACGCCGCCCGCGTGGTCGGCGTCGCCATCGACGAGAAACTGCCGGAGGAAGTGCGCGGCGAGGCCCTGCGCCTGCTCGCCCAGTGGGCCAACCCGTACCCGATCGACCAGTCGACCGCCCACTGGAACCCGCTGCCTCCGCGCGACCCCAAGGAAGTCCGCGTCAGCCTGACGGCCGCGCTGCCGAAACTCCTCCAGGGCAGTTCCGACACCTTGAAGGCCGCCCTGGAACTGGTGACGCTCTTCCAGCTCGACGTGGCGTCGCTGCCCGCCGAGACCCTCACCGCCTTGACGGCGAACACCAAGCTGAGCGGTCCCGCCCGCGCCAAGGCGCTGGGGATGCTGCTCGCCCGCAAGCCCGCCAACGCCGGCGAACTCGCCGACAAGTACGCGAAGGACGCCAAGGACGAGGTCGCGATGGTCGCGATCGGGGAGCTCGCGCAGCGCAACCCCGCCCAGGGGCTCATCGAACTCTCCAAGGCCGCCCAGACGGGCTCGCCGGCCCGCCGCCAAGGCGCCTGGAAGGCTCTCGCCAAACTGCAGGCTCCCGGGGTCGAGGCCCTCTTCGTCGAACAACTCGCTGCCCTCGGCGCCGCCAAGGGCGTCTCGCCCGCCGCCATCGAATTGCTGGAGGCCGCCGCGGCCCGCCCGGAGGGCGCCGTCAAGCAGGCCCTGACCCAGCTGCGGGGCGTCTTGGCCGACCCGGCCAATCCCCTGGCCAAGTGGATGCCTGCCCTCGAAGGCGGTGACGCCGCCAACGGCTTCGCGCTCTTCCAAGCCCTGCCCGCCGGTCAGTGCCTGCGTTGCCACCGCGCCTCGACCGACTCGCATGCCGCTGGCGGCGAAGCGGGCCCCAACCTCGCGGGCATCGCCAAGCGCGGCGACCGCCGCTACCTGCTCGAATCGATCGTGCAGTCCTCCGCCGTCGTGGTCGCGGGTTACGGCAGCGTGAACCTCGACCTCGCCAACGGCGGCGCCCTCACCGGCACGCTCCTGCAGGAGAAACCCGACTTCGTGGATGTCGACGTCGCCGGCAACCGCTGGCGCGTGGCCCGCAAGGATATCAAGGGCATGACCGCCCCGGTGTCCGGCATGCCCGCCCTGGATGGCGTGCTTTCCCTCGGTGAGGTCCGCGACCTCGTCGCCTGGCTCGCGACCCTCGAGAAGGGCGTCCCCGCGACCAAGGCCCCCGAGCCTAAGCCGCTTGATATCGCCACGATCAAGCCCGTCGTCCACGCCGCCGGCGTCGATGCGGCGGTGATGACGCTGGGCAAGCAGCAGTTCGCGATGTGCTCGGCCTGCCACGGTCCGAACGCCGAAGGCACCGTCATCGCGCCCCCGCTGGCGAAGTCGAACTGGGTCAACGGTCCGGTTGAGAACCTCATCCGCATCCAGCTCCGCGGCCTGCAGGGACCGCTGACCGTCTCCGGCAAGGAGTACAAGCTCCCCGGCCCGATGCCCGCCCAGGCCTACCAGACCGACGAGCAGATCGCGGCCGTGCTGACCTATGTCCGTAACAGCTTCGGCAACGCCGCCTCGCCGGTGACGCCGGCACAGGTCAAGGCCCTGCGTGGTGAGGTTGGCAAGCCCCCGCTGACCGAGGCGGACCTTGTCCCCGCGAAGTAAGGCGCCTGGGTGGAAAAGGAGAGGGGCGGTCCCGCGCGGGACCGCCCCTTTTGCTTTCGCCCGTCCGGCTGGCTTCAGCGCGGGAGGGTCAAGCGGCGCGGGATCATCCGGTTGGCTCCGCCTTCTTCGCGGATCGTGATGTTGCGCAGGCCTTCCTTGCGCACGAGGATGCTTTCCTGGGGGATCGTCGTGAAGGTCTGCTTCTCGCCGCGGGTCACCTTAAAGGTGACGATCAGCTCGGTGCCCAGCCGCTCGACGGAGACAATGGCGATCGTCGTCTGGCGGTCGGTCTCCTTATCCACGACGGAGATGAGGCAATCCTGGGTGAAGTCGGGCGGGACGGCGTTCCGGCCATTGAGCGGGGCCGGATGGAAGGCTTTCTCGAAGGCCTCCTGGTTCGTCACCAGGTCGGCCCGGAGGTAGCCTTGATTCTTCCCTTGGTAGAAGTGGTTCTCCAGCCGGCGGTAGGGCACGGCCACGCCGACCTCAGCGGTGGCCTCCCGCAGGCCGACGAGCCCGGCCCGCCCGTCCGGCAGCACGGCGACTTCCGCCAGCAGACGGCTTTGGTTGCGGAGCTTCTCCCATTTCAGGCCGGTGCCTTCCTCGACGTAGTAGGACTCGATGCCGGCGCGGAGCTCACCCCGGCCCCAGGTGCCGCTGCCCTTGCGAGCGAGCAGGAACGCTCCCGTGGCGGGTTTCGTCAGCGTCGGTTCGCCGAAGCTGGACACCCCGTGGGCGGGGCGGTTCAAGGGAATGTAGACCCGGGTGTCGTCCGGGATGCGCGCATAGTGCCCCAGGCGGTCTTCCGCGGGTTCCGGGTGCGTTTGCTCCCACTCCTTGGACAAGGCTTCCTGCTGATCCTTCGTGAGTCGCTGGAAGCCGTAACTAAGGATCACGTAGTCGCCGCGCAGGAGGCTGCGTGGGTCGACCGGTTCGCAAAGCAGGAGATGGCGTTCCCCGGCGGCCAGCGGGCGGCTGTGGTCGTAGACCATCCAGCCCAGCACGGCGACCTGCAGGGCGATCGCCCCGGCCAGCAGCGGGCGGCGGTAGGGGAGCAACGCGGCGATCCGCGTCTCGAGCCAGGCGGGGCGGAACTCGGGCATGGCCTCGACGAGGGCGGGCTCGCGCGGCTGGCGCCAGATCTTGGCCAGCACGAAGAGCACGGCGCCCAGGAGCAGGAAAATCATCGCCATGCCGAGGTAGCCCAGCTCCTTCTCGATGTCGGCGTAGCGCCAGAAGAGCCAGGTCAGGAAGACGAGGGCGCCGTAGACGTAAGGCCGCAGGCGGCTCTCGGCGAGCCCTTGGCGGATCAGGGCGACGGCCAGCAGCAGGGTCGTGACGTTGGCGATGGCGGTGATGAGCACCCAGACGGACTCCCGTTCCCGGAAGCCGCGTAGGTCGAGGGCGCCGAGCAAGCCGACCGCAAGCGTCAGCAGGGCGATGAGGCCCATCCACGCGGCGTGGCTGTCCTGGCGCACGCGAGCGCGGTGGATGGCCCAACCCGCGAGCGCGGCCGTCGCCAAGGTGTAGACGTGGTCGTGGCGCAGGAAGGACTCGCCGAATTCCCGCGGCATCCTCGCATCCAGGCTACCGAGCGCCAAGGTGATGAAGGCCACGCTGCCCGCGCCGATGAACCGGAAGCCCCGGCCGCGCGGATCGCCCGTCGGGTGGAGCGCCGCGAGCACCAGCGGGAGGGCGAAGATGTGCACCGGGATATGCCCGCCGAACAGGACCCAGAGGAAGAAGAAGGACCAGGCCAGCGCCCCCGTGAGGGCCGGGCGGGACCGGCGGTAGGCCGCCAGGGCGCTGGGGAGCAGGAGCAGCAGGAACGCGAGACGTTCGCCGTGGTGCAACCCATGTTGGCGCCACCACCACCCGCCGTCCGACTCCATCAGCATCCAGCTGCCCGCGAGGGCGATCGTCAGCAGGTGCAGCACCGTGGCGTCGAGGATCACGGCGAAGGGAATCGTGAAGAGGCACCAAGCGAGCACGGCGTCGGGGGCATGCGCGTCCAGGTGGTAGATCTGGCCGATGAGCGCGATGCCCGCCCCGTACATGATGCAACCGAGGAGGTGTCCGATCGTCGCGCCGCGTTCCCGGCCCGTAAGGAAGCACCAGAGCCCCGCGCCTTGGATGATGAGCAGGGCCAGGAAGACGGTGGTCAGTTGGCTGCCGCGGGAAAACTCCGCCCAGTTATGGCTGATCACCAGCAGGATCGCGGCGCCGAAAAGCAGCACGCCGAGGGTGCGCAGCGCGAAAGCCAACGCGCCCGTTTCCGTCGGGGCTTCCGGGTAGCGGGCGAGGATGCGCTCGCGCTGTTCCTTTTCGATCAGGCCATCGGCATTCCAAGCCGCCGACTCGTTGACCAGCCAATCGCGGAAACCTTTGGGGAGGGACATGGGGGGAGGTTAGTGCGGGCAGGCGATGGGTGGAAGGGGAAAGGGGGAGGATAGGGTAAGGATAGGGGAAAGCGGTTAGCGGTTGGCGGTTAGCGGTTAGGGATAGCCGGTTGGGGGTGAGGTGGAGGTGAATAGTAAAGAGTGCTGCATCGAGTGTACCTGCTGCCTCTTGACGCGCGGGTAGGGACGAGCGTCCCAGCTCGTCCGCGGCCGAAACATGGGGTCTGGCTTCGCCTCGCGACGCGATGGCGTGCCTGACCTCGTGTGAAGGCCATGCCTGCGGCCGACCGGTGACGGTCAGCCCTACCTTGGCCTCTCTGTTTTGCCTAACCGCCTACCGCCATCCCCCAACCGCTCGTTGGGTGACGTCTCTCGTCACCCAACAAAAAGCCCCGGCGGGTGCCGGGGCTTGGTCGGGAGCCGACGGTCGCCTTAGGCGATCGTGACTTCCTTGGTGAGGTAGACGTCCTGGATGGTGTGCAGGAGCTTCGCGCCTTCCTCGATCGGGCGCTGGAAGGCCTTGCGACCCGAGATGAGGCCCTGGCCGCCGGCGCGCTTGTTGATGACCGCGGTCTTCACGGCTTCGGCGAAGTCATTGTTGCCCGAGGGGCCGCCGGAGTTGATCAGGCCGATGCGGCCCATGTAGCAGTTGGCGACCTGGTAGCGGGTGAGGTCGATCGGGTGGTCGGAAGCGAGGTCGGTGTACATGCGCTTGTCGATCTTGCCGTACGAGGACTCGGTCTGCTGGATCGCGAGGTAGCCGCCGTTGTTCTCCGGGAGCTTCTGCTTGATGATGTCGGCGCAGATGGTGACGCCGAGGTGGTTGGCCTGGCCGGTGAGGTCGGCGGACACGTGGTAGTCCTTGTCCTTCTTGAAGTCGTTATTGCGGGTGTAGCACCAGAGGACGGTGGCCATGCCGAGCTCGTGGGCCTGCTGGAAGGCGTGGGAGACTTCG
>JACCDT011438496.1_pt1 | contig 16124 bp, 23 predicted proteins | sample 7446291 | NCBI WGS metagenome assembly JACCDT01 (sample SAMN15323446, study PRJNA562643) | freshwater metagenome | isolation source: river surface water | place: USA:Blue River Watershed | collected 2017-08-17 | reverse complement strand
TAGAAGCTACTGCAACTCACACAATCCCTAAAGATGAAGGCGCGCCGATCGCAGGGCAACATAAGGCATTTTTCCCGAAAGTCGGATGGGTAAAAGCGGGCGATCGCGTTCACTTGGGCGGGAACTTCAGTTGGGGAGAATTTACCAAGAATTTGTCGCGCGTACCTCAAAACCACCAAGTCGTAGAGAATATTCTAAGACTGGCTGATTATTTAGAAGATGTGAAGCAGTTGTTCGGTAAAGCGTCAATCATCATCAATTCAGGCTACCGACCGCCAGCAGTAAATCACGCGGTAGGAGGCGCTAGCAATTCACAGCATCTCTACGGCGCGGCGGCGGATATCGTTGTTAGCGGTTATAGACCGCACGAAGTTTATAAACGCCTAAATCAGTGGCACGGTAGCAAGGGCGGTCTCGGTAACGGCGCTAGCTTTACCCATATTGATTTACGCGGGTACAGAGCGCGATTTAGTTATGGATAAAATGAAAAGTGCGATCGCTCCCTCCGAGCTTTGAATCCAGAATCAAAGTTGCTTGTTACGGTTTGGGCGATCGCTACTGGCTAACATTGCTTTTGAAAGGTCTTAACTATGCGCTACAAAGGTTACAGTTTTACCGTTCATTCGAGTTACAAGAAAGAAATCATCACTTTATTTGACAAAGATACTAATCATATAAAAACTAAAGAGCTTGATTTTGAGGTCGATCTCAATGAGTTAGAGTCATGGCTAGATGTCCTGATAAGCGAACTCAGAATCAAGGTTCAAATTTACGAAGGTATTGACTAGATTGATGATTGCTATAAAATCACGATCGCTATAATTGAATCGCGATCGCTTGCCAAACACTTGTAACTAAAAGGAACGCGCGTTGTTTGGGGTAGCGGGTGATCGCCTTCAAGAAATGTTTTTCCTAGCAAAGTGCATAGCTGCCCATCCAAAAATAACAGCACCAACAACTATTGCATAAGATTTTAAGTTCTCAGGGATGGGACTACGATTAATTACATCCCCGACAAACATCACGCCCAGGATAATTAGCAAGACAATAATGCCTTCCTTGAAAGATGGGTTCATAAAATACTCCTACTTCTGCAATGGCTTCAATAAATCTAAAGGGATGTCAACGCCCTTTGGCGATCGGCATCCCTTGAAGGTCACTGTCGCAATATTGTCGTCTATCCGCAAGATTGTTAGCTCTTGATTGTTAGGTATTCCGTAGATATCATTGTGTATCGCTTTACACTTTTGATTTACTTTTAGCTTTTTTTCTGACTCAATGGGATTTTCCGAAGAAGAAGAAAAATTTTGAGACGAATTGAAGCTACTTGAAGCAGACGCATCCCTTCCCTGAACTATGTTTTGACCAGATGTGACCTCTGTATAGTCAGAGTTCACACTCGTCACATCATTCACATCAGTCACATTGGAATGTGATGAATGTGATGAGTGTGACGACTTCTCCACAGCGGCGTTTTCATCAAAAAAAGCGTCTTTTCCTTGCTCCGTCTCGGTTGTATGCTTCAAGCTTGTTTCAATTTGCTTCAATTTGCTACAAGTCTCTGTAATTGCGTACACGGCAGCAATTCTCCCTCTACCAGTATTATTTTTTATCTTTAATAATCCTTTTGATTGCAAAGAAGAAAGAAGCGTTCCCATAGAACGAGTTGGAATGCTACAATCCGTAGCTGCTTGTAATACAGTTGCTTCACGAACGGTTAAAAAATACTCCAATACGCGATCGCGTTGATTTTCATCGACTTGGGGATTCCATTCATTAATCGCCTTCCACTCAAGGGTGTTTTCATCCAAAAATACTCTCAAATCTTCCTTGCCCCAACCGTGTTCTACAAATAACCGATGCCCTACTCCCCCTGGTGCTGCTGCTAAAATCCAAGAGCCTCTAGCTGTAGCTCGAATAGCTCCAGAGCCTCGCATCAAAGAAAAAATATCAACCGTGTCTGCATTCTCTACCGTGACTTTTGTTGTATGGTGAATAACTATTACGCAACAGTCTCTACGGCGTGCTAGATCTTGCAGCGGCTCAAGCAGTTTACCCATCTCCGATTTATCCTCTGAAAATCGGTCATCACGAATTCGACTGAGAGTATCTAAAACTATCAATCGTGGATTTAACTCTTCGGCTAGTTCCTCTAATGCGCCAATCTCTGAAAGCTTGAAGGAATCAAGGGCATAAGCGTTTCTCATAGCTGCACTACCCCACCCTTGAGCTTGCAGTCGTTCTTTAATCTTCAAGTCACTATCTTCCAAATTGGCGTAAATGACTTTACCTTGTGGAACTGGTCGACCTAAAAAATTTCCACCTGTTGCGATCGCGTGAGCAAGCGTTAAACCAATCAGCGATTTCCCTTGGCGTGGCCCCGCTGCAATGATAAATAGCTCATTAGATGTTAGCAACCCTGGAACGACCCATTCTTGAGTATCTGGCGTTCGCGCTACCAATTCCTCAAAAGTAACTAAGCGATCGCGTAAGGCATTAGGCGGGCGTTCGGCGGGTGGCGCTGGCGTTGCCTCCTGAGCAGCAGTAATAAAATCATCAATATCAAAGCCACGAGTTAACGCATCCGAAACATCCCAACCCTTAATATCTGTATCTTCTTCTAATTGAGGGACTGATCCGATTAATGCCCGATCTCCGATTGCTTGCGCTGCTTTCTTAGCTCCCTCTTCCCCTGGTCTATGTCCGTTGCTTCCTGGTTCGTCATTGAGATCATAAAAAATAGTTACCCGACCAGGTAGGCGCGATAATTCGGATTGATCGGGAACAGTCTTGCAACCACAAGTAAAGCTAGCGACTGCAATTTTCTCTCCCTCTGGGTGATTCATCATCCGCCAACCCAGCATCATTGCATCCCATTCCCCCTCGCACAAAAAAGTTTGATCGGCTTGAGGCGGGTTCCAAGCGAAAAATACTTGCTTGCTAATCCCCTTTTGATTCCATTCTTCTAAATCTTCGGGGCGATCGCTGTTAGTAATCCAAGGCGCTAATCTAGCCTTACGGTAATAAGTGCCATCGCCAGCAGGAATAGGGATCGAAATTCCCCAATAAGTTTGCTTCTGCTTACCCCGCTGAAACCGCATTATACCTAACTGATAGTAATCAATCATTTGGGGAGTGATGCCACGCCGACCCAACCAATCAAGTGCCTTCCCTTTAGATTGCTGCAATCGCTCGTAATCTTCCCTTATTTGGTCGGCGCTGACCGTGCTGCCAAATCCTCTAGCCTTCACTACGTTAGAAGATTGAGCCAATACTATTTCCCCTGATGGCGGTTTGGTTAGCGCTGTTGGGATTACTGTCAGTTTGGGCGCTCCAAGCGCTAGCCGTAGTTCGCTTGTAAATTGATTGCCGTAAACTTGGCTGCACCTATGGCAGTAATAAGCCCCGTCTTCTCTAACAGATAAATTCCTTTTGTTGAAGCGCTCCCCTTTGTCTCGACGGCAGAGAGGACAAACAGCCCGATTACTAGCATCAAAGTCGATGTAAGAGCGGATATTAAACTTTTCTTGCATGATTCCCCTGGGATTTCTAGTGACTTCGCCCACTCTACAAAGCCAACTAGCTATTTTTTTATACTTTTAATCCCAAGAAATTTGGTATGCTAATTCCAAGGGAGAGCGGATTCATACTCAGGCAAAATAGTAGGCATCCTTCTACCGATCTATAGAAAAAGCCAGCCGCCCCCGTCGTCAAAACTAGGTGCTGCTGGCTTTTTCAATTAACCTCCTTTATTTAATCGTTGGTAAGTAATCAAAAACATAGAGAAAATACTGAAATTCGGATTTTTCTGGATACACTAAAGCCCTTTGTCATATTTTATATCCGATAAGCGATCATCAAAGCTAGCCTTTATACGCTGACTCTCTCTTTAGACTTAGGAGCAGGATTTTCGATGAAGTAGCGAACGGGATTGTATTTGAGATCAAAGCGCGCTTCACTGAACCTAGAATAACTAGGATCTTCTAAAATCCCCTTCTTGGCACGTTCCGCCATCGCCTCCGACTTGTAGCGCTTGGCAGCTTCTAGAGAGCTAGTAAATCCGTTTTTGCTGCCAGTCCAGTAAGTAAAGCGTCCAATCTCCTTATCTATCTCACAAATCACAAATTTGTTCAACTCAAGAGGCGAGTCACTCAGAGATCTAATAGCATTTTTGGTCAATTTTGTAATTAACTTTCCTGTTACTACCTCACCGTCTGACTCACCGGTGACTAACTCTAACTCACTAGGTAAGCTACTATCTGACTCACCGGTGACTAACCCTAACTCACTAGGTAAGCCACCATCTGAGTCACTAGTGACTAACTCTGACTCACTAGGTAAGCTACCATCTGACTCACTAGTGACTAACTTTGACTCACTTACCGATTCTAAGTTACTTAGAATCGGTAAGTCATTATCTATCTCAATTGCAACTTCATCATCTAAATTATTGGCAATTTCTAGCCGTGTTAATCGTTCGCGGATATTACCCAAACTTACTTTAATCCAATGTAAATCATCATTATTTATTAGCTGATGCTCAATTTGGGTAGTGTTGCTAGCTTCCTGATAGCGCTCGGACAGCACTCTCTCTAGAGCTTGGGATTGGCTAATACCCCATTGCGATCGCTCTCGCTCAAATGCTTGGTATAACTCGCTTTGTACGTAGGCTTGAATGCGTGGTTTTTGGGTACTCACTGCTGACTCACTAGTAACTTGTTTTATTGTAACTCACTGTTGACTTACTAAGTGAGTTAGACTATAGTGAGTTATAGGTAAGTCAACAGTGAGTTACTTAAGTAGTTTATTTTGAGGTAGAGAATGATGCCCATTAAGGAAATTCAGGAATACAAGCAAGTTAGTAATTCAGTAGATATGGATTTGAGATTGCTTAAAAATTTAATTGTTGAATTAGAAGAGATAGTAAGTGATGAAGCATTCACTGCTGGCGATGTTTGTTCCTGCTGCGAAGCGATAGAGGAATTAGCAAGAGCGATCTCTAATGGAGTGATTGATCTTCAGTAAGTGAGTTAGAAGTGAGTTGCTATTAACTCACTTCTATGGTATAGTAATTACAGAGTGATAGAGAAATGCCTTTTAGGTGGGTGAGATGCCCAAGCTGCTTGCACAAGCCTCTAATAAGTCGCTCCCTCAATCCCTATTAGGGATGCCCACATGGGCAGTAAATACATTGAGGATATTAATATGCAATTGCAAGAATTAATCAAGGCATTTTTAGAGATTTACACCCAGTACGATCCAATACAAGCTCAAGAAAAATTAGAGAAATATTGGCAATCAATCGATTTTACGAATAGTGAAGATCCTTATGAAGTAGCTGCCGATGCTGCTAGCTCTAGCTACTTCACTGAGTATTAAATCTATTAAGCCCCTAAATTTAGGGGCTTAGTAGTGTAGCAACTCACGATAATAAACGCCTCAGACCACTTGTGGATCGCTATAGTACCTGGGAGTTGAGATGGGAAAAAAAATTGATGAAACGGGCAATAAATACGGGCGACTAACTGTTATTAGCGAAATTCCTTCAACCACACGAACAAAATGGTATTGCTTATGTAATTGCCAAAATTTCACTATTGTAGAGGGGAGATCCCTGAGAAGCGGTCGAACTCAGTCCTGCGGATGTTTCCGAAAGGAGAGAGAAATTGATGGCGGTCAAACGTTGGGGAGAAGAAAAATCGCCAAAGATATAAATCGACCTACTTGCTGCGGTGCAATGTGTAGCAAATGGGGAAAAACTAAAGCAGGTACTCGACAGTGGAAATGTCGAGTTTGTGCAAGCTTTTTCACCTCACTGTTGGATTGAGATAGTCTTTCGTATATGGCGATAGTAAGTTGAGGGGCTGCATTTTAAAATCTCGCAAATTTCGGATACCGAGCGACTAGAATCAGCTGCTAATAATTTGCCTGCTTTGATTTGTGATTGTGTAAGGAGTTTCTTAGCACCTCCCTTCCTTCCTCTTGCTTTAGCAGATTCCAAGCCTGCTACAGTGCGCTCTCTAATTAAATCCCTTTCAAATTCGGCGATCGCCCCGAAAATATGGAAAACCAACTTACCGCCAGACGATAATGTATCAAGGTTTTCCTGTAACGATTTAAATTCAATACCTCGATCTGTGAGTGCCTGCACCGTAGTAATTAAATGACTTAGCGATCGCCCTAATCTGTCTAACTTCCATACTACTAGTACGTCTGTACTTCTTGCGAAGTTTAGAGCCTCGGTTAGACCTGGGCGATCGCTCTTGGCTCCACTGCTGCAATCGGTGAAAATGCGATCGCATCCAGCATCTTTTAGACTGTCTATTTGTAAATCTAAATTCTGGTCAGAGGTCGATACTCTTGCATAGCCTATTAGCACTCTCAGAACCTACTCAGTATTTGGCTTTTGACAGCTTGATTCTGACACGACAATAGATGATAGTAAAGCTTGAATAATCGCTTAGTCAGTCTTATTCATTAAATACTGTCATGAACGCCCGTTTCTGATACTTCCGATTTGAACTATTTGCGGAATTATTCAGTTTTTTGGTATCGATCAGAAAAATCTGTAGCATTGATTGACAATGCGTGAACAAGCGCATCAAAATCACGATCGCTGTAAACGCTTCTGTGACTGTTAGTCCAATGAATTACAGCAAGTTTAGAGGGAGTATGTTCTATTTCAATGCATCGGGCAAGAGCAAGATTTATAAAATTCCCACTAGGCAATCTAAGAAAATACATCTGAAATCCTTGTTACTAAACTATTTTCAGCACTCAAAATATGTCTAAGTGCATTTGTTTTAAGAGGGATGGTTTATATCAAAGGAAAAGTCTTCAGAACAGTCAGGACGAAGGCAACTTATCTCTAAAGATTCACATCTTAAAATTGTGCAACTATAATATTTTCTTAACCTCATCTCAAAAGTTTCTGAATAGCAGGAGGGACAGCAACCCAAAGACAGAAAACTAACTAACCAATGATATTCATCACTTTCTGATTCGAGACTATTAAGCCATTTATCAACTTCTGAAGATTCCATAAATCATTAATCGGAAATTTCTGTATTAAATTTTATTTTGGCGTGTGAGTAAAAGGATTAAAGTCCTCACACGCCTTTTTAACATCTATCCTTGCTGTAATCAAATTCTCTGGATACTCGTAGCGAGGTATTTTAGCTCCTGGGAATTTTACCAAATACACCCAATCAGCCGCTAGATCGTCAAGGCGAACACGAAAAATTACACCGTGATACAGTTTCGTTCGCCCTGATCGCTTCGTAGTGGGCTGTATGCAAGTTACTTCATCGCCTACTTTAAATTTAGGTTCTTCTTTCATCTCGATTTCAATTAACATCAATCCGAAAATTAAATCTAATAATGAACAGACAATTAAAAATTCAGAGTTGTTACGCTAAAAAGCTCTTATTCCAGCGTAAGGCGCTTAAGCCTCCACTGACTTATATTTGGTGGCGACGCTACACGCCCTCATTCTCTCAAAAAGGATCGATGCCAAGTTCAAGGGCTTCTTCTACACAAGCTTGCAACTGCTCATAGTTACTTGCCTCAATAAATTCAGCCCGCAAGTAATCTAAGTCAGAGCCAAGCCCCTGCCAAGGGTAATCAATCCAGAATTTTAAATAACCTTTTAATAAACTTAGTTCACTGTCAGTTAGTGGATTTGGGTCATCTCCAACAGCAAAGTCAAAGTATCGCTTTACAGCTAGCGCTAATTTTCCTGAAGTCTCATTTCGCCAATAAGGTAGGAATTGATCAAACATACAAAAAGTTCCGTGTTGGCTCATTATCGGACATTATAAAGCGATCGCATTTTCTTAAAAAGTTGCTTATAATTGAATCGCCAAAATAGTTTGAGGCTTTTTAACTTGGCTTGGAATCCTGTAGGCAATATTCAATTATCTAGAAACTGGCAGTACACAGAGCCAGTTACAGAAGGAGACTATTTCAGAATAAAACACTCAGAAGCAAAAAAGGGTGCTTTATTTGCAATTGCTCAGTGTGAGGTAGATGCTAATGGCTACATATCAATAGGAGACACACAAGTCTTAGAAGCAGAAAAAGGAATTAACGATGTTGTTAAATTGCCTAAGGGAGCTTTTATAGAGAGGCGAATAGCAGTCAAACGGTTTGATACCCAACCTAACTTAGAGCAAGAAATTAGAAGATTATTCTTACCGAATTTTTTGATATTTGCAGAACAGGAAATTAACTACATTAGAAGGAATAATTGGACTCTAAATATAGAAGTATCTGATTTTGTAGAAATAGTGGATTCGAATTATACAAGTAGATTCGACGCTGTAGATTCACAGCTGATAGAAATTCAGCAAAGGTTAAATAACATTAATACAAACGATGAAAATATAAATTCAGACCCATACTTTAGCAGCGCTGTGTTGTTAACTCATTTCGATTCAAATTTCACTGATGTAAAAGGTAAAATAATTACTCCATTTGGCAATGCTCAAATAAGTACAGCCCAAAGCAAATTTGGCAGTGCAAGTAGCTTGTTTGATGGTAGTGGAGATTACTTGGAAATACCTCACAGCGCCGATTTCAACCTTGGAAATAGTGATTTTACTATTGAATTTTTTATAAGATTCAATTCTGTGTCAGGACAACAAACATTTTTAGGTAAATGGCAAGGACCTTACCCAAACAACGTAGAATTTTTGTGTTTCAAAAATCCCTCTGGTCAGCTAGAAATAGCACTTTATAATTTCGACAATACTCAAAGCAATTTTACTACAATCTGGTCGCCAGTAATAAATCAATGGTATTTTATTTCTTTTGTTCGCAAAAGCAACGAAATTCTATTTTTTATAGATGGCAATTTGCAGCAGTCTTTTGCTTACTCTAAGTCAATAAAAACTACAACTGCTCCTCTTTGGATTGGAGGAGAACAAGCTATAAATAGTAACTTTTTTAATGGCTATTTAGATGAGTTACGATTTTCAAAAGGGATTGCAAGATATACAGCTAATTTCACTTCTCCTACAACATCATTTCCTAGTAACTAGTGAGCAATATGACACAGTTTTTACCTTCTTACATACCTGCTGAAATTACTACAGTAGAGCAATTAGCTGTATGGTGTAGCGAAATATTAGTGTATTTGTACCCTAATAAATCTCTAGTACAAACATTGGATCAGAATGGTGACGAAGTTGAGTCTAGACAAGTAGAAGGTAATAAGTTTTACTACACCGTTCCTACTGTTCCTGAGTGGAGATATGTAGCGCAGGCTTCTATCAAGTTAAGTGCAAACCACCATGTTTACGGACGTATCTGGGAGCATGCACAAACGATAGGAAATGACACAATACCAACTCAAATGCGGAGAACTACGTAATGCCTAATGTTAATCCTAGTGGAGTACCGAAAAGCTTTACAAGTCCTGGTAGTTCGTCGGGATATGGAAGTTACTACAATCCCACTTCTCCTCAATTTTATAAACAGCCAATAAAGCAGCAACCTCCAGCTAACCCGAATCTACCAAAAGTCCAGCCAGGAAACCCTGCATCAATACCAAAGCCACTTACAGGCTCACCTTATCCAAGATTCAATCCTATTAAGCAGCCCTATAACTACAAACCGCCAGCTAACCCAAATCTACCTACCTTACAGCCAGGGAATCCAGCAGCACCACCTAAGCCGATTACCAATACCCCTTATCCGAATCTCAAACAACCGATAAATATTCCAAAACTGACACCTTTTAAGCCTGTTATACCTGGTGGTGCTGGATTAGGTGGAGCAGGAGGGGGAATATTACCAGCAGGAGGTGTAGCCGGAGGGTTGGTAGCGGGAGCAGCTTTGATATGGGCATATAATTTCTACCAACTCCACAAGCTGTGGGGATTATCACAACCAGAATCAAAACCGATAGAAGAACCTGGACAAATCCCAAATGTTAAATATGGCATTGCTTATACTGTTTACGTTGCTAATACAGAACCGAATATTTATGGATATACTTACGAAAATACTACAGACATCTATTTAATTGTTTGGGGGGAATACAAAGGTCATAGATACTTTGATAACCCTGAAACTGAGAGTATTGAGCTTCAATTCTTATGCAGAGGCAAGGTTGGTGCTGGTAGTAATCCCTATACTGGATCTACTGGTCCATCTCCAGAGTTGATTTGGGTGTTTGGAAACGCCTCAAGAGCAAGAAACCAAATAGGAAATGTAGCTATTAAGGGCATCACACGGCTAGATGATGATAATCAACCAGTTCCAGAAGCCCCACCACAGCAACAAAGACAACCTCAACCACAGCCAATACCGCAGCAACAAACTCAGCCTCAACCACGTGAGCCGCTACCACAAATTGCCAACCCAGAACCACCAAAACTAGAGCCTGAACCAACACCAAACTTTACTCCGACGCCGCAGAAACCGCCTATCCGGCTGAATATTCCCAATAATCAACCAATTACTATTACTTCCCCAGGTAATCCACCTCTTGTAATTAGTCAAATACCTCCAAAAGCTACACCGGATCAGCCCAAGCTACCGGAACAACCTACAGAGATTAAATTTCCTAGAAATACGTCACCAGGACAACCACAGCCAATTGAAATAAAGCCGCCAGGCAGGCAACCGATTACTTTTACTTCTTCTGGTGATGCACCTGTTACAATCAATATCCCTGGTTATCAGCCGATCACTGTAGATCCTAAAAACACTAGTAAACCAGAAGGAGCAACCCCTCAATTACTAGTACCTGGTAGCTTTATCCCAAACCCAACAACGCCAACATTACCAGCGCCTACACCTACCCCGGCAACGCCAACAACACCTAACACACCAGAATTACCAGATGTAGCAATCCCAGCAACGATTTTGGCTGGATTAACACCACTATTGCAGCAACTTCTTGCTAATACTAATCCTGCAAATATAGAGCCTGTAGTAACTAAAGGGGTGTGTAAAACAACACAACCAGGTGGATGTATGTCTAACCTGGTTAATGATGCTAATAACAACTTGTTTAACAAAATTAGCGATCTTTTCAACACTGGCGCTAACTTAGCTCAATTAGCTTTACTTGCACCGATTAAACAAGGTGTTGATTTAGCAAATACTAAGCTAGGAGCGCCGATCGCCAATGGTGGTATATCAGGGTTTCTTGGCCGCTTATCTAGTTCTTTAGGAATTGATCGCGCGCTTAACTTAATTGCGATCGCATCTAACCTGCACAATGCCATGATGCTTAGTGCCAATCTCAAAATTACATTGCTTGAGATGCTTTCTAGCGTAGGCAATGCTACGGGTTTATTGCAGACATCAGAAAATGAGAACGTGGATCTTAACGCCGTATTTAATAAAGGCATCGAAACTTTCTTAATTTCAATTCTTGGAGTTGAAAGCTATGCAGGCTTAAAAGTTGGCTTACGCAAGTACAACGCCATTTATCAAGCTGCTGCTAACTCGCTCAACGCTGTATCTTCAATGTTTAATAGCTTGGGCAACGTGGTAGAGCAGGGGGCGGAATACACGGGGCGAATAGGTAATGCTCTCAAAATTGCTGGCATAGTGGGGGAAAATGCTTACCGATGGATGGCGGAAAAGTTTGATGCCAAGTCAAGTAAGTTCATCAAGTTTCAATCCACAGTTGGTGATGTTACTCAGGTACTAGAGACGATTAATGAGATTGCGGAGACAATAGTTGAAGGGCAGCAAGCGGCGACAGAGTTTCAGAAAGCAAATACTGATTTTATTAAAGCTGTAGAAGATGCTAAAAGAGGTACTCCCCCTGAGAATAAAGAAGTACAAGCAGAAGCAGCCAAAGCTAAAGAAAATGCAACTAAAGATCCCACAGGTGAATTAGAGGAAGGGTTATTGAGCTTTTTAACTAACTAATATTTATGGCTATACCACCAGAGTTTAATGAGGTCGAGCATTTCCAATCGGTAGCTCGTAAATATCTGAATAGAGAAATTATAAGGGATTTTCAAGATTTGGGTGACGACAACTGGGAGCCAGAAGTTGGCACGACTAGGGGAGCAATGCGTCATGCCTTAACGCATAAGGATAATGATTCGTTACCCATGACGCTGTCGAGAATGTTTTTGTACTATTTCACTTATGGAAAAGCGCAGGCAATGCAAGCTCCTATTTATGGTATTCCTGCAACCCATTTTCAAGAATCAATCAAATTTCATCCTCAAATTAGAATACTTTTTATTGAGGATCAGACATTGGTTGAGGATGGATACGAGCCTGTTAAAGCTGAAATTAGTTTCAGATTAGTAGACGAGACTGAAAGTACAATCACTCCAGCTAAAGCTCAGGTTTTAGCTACTAAAATTAGGAGCTTATTTGCAACAGGCGAAGGATTCACTTGGAAAAAAGGGCGCGAAAAATGGGTTTATTCAGATCAATCTAGAGGCTATCATTTGCGCCTTTTAGCGTGGAACGAGACAGAAGCCAAAAAGGTAATTGAACAGATTTTAGATATACAGGGGCATACGCCAGATTGGGAAGCTCACCTTAGTACCACGCTTCAAAAACGCACTTTCTCAACTATTCCAGGAACGCACCGCGTGTACGGCAAACAGCGACGCAAACCACGTGATCGCCCCGTCGCTTTCGTTCGCTTTCGCTACGCAGAATTAAAAGTGTGGGGAATGACTCACGCTGTCACTTTGGTAGATAAAACAGGTACGCGCCGTAATCCTTTAATTGCTGCTTAGACATTAGGTCCAACTATTTGAGTAGCTGTCGCAACTGCAATTTTTGATTTGACCGTACCTGACTGCTGCACATAACCATCAACTACAGCACCGCTACTAACAGCAGCGGGAAAAGCATCTAGTTTTTCACCTTCAGCTTGTCCTTGATTAATAGTTTCCTGAGCTTTGTGACAAGCTTCACGCAATCTAGTTAAAAGCTTTACCACGCCAGTACCAGCTAAATTATTTACCGTCTCACCGTTGATTGCAGAGATGCTCAATTGAACCGTGATATTCCCTAAGGTATCTTCACCTACAGAAATAGCACCTGGAATACCTAAAGCATCGGATAGCTGCGTAAATGTTAAGTCTGTGATAGCTGCCATAGTTATAAATTTTTATTGTCCGAGGCTAGCTTAACCTATGAAATAAGTTGAGGCGTATTTTCTACACTACCTTAAGGTACTCGAACTAAACTTATTGGCTAAAACCTAGTGCTATAAAGGGTTTGACAATTTCACAACCTTAACAACCCTTATGGCACGAATACCATCTGTAGCCGCTTTGCAACGCAGACTTAATGAAGCAAAAGCTAGGGACGCAGCCCTTAAAGCCAGGCAAGCAACAGCAGAACCTAAAGTCGGCAGCGGGCAACGCAATCCAACAGATCCTTTAAAGTATGAATCTATTTTTACTGCTTCAGCATTCAACGTAAATGCCTCTCGTCCTAGCGTTGCCTTCTTTGGTGGAGCAGCGGCGTTAGGTTTGGCTGCTGCTGATGATTCGCCCAAGCTTCCTAGAGGATTTCACCCATCCAAAATTAGAGCGACTAGAGGTCGCGCAGCAGGAACGCGAAAAGTAGCAGAGTTGAGTAAGCGACCATATTTAAAGTACAGCGTAGACGCAGATAACGATACTAGAGGTACTTACACCGCTCCTATCAGTTCTAATACCGCTGCTGGCTTGCAAACTTTGTATCGCAACATTGTAAATGCCAAAAAAGACGATGTGGGTGAATACGGTCGTCTCGCTTTTATTCCCGAACGCCCACTGTTTTCTAGTTCTGGCTCTGGCGCTGCACCTGCACCTTAAGAAGTTATGAGCGCCCTTCGGTTTAACACGCCTGTGATCTGGACTCCGAATCTAGAAGGCGAGGAGCTTCAAGCTCAAATAGATGATATGTTCTTCCGGATGTATGCAACTCAACAATGGCTTGATGGCGGACTAGAAACAGATACTTTTTTAGATATTCTTGATGCTCAAAAGATTGATGTTTGCGACTTGGTGAATCTTTGGGAAGCAGGGGTAATTCTCTGATGCCCATTGACTTTACAGGTCCCAACAAATGGCAAAGAGTTTATTTCAATCGCTTTGAAGGCAATCCCAATAATGCCGAGATTAAGGCGGGATTGATAGATCCTTTTGAGGTCCCGTTAACTTTCGATCAACACGTTTTAGCTGTTGCTGCTTTTTCTAGTGAGGTTAAACCACGCTGGCGAACGGCAGGTTATCTCACTCAAACTTATTCAGGCATCGATTTCAATGATACTTCGGTAACAGCTACAGATACTAGCCCTACTTCTGGCGTTGATGCTGCTAATAAGCGAATTGGATTAAATACCGTTGAACTTGTAATATTCCCTCGGCTAGCTAGTAATTTTTTCTTATGGTTCGACCCCGTTCCTTGGCTTAAAAGCTTAAACTTTAGTATTTGGGAATATCAAGGAATCGAATCACCAGATCGATTAGAAGAGTTGATCGAAACAGTGAAAGTAGACATTGTTAGAGTTGAGTACAAACTAGATATGTACAATAGCTAATCGGATTCAACTTGTGGAATGGCAGCCTTTATTTGATTTCAAATTGACTGTTGATTGGCAGTACAGCAAGCCAGTACAAGGAAGAGATTTCAAAGCTCAATTTATCTCTACTGATATAGGGCGTAATTCAATTATTTTGATAGCTCTAGCAAACATCCCTTTTGAGAACATCAAGGAAAGTAGCGAGTTTTTCAAACCACAGCAGATTAAGCCTTTAGTTGAATCTGAAATTATCCGCTTTGCTGAACCTCCCAAAAATTGGCTGTATCGCATTGCTATCAAGCAAATACCAATACCGCGCCAACCACTATCGCAAACCCAAGTTAGATTTTTTATGCCAGTAATTGACTTAACCCCAGATCAACCCGCAATCAATCCAGCGATCGCAACAACTAAAAACCCCATTGCCGTATCGATTGCTGGAAACTCGACAGCAGCAATAAAGCTATTACCTGTAAGCGCAAGCAACAATCGCAAGCACGCAACCTTTTACAATCCTTCTACTAAGCGCAGCCTTTACATCGATACAGATAGCACTATTAATATTGCTAGCGCGATCGCCAAGGTTGCACCTGGCAAGATCTATGTAAGTGATATACCAGGGTGGCAGGGTGAATACTGGGGAATGTTGGATCTTAGCGATACGGTTCCAACTGTTATTGCAGTCGAAGAATATGTATAAAAGCCATGAGCAGTACAGAGGTTGTCCAGTTAGTTGTAGGGCTTATCGCAATCATTTCTGTGCTGTATCAAGTAGCAAGAGTAGAGCGCGTCATCTATCAGTCAATTGATGCTGTAAAGGATTTGTCAGAACGCAATCATCTTGAACTGCAAAAAAGACTAGATTTGCACCTGCAAAGCTACGCCGATCGCCGTGACCACGACCTTTATATAATCAACGACTTAAACAACAAGATCGATCATAGATTTAACCGCTTGCGCGAACATCAAAAAGATATTGAGCGGTATTTAGAAAAGAATGGAAACTTTCGAGTTAGAGGGCATTTTACAACTGAGCATAGCTTTGAGAGAGATTCAGAAGATAAATAAGCGCATTGAAATTTCGGATTGATGTTAATTGCAATGGTTAAATTATTGCAACGCTTTAATACTCGAAGTCTCGTGGTGTTAATTTTGGTGGGCGGCGTTCTTTATCTCGCAATTGTTGATCGCTCATTTCGTCTTGTATTTGGAGACTTAGCCAAGATTGGCATTGGTGGATATCTAGGGCAGTTAGTGCCAAGGAGAGATGAATGAATGCATTACAAAATCTAGAAAAAACTTACAAACTAGCAGAAGCACCTAAAGACATAGTTGCAGCGGTACAGAATCAATTATGTAAAGTGCATCTTTTAGATGGAGCGATTGACGGCATTGCAGGCAATCGTACTTTGGCAGCCTTCGCTAAATTCAAGGAACTTGAATATTTAGAATATCCGGCACTGTTGGGGCCATCTACTGCGATCGCATTAATAGAAGCTACTGCAACTCACACAATCCCTAAAGATGAAGGCGCGCCGATCGCAGGGCAACATAAGGCATTTTTCCCGAAAGTCGGATGGGTAAAAGCGGGCGATCGCGTTCACTTGGGCGGGAACTT
>JACCDT010666729.1_pt1 | contig 16125 bp, 19 predicted proteins | sample 7446291 | NCBI WGS metagenome assembly JACCDT01 (sample SAMN15323446, study PRJNA562643) | freshwater metagenome | isolation source: river surface water | place: USA:Blue River Watershed | collected 2017-08-17 | reverse complement strand
TTGTGAATGCGTACACATCCATTGCTTGCAAGTACGGCACAACATTGTCTTGTGCTCCTACGAGAATGACGTCACGACGTTGTAAAGATCGCTCGATTTCTGGTACTCCTCGTCCAACAATGAGGAGTATAGTATTCTTGAGTCGGACAAATGCTCGTCCCAGTGTTTTCAAATCTTTCTCAGGTGCAATGCGGCCATGGTAGCCAACTACGAGTTTCTCCTTGGGCAATCCAAGTGCTGCTTTTGCCGCGGCTTTGTCTTTTGATGGAACAAATTCTTTGGTATTCACTCCAAGATGCACGATCTCTCGTTTTGTATGGATCTTGTTCCACAAAAGTACTTCACTCACTGATTCAGCCGGAACAAGCAGAAGGTCGCATTTTGCGAGCTCCCGTCGTACATGAAACTTCATGAGGTCAGGAAGAAATTGTCGCAAGAGCGGATTTTGTACTGCTTTTGGAACTAATTCCCACTCGATGGCGTGCGTATACAGCACAAGCTTGCGCTTCTTGTGTGCGCCACGCACTGCTGCCCAACCTATTGGTCCAACTCCTTGACAGAAGACAATATCGTGCTCCAGCGCAAGTTGTTTTATGGTGCCAAAGGCGAATTTTGCTGCGCGATAGTCTCCGATTGTCCAGCGTGAAAGCGGAATTTTCACAATGCGAACGCCAGGGATGGTGACTTCACCAAAGTCGGGGCATACGATCGTGACTTCGAAAAGTTCTGTGAGCACTGGCAGTATTTCTTTGAGAAAACGTGAAATGCCATCGTGTCGTGGCAAGAAATTATCTGTCGCAATGAGGAGTTTACGCTTTGAGGTTGGTATCATCGTACTTGAATAAACACCTCTGCCCATCGATACCCGTACCGTAAACCTGCTGCAAAAGTCTTAATCCATATAATGGGGACGAGCTGATACAGCGACACCCATTGGCTCTTATATGCGCGAATTGCCTCAAGCTTTTTGTGTTGCTGAGTACTAACGTCTACAACTAAGCGCGGCTCACTTCGCTTGAGGAATGAGAGTGGATTCCAAATAGTGAACGTGTATATCCTTGTTTTCATATCATATTGTGCGTAGAGTTGTAACATACTCTGTGCTACTGCGCGATGATCGCTATGCATATCATCCAGTGCAGGCATGAATATCTTTGTCGGTTTTTCTTCTTTTATGATAGTCCAGAGTTTCTCAAGGACGTCTTTCTCCACGATTTCACGCCGCAAATCTAGATCCTGGAGCAAAAGAAATTCTGTGCGGCTCACACCAAGGATGCGGCTCGCTTCAAGCGCCTCTTCTTTGCGGGTTTTTATGATGAGCTTTTCCTTATGGAGGGGGTGGCTGCCCACGCCATTCGAAAAAATTACGACAATAGTCCGTTCTTTTGCCTCAGCAGCAGCCGCGAGCGTTCCGCCAAGTCCAAGTACTTCATCATCTGGGTGGGGTGAGAGAACGAGGATTGTCATCGAGTGCGTGCAGGCGAGGTTGTATTTAAATTTACCAAGCACCACGTGTAGACTGGCACGGAAGCTTTATATTCGTTCCTGGGCATATTCGCGCATGGATCCAGTCAGCGTTGCCATTGTTGGCGACACGCTTGTCGCGTGTGCGCTTGTGCGCACCAATCCGCAAGATTTTGCTGGTGCACTCAAGAAGGTATCGCGACTCAGCGGCGCTGACAAGCAAGCGATTGCAGGGCAACCTGAATCGGTATGGAGTGAATTGTTTCTTGGTGATGTTGAGTGGTACTTTACCAAACTTGAGCCTCAAACGCTGTTTGTAAATAGGACTGCTGATGCTGTGCTTGGCGAGGCTCAAAGCTGTGGGAAATCTATGGATTTGTTGCTTGAAGAGTATGAAGCAGGCACTCTTGCGCTCAAAGAAAAGATCGACCAGCTTCGCACGGTGCTCCCTTCAGAATGTAGAATCATTGCGCTTACCCAAGACCAGCAAGAATATGCAATCGTTGAAGGTTGGGAGTACGCACTCGCATTCATACTTGAGCATCAACCAGTCCCGCTGTATGTTGGGATTGGTGATGAGTTTCGGTGTTTCCAATGCTAGGGCGTCTCCCCCGTATTGCTTGGCAAGCAGTCCTTGCTGTTCTCAGTGGCGCACTCCTTGCGTATGTGCTCAGTGCGCTCGTGCTCTTCGTGTGGCAGCCAACGAATGGGCAGCTCGGTGACATAGGATACGCAATTTTTGCTGTACTCATCGGGTACCCTCTCGGTGTTTGGCTGGGCACGGTGCTGTGGGGCTCGGTTCTCGCTTTGCGAGGTTCAAAAACTTGGAGCCTTCTCGGCCTTGGGTTTGGGGTGTTGCTCTTACTTGTCCTCAGCATATCGCCCCTTATGGCGATTGCTCCACTGATGGCGTTGTTGTTCGTGAGTATTTTTCCGCTCCTCATCATTGGCGGCTACCATTACTCAACGCGCTCAGAGCACCGAGCCTGATCGGAAGTTTTTTATTTTGCAAATGAGAGGAGTGAACATGAAATTGTCCAAAACCTTTCTAAGCCTTTTTGCACTGGTCTTCATCGCAATTGCTGGTACAGCAATGATGCCTGCTTGCAGTGGAAAACTGTGCAAAGGAGTGAACGAAGGACTTATTGCATATTATACATTCCAAGGAACCACAGAGGACGCTGTCGCAGATATTGATGGAACGAACTTTGGTGCGGTATATGTTGAAGGAAAACAAGGTTTGGCGGCTCGCTTCAATGGGAATGAGTATATTACGATTCCTGCTGCTGCAACAAATGATTTAGAGAAAGGGACAGTGGCTCTTTGGGTTCGCTTCGACGATGAGCTTGCCGATTATAATATTCTTGCAAAGGATATCGAAGGAACGGCGCTACGGTCGCAGTACGGGGATGGTTTAGATGATATTTATTTTCAACGAGAAGCGCAAATCTATGACTATCTAAGCATCAATGCTGATTGGACGAAGTGGCACTACATCGTATACACATGGAATAACGAATACACAACAGTATATGTGGATGGGCACGAAGCACTGCGGGTTGCGATTGATTATGACTCTAGTTCGAGTGGTGATCTTTACCTCGGCCATAATAGCGTGAACACAAAAGAAATGCTCAAAGGCGAAATCGATGAGTTGGGCTTGTGGCGCAGAGCGCTCACTGCAGACGAAGTGCGATTGCTGTATAACAAAGGGGCAGGCAGAACCTATCCCTTTCGAAGTTAAGAGCTCGAGTGCTTTTAGAGGTAGGGCGGGTTCAGATTGAATTGCGCGAGCACACCAACTGTGCAGTTGCTTTCAAGTGATGAGCAGAATGCCTGCGGAGAGTAGTACGAGTATGATAATGATTATTCGAGTCCAGCTCTCGCCTTTCCCAATGGCGTAGCGAGTCCCTGCGTATGACCCAACTGCGAGTCCTAGTGCGAGTGCTGCGGTGAGTCTCCAGTCGACAACGCCACGGATGATGAAAACGACACTTGCAAGAGTTGCTGAAATGTATGATGCTACTCTCCATGTTCCAACGGCATTGAACAATGGTTTATTGTATGCTTTCACTGTAATAATTGTGAGAATTGGGCCAACACCACCGGTGAACGAACCAAGAAAACTGGTTACTGCGTATGCACTATTTGCAAGTAGGTGCGTGCCCCACGTGCGCTTCTGTGTTGTTCTTGGCGGATCACGATAGAATATGTATGCGATCGCCACAAGAATCAGAATCACAGCCATGCATTTGCGAAGCAGTTCTGCAGGTATGATTGTGATGAAGTAGTTGGCCGCAAGCGCTGCTCCTGCAAGTGGGAGTGTTATCCAAAGCGCAAGTTTCCAGTCTATTGATTGTTGCTTGTGCAGCACCCACAGTCCTGGGAGCTCGCCCACGGTTGCACCGATACGTGGAGCGCTAATTGCGCTAATTGGTGGGAACCCGAGGAGAAGCAGGAGCGGTCGCAGCAGTAAACCAACACCGCCTGCTAGCGCTCCAAAGAACATGAGTATGGCGGCAAGCAGGAACGCTCCTGTATAGAGCAAGAAATCCATTTGATGCGCCCGCCGGGATTTGAACCCGGACAACCAGCTTGGAAGGCTGGGATCCTACCGTTAGACAACGGACGCGCTCTACCTGCCACGAGCGAGGCTCCATTTAAATAGTTTCGGCTCAGATGCCCTTTTTTCTTTCTGGGGCGTTGTTGTTACTCCTGTGCTGAGACCAGATTTTATAATAGCGGGCGCCTAGAATACTGCATGCTTCGTGCTATTTCGCTGCAGGCAGCTGCGGCAATTGTATTCGGTCTTGTATTGGATTTTGCCTTTAACACACTCGCACAGTTCGGCTATGCACTGCCACAAGGCACAAATTGGTGGCTTGCTCTGCATGTCCTGCTGGGATACCCTATTGGCGTCTTGCTTGGGACGTACAGCCTCGGGCTTTTGATGGTGCTTGAAGGATCGTTCATGTGGATGCTGCTTGGAATGTTACTCGGAGTGTATCTTCTCTTTGCAGTACAAGTGTATTTTCCAACATGGGGCTTCGGGTTCTTGTGCGCAAAATTACTCGTTCTTCCAGCGTTGTGTATCGGTGCATATCACATCGGCGGATTGACGTGGCAGCGAGAGCTTGCTGACGAGTAATTTTTTGTTGGATACTATTTGTGTTCATCTTGCTTTTTTTGTACTAGCTTTGTATAGGTCAAAGGTGTTTGTGAAAATCCGGTTCTTTTGCAATCCTCCTTTTCTGCGTACTCTCTTGCTGTCTGTTGCATGAGAGAACTTGCGAGGAATGCAAAGTGCAATATGTTCTATATAGAAACATATAAAATGTCGTGTACTTTTAAAACGCGGCGAATTGCTCAACAGTATGTTTGACAAACTCACAGACACTTTGCGCGGCTCGCTCAAGAAAATTCGCGACGCAGTGTTCGTTGATGAACAACTTGTTGCAGATATAACTCGTGATATTCAGCGAAGCTTGCTGGCTGCTGACGTCAATGTCAAACTCGTCCTTGAGCTCACAAAGCAAATCAAAGAGCGTATCAAGGCGGAGCCGCCTGCAGGAATTAATCGAAAAGACTTCTTTGTCACTGTTCTGTATGAAGAGCTTGCGAAACTTCTTGGCGGAGAAGGCGCCAAAATAACCATCACAAAAAAACCATTCACCATCATGCTTGTAGGACTTTTCGGAAACGGAAAAACAACAACAGCTGGAAAACTAGCGAAATACTATCAAAAGCGCGGCATGAAAGTTGCGATGCTTTCAACGGACACCTGGCGTCCAGCAGCAGCAGAGCAACTCTTGCAACTTGGGAAGCAAATTGGCGTTCCCACATTTGGTAATCCAAAAGAAAAATCGCCCGTAAAAATATACAAGCAATTTTACGACGAATTACGCAAGGCGGATATTATAATCGTAGACACAGCAGGACGCGATGCACTCAATGATGAGCTTGTTGATGAGATCAAGGATATCAATAAGACAGTTGCACCCGATGAAGTGTTGTTAGTGATGGCAGCAGACGTTGGTCAAGCTGCTGAAAAACAAGCGCAGATGTTTCACGACGCGTGCGGTGTGAGCGGTGTAATAATTACAAAGCTAGATGGTACGGCAAAAGGCGGCGGTGCGCTTTCTGCCTGTGCTGTGACAAAAGCGCCTGTCAAATTCATCGGGGTTGGGGAAAAAGTAGATGCGCTAGAAGAATTCAAACCCAAGAATTTTGTTGGTCGACTTCTCGGCATGGGTGATCTTGAAGCACTCTTGGAAAAAGCCAAAGAAGCAATGTCTGAAGACGATGCAAAAGACTTGCAGAAGAAACTTCTCAAAGGAGATTTCACACTCATTGATCTGTACGAGCAAATGGAAGCAATGCGAAAGATGGGGCCATTGCAGAAAGTCATGGAAATGATTCCTGGTATGGGCTCGATGCAAATTCCAAAGGAAGCATTACAAGTTCAAGAAGAAAAACTTGAGCAATGGAAAATTGCAATGAATTCGATGACTCGAGGCGAACTAGAAGATCCTGAAATCATGAATCCTGGTCGCATTGAGCGCGTCGCACGCGGAGCTGGAGTTACTGAGCGGGACGTGAAAGATTTGATCAAACAACACAAGCAATCAAAGAAGTTGTTCAAGATGCTCAAGGGACGTGGCTCAGAGAAAGATATGCAGAAGATGATGAAAAAAATGCAAGGAATGATGAAACGCTAGATTTTATTCGTTTATTCCTAGGTTATTCAATACAAGTGCTTTGAACCGAGGGAAATCCTCTCCTTTAATGTTGCCGCCGCATGCATGCATGTGTCCGCCAGCGTTGCCACGAATTCCCTCTTGCATTGCTGCTTTCACTGCTGCGGCGATATCCCAGTGCTCACCGCGCAAAGATAGTTTCACATCGCCATTGTGGGCTCGTGCAAGAAAGATGAGTTTGTCAGGGTGTTCATAGAGCATGCAATTAGAAACTTCAGAGAGGAGTGATATTTCAACTTGTGAAAAGAGCGCGTAGAGTACTTTTGATCCTTCGACAACGCCTGCTCGTGCTTGTCGCAAGAGTTTCTGATATTCTTTGTCAACGATTTGGTAGCGTTTATAGAGGAGTTTTGCTCTTGGTGTGCTGTGTTGAAGTAATTCGTGCGGGCTCTCAATGCGTGTAAATATTTTTGTCGACGTGCGCACATCAGTCGAATCTCCCTTGAGATTGAATTGCACTATGCGCAGCAACTCAGCAAATGGGTGTGCGCCAAACATTGCTTGGGGTGGTGTTTCGACTGGTTGCAAGATGTCTGGGTATTTGTTCCAAAATGCATGCGCTACATCAGTTAACTGCCAGTCGCTGATGCTGCCAATACCTGCTATCCATAGATCTTCTTCGCGACCCAGTGCATGCCACACCCAGTGCGTTGTTGAGCGGTTGTCAGTATCATCGCTGAGTCGTGGGTTTAGATAAGTCAGTTGTGCGTGTTTTGCTTTTTGCGGCTCGTGATGGTCAAGCCAAAGAATAGGAACAGGACATCGATCAAGAAACTGCGTATCGACCGTCGCGCAATCCAGTATGACAACAAGGTCTGGAGCATTTTCTTCAATTTTTCGAAGTCCCATCTCAAGTGGGACTGTATGTTGTGCGCGTGCTCCAATTCCTTCTCCTCCTCGTGCGCGCAAGCAGAGTAAGTAGCTGCACAATCCATCTGCATCATCATCGTAGAAAATGAGTGGCCGCTTCGCACCAAGTACAGTTGCTTTGAAATGCTGCAGCTGCTCGGGGGGAATTGCCATTGAGGGTCCAAATTCGTATTTCTTTTATAAATGCTTCTCCGGGATAGGATGGGTCGATTCGTGCGCTGGAAGAAATCCTTCGTGCTTCAGAGTGTCTATGACAAGAAAAAATCTCGCTAAGTGAAGTCGATTTTTGAATTCTTCAACTGCGCCCAGAGTCGGGAAGAGGCAGTGAAGTAACAACAAATTCGGACTAACACGCTGTGCGTTGTTAATGCAAGACTCATCGAGCAATCGTGCATCGAATGGGACAAGAAAGATGACTTCAATCGGGTAGCCTATTTTTTGCCAGTGCATAAGTGGGACAAAGCGCAGACCTTGCTGGGAGAGTTTCTTGAGTCTTTCATGAATTGTGCTTTTTGGGATGCCAGTCCGCGCGCTGTATTCGAAAAGATATTTGCCGCTGTGCTCGCGCAGTGCTTGCAGAAGCTTTCGGTCGGTTTTGTCGTATGGCTTCATTCTTTTTGTGTGCGGTAATCATCGATTACTTTGCGGTACGTGACGTTGGGGAGGCTTAACAGAGTTTCAAGAAGTGATTGCTGTTGGAGTGCATCATGAACAGTTACTGCGCAAAAAGGAATCAGTCTTAACTGCACTGGTTCGTACGGTGCAAGCGCTGTGAGTATTTCATGTCGTTGCGCTTCTTGAAATCCGATGACGTAACCTTGGGGTGTGTATTCGTTTTTCATTTGCATGCCTCCGCAAGTTGAATGTTTCCGCTTCCAAAATAATGCACGTGGCCGAGCCGTTTCGCTGTGTCTTTGAGGCGCTCTTCGATGTTTTTTACACCAATAGCACCCAGTAATGCGCATGCTCCTGCCACGTGCGGCGTTGCCATGCTTGTTCCAGACAATGATTTGTATCCTCCATTCAGGTACGTGCTCAGTACAGCTACTCCAGGTGCAGACAGGTCCACACGATCGTTGTGGTTAGAGAATCGCGCGTGCTGCTCTGACTGATCGATTGCTGCGACACTGATTGCGTGTTCATGGCTAGCTGGGTAGCTGTATCGATCATCTCCATTGTTTCCCGCTGCACAAACAGAGAGTACGCCGCGTTGATGTGCTGCTTGAAGCATTGCTTCCTCGGCGTCGCTTGGTCGAGAGGAGCCCCGACTCATATTCATCGCTATAACTTGCTTTGAAATCGCATACTCCATTCCTTGCAGAATTGCATCTTCACTGCCGTATCCATCAGGGCCGAGTACGCGAACTGCATAAAGTGTTGCTTGCGGGGCAACGCCTGTGCGGGTACCTGCTATGGTACCTGCAACATGTGTTCCATGTCCATTTCCATCACGACAATCGCCAAACCCTGTAAAATCTGCTCCTTTTTCTTCGCCGAAGGCACCTTGTAAGTCGGTGTGTCGGTAATCCACACCTGTGTCGATGACAGCAATTGCACTGCCTTTCCCACGAGTACGCGACCACGCTTGTGGTGCTTGAACTAAAGTGAGGTTCCACGCAGCATCCTCTTCCTCTGCAGGCAGTGGTCGCACGAAGTAGGTGATGGGAAATCGTGCGCGAATGCGTGCACGGGGTTGTGCGTCATTTTGAAGCAGATTGTACGCCGTGGGCACATCGGTGTGAAGTAGACCGAATGGAATGTACGTAAATGGTGTGAGAGTTCCATACTGTTGCACTTGATTTGCATCGCCTGCTTTGAGGGAGCGCAAATCAATGAGCATGGCGTTGGGAGGTTGGGGATTTCGCAAGTCGCTCAGAATGGTGAGTATTTTATTTTCGGCACAGACGCACCAGAACTGTAAATCACGAATTCGCACTTGCGTTCCTCTTTGTGATCGCAGATATGAAGAGATGTCGGCTTTCATGCGAAGCATTCGTGCTTCTAAGTACGTGCAGCACGCCTTTGCTTGCGAATCGTACGACGCAAATGGACGTACAGTCCGTGCTATGTCATGCATTCGTTCTAAACCTTGCTGCAATTCACCGCGCGAGACATCATATGATGTTGAGAGAAGCATGCTCAGCTCATTTGTTTCACGCACGAATGCCATAGGAGCATTGCGTGATTCCTTCTTAATGGTGCTTGGGGGAATATTCCGCAAATAAGTTACAAAAATAAGATTTTATTCGGACTTCATCCGCGCGCATCCGCATACGAGTACAATTCAGAGCTCCTTTTTCGAGGAGTTTGATTCGCGCTTGCTGCGCCTACAGAATAGCGAGGGAAGGATTTGAACCTCCGACCCCAGGGTTATGAGCCCTGTGAGCACTCCTGGCTGCTCTACCTCGCTGGGGCATGCGAACTGAGCCTCTTTTATAAAGGTTTGGCACAGAGATATATACGCAGGAGCATTTCAGTCGCTATGAGCTCTCAAGACTGGCGCACGAGTGTGCGTGGTGGACGCGCTATCTTCTACCATTCGCCTTCTGAGGAAACACCTTCTTGTACGGAGGCCGTGTTGGTGTGTAATAATCCTTTCATACCTGGTTTGTATGCATCGTCACTGCTTGGGCAGGAGCGATCCACTTTGGATGTAATGCGTCGAGCTGCAACGTCAGTGGTCCGTGCTGATTCGGGGTCTTTGGCGAATCCGCATGTCATGTTTGCTGTTTGGCATGCGAACTGCTCAATTGAGCAAATTCTTCAATCGGTTGTTCCTACATTTCAAATAAATCGAAGGAACAATTGCGAGGGTGCATTCGATGCGCTGTATGACGTCGCACGAGAGTATGTGTATGCGTATGGGAGGCTTCGCAGCATGCAAGACATCGCACTGGTTTACCTTACTGATGGCAATAATGGTATTGAGCACATCCAAGTTGCCAAAGAAAGAGTTCTCGAAGAAGCACTTATCGGGGTGCTCGAAGCCCTACTCTTGAAAAAAGCGAAGGATTAAGAGCTTTTTTTGATTCCTCACTCCACAATGGAGTTACGCGCTGCAGAGTTGAAGTCTAATTTTAGAGTCGCCTTATTCTGTGCGCCCCGTGAAAAACGAAGGCGGGGAAAAATTGCTGTCTCTGCCATTTGGGAGTGCCTTCCCGATTACGTCGCTGCCCAAGTAGACTTTACGGAAGAATCTTCTTCGGATGAGTATGACAGAGCATTTGCGCGCATCCTGAAGTCGACTGGAGGTCTCTATGATTCTCTTGCGCGCGTTTCAGAACTGAGATTGCGCACACTGTTTGTGCGTCAGCTTGGAGATATGTTCGAGGAGGATTTGGATCAATTTGGTGAAGTCGTGTACAGGAGCAGCAAGTCTTTTCGCAATGAACAGAGTGCTTGGAGTCACCTGAGTTCTCGAGTGAATGCTGCGGCTGTTCGCTACGCTAAAAGCGCTCGGTGTGATGGTGTTTTGCTTTGGGATGAGGATGCAAGACATCGGCTTTCTTTTGTGGCTTGTACGGCGGCAGGGTCTATGGCCTATGAAGCACGTGCTCAGGAGAAATTTCCAAAGTAGAATGGGCCCGGGGAGATTCGAACTCCCGACCTTTACCGTGTGAAGGTAACGTTATAGCCACTAAACTACAGGCCCTTAGGGTGGAGGCGCTCGGAGAAGTTTAAATAACTGCTGCGCAGGCAGGTAGAGAGAGCCTATCGAGTTGCTATTGTCTGTAGTAATTCAAGATTCGTCATTAAACGGTTTGTTTTGAGCAAGTCTGCACGTGCCTGAACGATTTCTGCTGCTGTCTCAGAACAGGTTTCGAGTTGTGCAGCGGCGATAGCGTGGAGTTCCGACCTGATTGCGGCGTTTTTCTGCTCATGCATTCTTCGAAGATATCCAACAGCAGCTTTATTTTCTTCTTCTAGTTTTCTCTGTTTCTGCAGTTTAATTGACTCCCATGCTGCATGCTCTTGTTCGAGTGCTGATTTTATGCCGCGCAGCATTTTCTATTGCTCCGCGTTGTCCGCTCGTGCAGGTTTAATGAGATCAATGAGCGCTTTCATTGCAATCTCCACTTCAACAATGGTTTGTCCAAGCTCGTAGACATTCACAAAATCGTAGGATCGGAATTCGGGCGGCAGCGATGGATCTTCTCCTGCTCTTTTTTTGTTTAGGGGAAACTCTCTTTTAACCAGTTGTTTGATACCTTCAATTGCTTGTACTATTTGGGGGTCTTGCATTATCGCACTGGAAATCCTGGTTTGCGTAGTTCTTGCATCCAGAGTAAACCTATTCTCATCAGGTTCTTGTTGAACTTGTCTGAGATTTTATATGTTTTTTTGTAAAGGTCGTAATCAATGAGTCCCATGCTTTTCATGGGTGTAAGAATGCGATCGTAGAATTGTCGCTTGTTGTAGCTTATTTTTTCTTTCTTCTTTACTGGGTATGGGTTGTTTACAGTGTATTCTACCACAACGCCATCGTGCAGCTTGGTCGCGAAGAGTGACATGTGTGTTTTGCCTATCTCTCCTCCATTCTTGCGCATTTCCTCAATGAGGAGTTTGCCGACAACGACCTGTTGTTCTGTTGCAAAAATGACTTCGTACACGTCCTCAGGGAGGTTGTACATGTCAAAGAGGATGACCATGGAGGCTGGTGAGGAAATGTGTATATAAATATTGTCAGTATAGGGATTCGTATACTGCATTGTTAGTCCAGAAGTTCTTTAAACTCTGCGGACTTTTCGGTACCATGGATGCTGCTCCTCTTTCGAGTTGGCGCGCACCGCTTCGAGCGAGTGCGCCAATTGTCATGCAGGAAGATTTATTCGTGCAACGACGCTCAAAGTTTCCGCGTGAATCATCTGTTTTCTTTCCAACAGCGGGCGAACCGTATTGGTTGTACTTGGGCGAACAGCACCAAGGCGAATATGTTGGCACGGATGCGCTCTATCTTGGCATGACGCGTCGCCCCCTATTTGGCGTGCCTGCAATTGCCAATGGCGGTTCTCGCAAAGTCCATGTGTTCGCTGGGTTTGAGCAGTCGGGAGAAATAGGTCTCTTTTATGGCATGCCTATCTTTGAAGCGGGAGGGTTGGCATATCACAATATCGCAAAGAGAGGTGAGCTTTTCTCTCCCGAAGTAGTACTCGGCTCGCGGATGAAGCGTGCTCAAGAAATTCGATTTGTTGTCGATCGCATTGACGCGCTGGTTGCGCGCGAACCCTCAGTAGCGCAGTTCTTTCCTGATGCTCTGCGCAAGTATGCACGCAGGCCCTCCGTTCAGAGGGAATGGTATGGTCGGCCTTCCACTGATTCGCAATTACTAGAATTCAAAATGCCTGCCTTCTAACGGCTACGAATAGGTGCTGGTTGCCAAGCGAGGTCAACTCGTTCGTCCCCGACCCTGATTGATCGTTTGTAGTTGGTGCCTTCCTGCTCGTAAATTGCGGTCCCCCAGTCGAGCAATTCCAAGCCTGCATTACCTTGTTTTGTCTTCGTTGGTTTGAGCAGTCCCCACTGGTAGAGCTGAGTGCTTTTGGCGGAGTGGGTGTCTGCCTGCCTATTATAGTACGCTCTAGTCTGAGTATGGTCCAACTGAGTAGTCCATCCAAAAATCTTGGAAATCAGGGACGAGTGGCACTAAGCCGTTGTGGATTTCTATGGGTAGGTGGCGGAATTTATCAATGGTGTCGGGCGGAATGAAGATGTGGTGCCCTGCATCTGCAAGGACATAAACTCCTTCGTCAAATGCCCGGATCAAGTCCTCGATGCCTCCTATCGGTTCTCCATCTACTGCTATGCGGTGACTTTGCAAGGCGTAGATTCCGTTCTGGCGCGTCCATAGGCCTAGCACTTGAGGCTTATCTAAGAACTGCGTAAAGGATGCAATCTCCTCAAGGAGGTACGGGTCGAGCTCAACGACTCCTGATGGGACGTAGGCTGGGACAATTGTAAGGTCTTGGACGTCTTTGCCATACAGGGTAAGGTCTCTTGCCGGTCCTCCAGCATACGGTTCGATATCTGCCACATTCTCTTTGCTATCTCTGTACGTGATGAGGCCTGTGGCGCTTGCGAGTATTACTTCGAGCTCTGCAAGGGTGGTTACTCCCCGCGCGTCCTCTGAATTGAGAATTGCTGAGGGTCGCAGCAAATAGAGCTGCGAATCAGTTTGCACGCGCAGCGCAGACATCTTTGGAATCTTTTCTGGTATGCCGTGGATCATGAGGTTTCGTTTTGGGATTTCGTCTCTCTCCCGTTAGGGGTTGCGGCTGAGATTAAGTGCCTTCCTGTGGCGGTGCACTTGCACGTTGAGCACTGAAAAACTCGTTACTTCGAGTTATTTCAATTTTGAAAATCATTTTCAAAATCAAAAATAGTTTTCAAAAATGAAAAATCATATAAATAAGCCGTATAACGAGTGTTTTGATGAGTTTTATCGGTGTGCTTGAGCGTTTGGCGGATGAGCGTGCAATTAAGATTCTCAAAGTCTTTGCCGCAAAACCCGACCAAAAATTCTCAATGATCGAGATTCAGAAGAAGACAAAATTGCCTGCCGCGACAGTTTTTCGCCAACTGAAGTATCTTTCTGCGAATGGTTTTCTCACTATGGAGAACGTGAAACACCTCCATTTGTATAGTTTAGGCAAAGGCGATCATGCCCAAACCATGGCTTCTCTATTATATGAGCATCCGGAGCCGCTGCGCTTATTCCTCGAAAGAGTTGAATCTCTCGACGGAGTTTCGGAGATTATGATGCACGGCAAGACTGAAAATAGCGCAAACTTGGTTGTTGTTGGTGAGAATGTGAATCGAGCATCGATCAACGATGCGGTTGCAATGGCGCTTGATCGTTACAGCTACAAGATCAACCATTTAGTGGTTGAACCCGAGCAATACGAAAGCATGGCAAACATGGGATTGTATCCTGGTACTCGTCATGTGCTCTATAGAAAATTATAGCTTCTAAAATATATTAGCAAAGAAAGAAGTGCTTATATAGTAGATCCCGAACTATAAAAGCTAACGTGGTGGATGAGAAAAACACCCGACTCTATGTGGGGTCATCCTAATCACGCGTTCTAGCCTGAAGACTACGATGTAGCCGGCAGGCTGGACGCCCAACACAGCACACCTGCGAAGGGGGAGAACAACAGCAATGGACTTCATGGTGAAGAATGCAAAGGAACACGCGAGCGGGTACCAACCCGAGGTCGAAGTCGGCCACGCGAATATCAAAGTTATTGGTTGCGGCGGTGCTGGCAACAACATGGTCAACTGGCTCTACAAGAAAGGTATCAAGGGCGCAGAGATCATCGCATGTAATACCGACCAGCAGCACCTCAACTTCATTGAAGCTGACCGCAAATTCCTCCTTGGTCGCGATGTAACTCGCGGCTTGGGTGCAGGCGGTTTCCCAGAGCGCGGCGCAGAAGCTGCGCAAGAATCTCTCAATGAGATCAAGGAAGCACTTCGCGGTGCAGACATGGTTTTCATTTGTGCAGGCATGGGTGGTGGTACTGGAACTGGTTCAGCACCAATTGTCGGCTCAGTAGCAAAGGACATCGGGTCCATCGTTATCGGAACAGTAACAATGCCGTTCAAGATCGAGCGCGCACGTGTTGACAAGGCCGAATTCGGTTTGCAGCAGTTGCGCCAGGTTTGCGACACAGTTATCGTTATCGACAACAACCGCCTCGTGCAGATCGCAGGAAACTTGCCTTTGCAACAGGCATTCGCAGTAGCAAACGAGCTCGTGTCGACCATGATTAAGGGCATCGTCGAAACCATCGCGGTTCCATCACTTGTGAACCTCGACTTCGCAGACGTCAAAGCAATCATGACAAACGGCGGAGTAGCAGTAATCGGTGTAGGTGCGTCCGACACAAACAACAGAGTCGAAGAAGCAGTAACCGGCGCCCTATCCAACCCACTCCTCGACGTGAGCTACGAAGGAGCACTCGGTGCGATCATCCACGTCCACGGTGGACCTGACATGACGCTCGACGAAATCAGCCGTGTCGGTGAAATGGTCACTGAGAGCATGGACGAAGATGCAAACGTCATCTGGGGCGCGCGCGTCACTGAGGACATGAAGGGCAAGCTCACCGTGATGACTATCATCACTGGTGTCAAGAGCGCCTGGGTCCTTGGAAAGACGAGTGAGAAAGAGCGCAAAGCTCAACGCCACCACCTCTCCAGCGAACTCGGCATCGAGATCCTGAACTAAAAACCTTTTTTTCCTTTCAATCTTTTTCCCTCATCCCTTCCATCACAGTCCTGCAAGCGTAGGCTTCTGTGGTGTCGCCGGTAGCCCATATCACCCCCCAACGAAAAACGGCGGCATCATACGACGAACTGCGGACAAATTGGTCGGCGCGAGCCGACTATTTTTTTCTTTTTTTCTTTTTTTCTTTCGCTACCTTCTTTCTTAGAATTGTTTCTTGGCAAATTACGATGATTCGCCGTCTGAAGCGCGCTTGTTGAGCGCGCGTTTGTGGCGATTGAGAAGCTGAACGTAATCTGTTTGGTGGTCGATTGTCTGTTGCAGCGAAGTTAATTGAGTCGGTTTACATCCTTGGTTGAGCATGATGTCATAGCTCCTTCGAAGCTTTGCCAACCATGCTTGCTCGGCGCGAACGTTGTCTTCTGGGCTTTCCTCGTTGTTGCACGCGTCCACAAATGCCGCTATGACTTTCTCAGAGTATGGTTGCTTGTGAAGAAGATGATCGTTTGAAAGCCTGTGAGCTAGCTTTCGTACTCCTTGAAAATAGGTGAATTCCTGCGCTGCTAAGGTCGTAATGTGGTCAGGACTAATGTATGAGAATACTTCAGACACTGTTGCATGATTTCTGTAAGCTGAGTAGTCGTTTAACATGGCCAAATATGCTTGATCCGGTAAATCGCGCGTGAGGTCCGCAAATACTATTCCTGCTGCGGTGGCCAAAAACTCGTCTGCTCGGCTGATGTTTTGCGCCAGCTCGACGTATTTCAACTCCTCTGGTTTGTCATCGTATTGTTCATCGTCAAATGC
>JACCDT010429553.1_pt1 | contig 16138 bp, 19 predicted proteins | sample 7446291 | NCBI WGS metagenome assembly JACCDT01 (sample SAMN15323446, study PRJNA562643) | freshwater metagenome | isolation source: river surface water | place: USA:Blue River Watershed | collected 2017-08-17 | reverse complement strand
GTCTGGATATCATATCAATTCTACATAATGAGTGCCGAACGTGAATACAGTGACAAAACAAGTGCCCAATATAAAAGTTGTATTGCTTCTCTATGTCGCATATATACTGATTCTCTTAAAAAAGAGTTCTCTTTCCCAAATAGTGTACAAGATTCAAATCAAATTCTAAGTCTTCTGACTCCAAAATACAAAAAAGGTACAATTCGGAACTACATATCGGCTATTCTATGGAAACTTCGCACAGAACATGCGGATAGTTCTCTAGAACTTCAACAATCTTACACCAAACATGGTTTACTTCTCAAAGAGGAAACGGAACGTGAAATGAGTGGCCGTGAATTTGAACTCACCGAAAAAGAGGAAAAGTCGTTTATGTATTGGGAAGATATACTCGAAGTCTATTATCAAGTCTCTCAATCGCTTGATCGCGCCAACTACAACTCATTCCTTGAATTTGTCATCCTTTCCCTCTACGTCCTTCATCCTCCTGTACGTGCCGATTACGCAAACATGCGCGTCTTTATAGACGATTCTCTTCTCCCAAAAAAGATTACAGAGAACTATTGCGTTCTCCAAACCAATCCTCGCTTCGTCTTTCAACAATATAAAAATGCTAAATGTCGTGGCACTACCATCGTACCGATTGACCCTGAACTTCACGACATTCTTCTGGATTGGATGGATATAAACGATACGGATTATCTCCTTTCCTCCTACGTACCCTCTAAGAAGGCATTTATCCCTCTTTCCGAGAACGCACTGACCAAACGTGTCATCTCTATCTTCAATCACTATGCCAAAAAGCCAGTAAGTATCAATACGTTGCGCCATTCCTTCATTTCATTTGTTACAAAAAATGATCAAGACTATTATGCTAAACAGGACAATGCCAGCAAGATGATGCACTCGATGTATATGGCGGATAAGTACAGACGAATGGTCTATTTAAAGTAATTCATAAAATTGAAGATACGAACATTTACATAATTAGAAGAAAAACAATTATGGACTCTCCTGTCAATCGCACATTCTTCGCCGAAACCCTTCGTTGTATGTATCATATCTACGGATATGACGCACTCATGAAGGAGATTCAGTTCATTCATCATCTTTATTCTCCTACAACACCATCAGTCCCTGTTCCTATTGCCCTTCCCCCTGCTCCTCCTGCCCCTGCTGCTCCTCCTGCTCCTCCTGCTCCTCCTGCCCCTGCTACTATTGTTTCTTCCGAATCAGAATCATCATCTACTACAAACGTTATCGTTCAAAAACTAGATGACGACAAAAAAGAGCGTAATTTCCATGTTAAACCAAAACATGGGCGCTCTGAAAGGCCCCACGAGCTACGCTGTACCGCTATCACGAATAGCGGTGAGCGCTGTTCATTCTCTCGTAGGCTTCCTACTGCGTTTTGTCATCGTCATCGTGATGCGATGGTACAGGAAGAAGCACATTCAGAGACTGGTTCTGACTCTTAATCAATCGGATAGAATCGTACAGGCGAGACATCAGGCTCTGGTAAAGGGTGGAACATTGTTGGCGTAGTTCCTCGTTGTCCTCTGAGCTCTTTTTTAGTCTTATAAACCCGCACTGGTGTTCCATTTTCGTTACGATCTTATGACACGGTATACATAGAAGCTGACATTTATCCATTTCACGATAAATGTCATCCATGGAGATACCCGTCTTCACCATGTCGCATATTGTCCCTGACTTGTCAAACATGTCGATGTGATCATATTGGAAACGACCCGATAGGGGCTGGTCAAAGGTTGCTACCTTTCCACATAGGTTACAGGATGTTTTCTTTTTCTCGATTGTGTATTCGATAACGAGTTTCCATCGATCTTGTATGTGATGTGCGTAGAGAGTGTTATAGCATGATTCACAATGCGGTTGATCTTGCCATGTATGCGATGTTCCATAATCCATCAGACGACACTGGGAACATTGAAAGGATAGGCTTTGGAGAAGATTTGCTACATGGGAGTATTGAACGGCTGCGACGGATTGTTCCGCTTGTTCGTAAGGTGTTACATTCTCGTAATACATGGCTTTGATGGCTACCTCTGAGCGCTGGAACTGGGCTGAGATTTCATTCCACGAGATACTGAGCGGGTTGTCACGAATGGTTTGGAGAATGGCGGCCTTTTCCTCTTCTGTCCATCGTTTCGTTGTTTTCTTAGGGGGCGGTGTTTCGACGGGAGGAGCAGGAGGAGCAGGAGGGGTTGAACGCTTTGCCGCAACAGGCCGTTTCATCACAAGAGGGTGTTTCACTGTGGCGGGAGGCTGTTCCTTCTTCTGATACGAACAGGTTCGTGAGTTGTGACCAGGCTGATTACACTTCAAGCAGACCATGATGATGAAATGTTCTGCTGGATGTGCTGGAGGGGACAGGGTCAATTTTGTTATAAGCCGCCGGGCACAAGGCTCGCAGTCCCTGCGGGCCTGCTTTGCGAGCCGGCGGCGTGCGGGCCTGCGGCCCGCGGGATTTCATCCCCTTTTTTCTAACACCCTCCATCCCAACACACCGATAGCAATCCCATTCACCAACCAGCACCACAACGAGCCCCATGTATTATTGGTTCCGTAGGCATAGAGACTGATTCCGAGCGTAGTAAGGACAACGAGGAGAAGAAGTGGGTTCGGGACCAGGAAGAGCGGGAGGAGCAGGAAGGCGAAATAGACGAGGAGGGATGGAGAGAGATGGTCGGGAATCCACACCCACTCCAGATGACCTTTTTTAGGGCGCATCTGGTACGCCGAAGGCGGGACGGGGTTTATGAAGATGTCCAGGAGACTGAGTGCGATGTAGGTGGCGGAGAGCGGGAAACGATACGTGGCGAACAGGGTACCGCGGAGAGTTTGAATGGAGGCGAGGGGCTGGATCCAGAGAAGGAGGGCAGCGGCCCGACTGGCGAGGGAGTTGACGAGAGGATGAGTTGGGTAGGGGAAGGACCAGGCGATGGCTTCGATGGCCTGCATGATGGTGATGGTCGTACAGAAAAAGAGGAGAGTGGGATCCAGTTGGCTGTGAATGCCGACGAGGATAGCGAGGGTACCGAGTGCGAAAGATTGGAGGCTGATGGTGGCGTTCCAGCACATTTAGTAGGGAGTGGGAGATTTGTTTTCCATCCTCTTCATTTCTTCCTTATGATATATATTACCGTGCTTGACAAGATGCCAAGTACAGTACCATATAACAAACCATGTTTTACACCACGATAATAATGGGATTGTAATGTATCCTTCAACGTGTCAGAATAAGAATCATTTCTCATTTGGACAGGTAGTACTGGAGGATGGGGTGTCTTTAAATCAATGGGGGTTCCTAAGGATGAGCCCCGCCAGGGGCGAGGCGGCGCCGTGCCGGCCTGCGGCCGGCGGGTTCTATTCCTTCCGTATTTCTCATAACAATCGTATAGGAGTGTTGAGCAGGAGTCATTCATATCATATGTGACGCATTTACTTACGTCTAACCACAATGTGAAATCCCTTCATTCTCTTACATTTCTTCCTCAAGCCATCCGAATCTTCCAATATCCTCTCGCCAGTCATCGGGTCAGCATGTCCATAATATCGTTGATACGCATCTTCCCACTCTGCTTTCGTCATTTTTGGATTAAACTCAGTTCGTGGGACATAGCAATGGTCCAACATAAAATAGGCATTTTCGGTCCCTAATAAAACAGGATAGGGGACATCACTGTTTCCTATGAGCGAGAAATAGTCATCCACGGTATCCTCCATTTGAAATTCATAAATCTCGTGGCCAATATACAGGTAGGTATTCCCAGACACATGGACGAGAATGGAATTTCCGAGTTCTGATTTCTTTCCTCCAAGATGGACCTTCTTTGCCTTTATGGTTCGAATCCATTTATCGAATCCATCGATGACCCGTCCTTTCTCATCACGTTTTGCTCCATAAATGGAAACGGTGGCTCCGTCTACGATAACACGAAAAGGACGTGCTCCATTATCATGAATGTCATAGGATTTCCCTTTTCTCTTTTGTGTAATCCGATTACCATTTACTCTTACCCATTTATAAATTCCCCGCTTGTCTGCTTTGGAAATGTAGGTCCCATCCTTGCCCTTTTTGGTAAGACCCTTACATGCCTGTGCGGGAAAAGCGGGTGATTTTCGTGTCTGGTATTTTTTGGTTTTCTGCTCACTACACGACATCATATTACTACTCGAGATTAATCGGATTGTATGTTAACCGTAGTCGTGCGCCATGTCAGAGGCCTTAGATTAGCGGCGGGTTCGCCGCGTTCTTCGGCCAAGACACTGGCTGGAATCCTGGATGGGATGGAACACCCGAGTAGATGAACATGTTACCCATGAACAAGGTGGGTTGGATGTTATTGTGGGGCTGGTCTCCTCCTGCTGCGTTAAGGGTGTGTGAGTGTGTGTCCGAGGCAATGGTATGATTGTGCGTACCTGAACCAGCAACAATCGCATTGGTATGAACAACGGCAGTTACCGTACCGACCACAGTCTCCGACTCGGGAGCGGAGCCCGTATCTCCTGTCACTCCACCGTGATTGTGCGTGTAGGCCGAGGTTTGATTATTCCCTGCGGTTTGACCTCCTGCGGCGACACCGTGATTGTGAGAGGGCATCTCAGCAATGGTCAGAGTGTGCGTCTCTGCGCCAATGTCTTGGCCTGGACCATGGAGCGTGGTGGTAACCGTAGCCGTGCGTTGTCCGACGACACCGACGACACCTCCTGCGGGGTTAGGAAGGTGGAAGGTGGGGCCCGATCCTCCAAACTGATAACCGATGACCTGAAAAAGAAGATTGTACTGGGTCACGCTGACGGCACGGCCGTCACACTTCATCCAGCCAATGTGGTCGTTGCCGACAAAAGACATTTTCATGTCTCCTGTCACGGGCTTGTCTTGTGCCGTAAAGGCGGAAGAGCGGCGGAGAATGGAAGACATCGAGGCGGTTTGGTTTCTGGTTACGGGGGAGGATTTCTTTTGAGGTGGTTTATTACCAGTTACGCTATGCGATTTACCAGTTACGCTTCGCGATTTACCAGTCATTCACGTGAGGGATAACGACCCCGTCGTGAACGATGTACCAGTAATCCACGAGGGAGGACTTTTCTTGTTGCGCAGCAGGCACAAGCGAAGGGGCAATTGACGCGGAGGAAGAGGAGGAGGAGGAGGAAGAGAGAGGAGTAAGCGAAGCAGAAGAAGGGGTAAGCGGAGCGGAGGAAGGAGGAGAAGGAGGAGAGGCACGCGAAGCAGAAGAAGCATAACAAGGAGTCGGATGATACCAACTCCAAATGACTCCGTCATGATTCACTTCCCATTTCCATCCGATGTTCTGAGCGGTCAATGAACTAGGGGGTTGAGTGCTGGTGGGCTTGGTAGAGAACATGTTTCGTAGCATGGAGGGGGTGTGATGTTTCTCTTTGTTGGAGGGGGGTCAATTTTTTATAAGCCGAAGGCGACCTGCGGTAGGCGGGTCTTTAAGCCCTCTATGGATAGTTCATGGCAGGAGGAGCAATCCCAGCAGAAGACCCTGAAATGTGGGTGGTGGCTCGTGGGCCGAGACTTTGGTCTCTGGAGAGAGTGGAGGTTGTGTCTCTTGACCAGAGGGTATTGCGGAACGATTCATACAACTGGAGATTCATCACCTCTGTAATCTCCAGGGACAGCGAGAAGTTCAAATTATGGAGCTCGATAGGAACACCATACGGGTCCATGAGCCGGATGCGGACTTGTTTCAAGTCAATCGGACGGGGAAAGGTGATGTCGTTGGACAAGACAGTGTAACCGTCATCAAAAATGACCCCATTCGGGCCTCGCTTTACCAGGATTTTGGCCAGACACTGGAGATACGTGGAGGAGGTCTTTTGTTCCACTGTGTAGAAGTCATCGATGCCCAGGAGGAAATAGTGATCGCCCGTGGTGTTCACGAGGGATTCAGAGGTGAGTGTGAAGGGAGAATCCACGACATAGAAGGGTTTTTGGTAGCCAAGATAGTAACCCAGACCGAAATCATAGGGACGGTCTTCCAGCCCGACCATAACAAAGGTCAGGCCGAAGGGAGCGGGATGATGGGTCGGACCTGGGGGACAAGGCGGCGGAGCCGACCCATCGTGCTGGATGGTGGTTCGACGGGAAACGGGGTCGTACTGGATACGGAAGAATAAGCCGTACGTATCCTTAATGGCATCGAATTGCTCTTGAATGGTCTGGATGAGACACTCGGGTGTGTAATCCCCTTCGGGAATCTCGACCGTAAGGAAATGGGCCGTGCCTTCGTAATCGGTCGCATCCAGACGGAACATCGTATTCTTCTTGGCTCGGGAAAAGTGATAATAGCCGTTAGGGATTTCGACTGATGCCACACGCGCCTTGATGACATTTTTATAGGGATGAGCGAAGCGATACAAAAAGTCGGTGGGAGGCTCCATGGTGTTTTCTCGGAAACGGGAATCGATATTGACGAGATGGGTACGGAGGTCGTTGGCGTTTGTGATGGGATTCTTTCCGTAGATTTCATCCGTTTTGATGTGGAGCATGGGATAAGACGGAGTCGGATAGAGTATTGCTAGAGACGAGGAGGATTCTTTTCTTTGTTGGATTGGATTGGATTGGATGGATGGATACAAAAAAGAAGTAAGACGGGGAGGAGGATGGAGACGGGGAGGAGGATGGGGATGGGCTAGGGGAGATGTTTCTTTAGAAAGTCTCGGATGCCTGAATTGACCAGGAGAAGAGAGGACATTTCCTCTAGGGTCATCCATCGAACTTCTTCAATTTCTCGTGTATCATGGGGTTGTATGGTTGTTGTGGTGAGCTGGGGATGACAATCAAAGTGAAAGTACAGGGCGCCTTTCAGGCGCTGGATGTGTCGGGGCTCTTGATCCGGAAACGTCAGACCAGTCTCCTCTTCCATCTCCCTTCGCGCAGTGTCGAGGGGTTCCTCTCCCTTTTTGGAATGACCTTTGGGGAAAGACCAGATACCACCATGTCGCCCTTTTACCAGTAAATACCGTGTCTCGTTAGTGGTCGTTGAAGTGGCCGAGAGAATCCCTCCAAAGCATTTTCGTCGGTGGCGAGTAGGGGCGGTAGGGGCGGTAGTTGTGGACATTGTAGAGAGAGAGAGTGAATGTACTTGCTAAGAGAGGAGAGGAGGGGGGTCAATTTTAGCGGAACCGGCCGGAGGCCGGGGAGGAGCAACGTCCAAACCGCCGGGCGAGCCGGCGGCGTGCGGGCCTGCGGCCCGCGGAGCGAGATGGTGCCCTGGAGAGTTCAGAGATAGTTTGAGCCCAACGAGGCACGTAAGAAGACAGTTTAGGGGCTTCTAACGAGCATCGTTGAGTTAGAAAAAACGAGAGGGAGCCGGCTACACAAATGGTCGATAACCCCCTAGGGTCGGGGCGCGAGCCCCGCAGGGGCGAGCGGTAGGAGCAAAGTTAGGGGACAAGCCAGGGACAAAGTTAGGGGACAAGCCAGGGACAAGTTAGGAGACATCCTCCGGCCTCCGGCCAACCTCCTCCTTTTTAAAAGTTTGGGGATGACCACTTTGGAAATGAAAATGAAAATGAAAATGACGTCGTCACATGTCACTTTCAAATTGATTTCAAATCCAGGAAAGAGGTTCGAGGCAGAGCGTGTCACTTTCAAGTCGTTTGACAAACCGGCCGGAGGCCGGGAGAGTTCCAGAAAGAAATGGGGGAGAGCAGGAGGAGAGTCACATACAAATTAGATCATGTACTGGGGGGGTCATACAAGCCAGATAGAAGTATGTTTGAAGTGTCAATGAGCATCGTTAGAGCATCTATATAGGTATTCTAATGAGGGTCGTGGAGGTTGTGAATGGAGGTGTTTAGGGGGAGGAGAATGGGAGGAGAATGGGAGGAGAATGGGAGGAGAATGGGAGGAGCAAAGTAGGAGAATGGTTTGGAACCGGCCGGAGGCCGGGGAGGAGCAAAGGTTGGATCAATCTCCTAGCCGCCGGGCGAGCCGGCGGCGTGCGGGCCTGCGGCCCGCGGAGCGGGATGGTGCCCTGGAGAGTTCAGAGATAGTTTGAGCCCAACGAGGCACGTAAGGAGATAGATTAGGTGTTTCTAATGAGCGTCGTTGAGTTAGAAAATAGAGGGAACCGGCTACACAAATGGTTGATAACCCCTAGGGTCGGGGCGCGTAAAGCATCCGCAGGATGCGGACAGCGCGCCCCTGGCGCGCCTATTCCCGCGCTGGAAGCGCGGGGAGACCCTTTAGGGAGCGAAGCGAGCGGTGGGGACAAGCCAGGGACAAAGTAGGAGACAATCCAGGGACAAGTTAGGAGCAAAGTCCAAACCGCCGGGCGAGCCGGCGGCGTGCGGGCCTGCGGCCCGCGGAGCGAGATGATGCCCTGGCCAATTACTTTCTGGGAAGGAGCACAACATCCAGGGATAACTCCCACATGAAAAAGAGTTTTGGTTTTCTCTTTTTTGGATGTTTGTTTGGATAATGGGATATGGTTATGATATGTTTGTTTGGATAATGGGATATGAATATGAATATGGATAGGATATGGCTGATAAGTGTTAGGAATGGTTTATTCCTCGTCAATGTACTCCGGCTCAGGAGCAGTCGTGTCGATGCGGTTCTCCTCCTTCACGACCATGCCCACCCAGTTGCCTGGATTGCCCTCCGCATCTCGCTCCCAGACACCTCCCTCGCTATTCGCCAAGTACGTCACACCCTTAAAGGTCCAGTCATGAACCAGACCATCCTCCGGAATGTTCCAGACCATCACCTCCTTCTTCTCCTCTTCCTTCTTCTTCAACTGTTTCGGAGCTGGCTTTGAGGGAGCGGGAGCAGCGGGAGCGGGAGTAGGAACAGGAGCAGGAGCAGCCGTTGTTTTTGCGGGAACGAGTGGTTTGGTCGCTGGAGTGGAGGAGGTAGAGGCTTTGGACGAGGAAGAAGAGGAGACAGGAGAGGCTTTCGAGGCAGTTGCCGTGGGAAGAGGAGACTTCTTGACGACAGCAGCCGTGGGAACAGGAGACTTCTTTTTCGCCTCTTTCTCCGCCTTCTCCCGTTGCTTCTGAGCCTCCTTCTCCTCCTTCTCCCGTTGCTTCTGAGCCTCCTTCTCCGCCTTCTCCTGTTGCTTCTTTGCCTCCTTCTCCTCCTTCTCCCGCTGCTTCTGAGCCTCCTTCTCCGCCTTCTCCTCCTCTTTCGCACGACGCTTCTCCGCCTTCTCCTCTTCCGCAATCTGACGCTTACGGGCACGCTCCTCTTCCTTTTCCGCTGCCGTCAAACGCGTCACCTTGGGAGAGGATGTCGTCGAGGAGGAAGAAGAGGAGGAAACAGGAGAGTCAGGAGAGTCAGGAGAATCAGAGGGGGACGCCTGGGACGCCTCATACGATTCCATGAACTCGACGTACAGGTCAGACCAGTGAGGACGCTCCTCCTCTTCCGAGGGGGACTTGCTCGACTTGATGGACTCGGGCTTCACCCCCTCCTTCCATTTCAGAATCGCAATCAACGTCATCGCATCCTTGTACGTCAAGTGTTTTCCCGTATCCTCAAAGACGTGCGCAGGTTGGATAATCTCACCGGTCTCCTTGTTCTTGTACGTGTAGGGCTGAAAGCTAGGGTCGTCCTCCGAAGAATTGGGTTTGGAGCCGGACCGTTCCGTCACTTCCACCTCCTTCTCGCCTGTCACCTTGTTCTTGCTCTCCTGACGAATGTTGAACGGCTTCCAGCCATTCTCCGTGCAGTGCGCCAGAACGTAGGCAATCCACGCCTGAGTGCGCAAGAGCGCTTTCGAGGCTGGTTTCTTCGGCTTATCGGGCTGCGGGGCTTTCTTCGAGCCCTTTCCCGAAACAGAGGTCTTCCATTTCTTCTTCAGAAGTGTGTTGATGCTGTCCTGAAGCTCCAAGAGGGCCTCGGGCTCCAGATGAGGGAGATACGACTTGACATCCTCCAGCGTCATCTGCTGTTGCTCTTGCTCTTGCTCCACCTCAGAAGCAACCGGGACGGACATATCAATCTCGAAATCGTTGGACATTGTTGTTGGTTCTCGTACAGACGTGTAGAGGGCGTGTTGGGACAGAATGATTCACTAGTGAGTCTTCCGCGAGGGTTAATGGAGCGTGTTTGTATGGTCAATTTTTTGAGAGCGATCGGAGCCAGTACCGGAACGCTCAACGGACAGGAGGAGCCAGAGGGGACCGAGGGGCCAAGGAGGAGAAAAGGGCGGGGATGATTCAAACAAGTTGGTACAGGTATTGGTGTCAACGAGGCTCGTTAGAACAAGATATAAGTTGGTCTAATGATACTCGTTATGAATTAAAAAGAGGAATACATTTGGGACTGGATGGGTGTGGGAAGGGGAAAGGGAAAGAGATGTTTACGGGTTATGGAACGAGAGAAGTGCCATCGAGGTTAGATGGAACGGGACAGGGGGAGGGACGGGCGGGAAAGAGACATTTGGATGGGGGAACGCCTGGAGAGCGGGGAGAGCGGGGAGAGCGGGGAGAGCCGGAGCAGCGGGGAGAGGAGGGAGGTTGGGCTCAGCGGACATTCGGGGCAAATGAGCCAGAAACGGCGGCAACTCCAGCGGTCGGATGTCTGGCAGAGGAGGGAATCTTTCTCCTTCTCCCAGTACCTGTCCCTCTCCCAGCGGATTCATGTTCTGATTGTTCCGATGATTGCTCATAATCATGTCTCGGTCATGGAAGGCGTCGATGTCGAACTCATACGGGGTCACTTCTCCTTCCGGATAGACCACGTCCTGATGCGTCCAACCACCCATCCATTGGAGAAGCGGATGTTCCTCGCGAGTCGTGATGTAGTCGTGAATGATGATACGATGGAGGAGCGGAGAATGTACTCTGTCTCTACGAACCAGGATACGAGTACCAAGGGGCACATCGTGGTAAATCTCCTCCATGATTTGGTACCATGACATACCAATCTGTCTCATCAAATACCGAGGCGGCATGTGAGGTGACATAATCTGGCGGAACGGAGAGACCATCTCAAAGGGCAGAATGGGATTCATCTTGATTAGAGCGGGGGCGAGGTTGTTATTCTTGTCTGCGAAAGCAGTGGGTTGGCGAACTCGATGCGTCTATGGCGGTGGTTCGGCGAAGATAAAGAAGGAGAAAGCAATTGGTCAATATTACGAGTCAGCAAAAAAACCAGTGGAAAGACCTCTTCGAGCCGGAGGGGGCGGGTGGCGGGAGCCAGAGGGGCTTTAGGTGGTCTGGAGGGGCTTGTCGGGCTTTAGGTGCCCTGACGGGGCCTGTCGGGGCCTGTCGGGGCCTGTCGGGCTTTAGGTGCCCTGACGGGGGCTGGAGGTGGTTTTATGAAAAAGGACGTATCCTTTTGTTTTTTATGGGGGTTAGGTTATGACAAGAACAAGAACAAGAACAAGCGCACATCAAATTAGTAATGGAACTGGAAAGGAGGACGAACGAGAGAAAGCGGGAGCCGATACGGATAAAACATATTCTTCTCATGAGGAATCGGTGACTTGTTGTAATAGGTTGCCATGTACTTTATCCATATCATCGTCGAAGGATTGCGCGGATCATGCTCGTACGACAGCATATAATCCGTTGTGATACTCGTCGGTGTCGCATCATACACACGGCCCACCAAGTACTTCGTATACGGTTGAGGCTGGGACAGACCCGCATCCGATGAGGTGAACAAGATACGATTCTCCAGGACTTGCGAGGCATATCTCCATTCCTCCTCCGACGGATACACCATCGGTCGGAAAATCATCGTACCCTGCTCCACATACTCCTGAGGATAATCGGGGCAAGAGAAAGAAGCGGGAGAGAGGGAAGAGGCGGGAGAGGCTGGAGAGTCGGAGGGAGAGGGGGAAAGAGAATCAGAGGGAGAGAGCACACCCATTCTCCCTGGCTCCTCTTCCTCCTTTCCTTCCTCCTCTTTCTTCTCCTCCTCCACTCCCTTCACCCTCCAGTATTCCTGGTCCATCCCCAACCATCTCTCCAGACGACATCCCTCACATTGCTTCTTTTCCTCCTCCGAGGCATGAAAGAAGCACGTCTCACACTGCGGACGGCCACACGTCAAACACGGTAACACCAAATCCTGTGTCGCACATATCGAGCAAATCGGCTGGATAACAGAACGAAAGGGCGGGTCAAGAGGAAGAAGAGCCGGAAGAGCCGGGTGGAGCAGAAGAACGGACGATGAAGAAGACAACATGTCTTGCGGTAGATACGGACGGGCTTTCTTGTGGGGATAGACAGAGGAGAGTTGCTTTATCAATTTTCACGGATGATACCCTTATCGATGAAGGGGTCCTTTCGATGGGAAGAAGGGTCAGTCATTGCGATGTATCGGGTAAGAAAAGTGACTCGATACAGCGTAATCCCCCTATAACAAAAAGAGGGTCTCTCTCTTGTTTTTTGTTTTATTGGGTTATGGATTATTATGGATATTTGGGTTAGTATGGATATGTGGTTATGGATATGTGGGTTATTGTAGTGTGAATGGATGGTGATGGCGCGATGGTGATGAGTGATGAGGACTAGCCATAGTTCGTCTCCCAGAGATATCCCCATTCCGCCACAAACGCTCGGCGCAAATGCTCTACCAACCGCAGAGACAGGCGAGGGACAATCCCCTTTACTGACTCATGGTTTGGACAACTCTGGAAGATAGCCTCTGTCACGTCATGGATGGAACGATACGCCTTCGCATTCTCTCGAATCTGGACGGCAATTTCATCGCTGTGCCGACCCATCCAGTTCTCCTCCACATCCTCCCGACGATACCACGTACCCTCCCCACCCAGCGTGTAATACAACGGCTCGCTATGAATCAGCACATTGTTCTTGTAGATATACACCGAAAGGATTTCCATCTCGTCATCGTCATCCTCCAGTGCCAGATACGTACTCACCGACGCACCTATCTCCATGCGGAGTTCAAACTCATCCACCATCAAGAACACGCTGAAACACTCCCCCTCCATCGGCTTCAACCGTTCATCCGAGGGTACCACCTCCTCCGCATCCTTCTCGTCTTCTGGACACATTCGGAACAGTCCCATCTGATAACGATGACTCGGACGAAGTTCAGCAGGTAATGCCTCATACACCGTCCAGTCAAACTGCTCGTACGTGATGTTCTCCGACACCTCCAGTTCGATCATCTCTCCCGACATCATTTTCACATACACCGTCACGTTCGACATCTTTTCTGGCTTTTCGCGTTTGGCTTTTGGTAACTCCTTTGGTCTTGCCGTAGGCTGCCTGTGGCTTGCGAGTCAACAAGTCTGATTACTGTCAGTCAGGGAAGGCGCTGCGTCTTACGGCTTGTCTTCGAGAGTAAAAAGAGGGGAGCAACCGTATCAATTTTTGACACAACGATTGGACAGGTATGTGATTCTCTATCCATAGGTGCCTGGTACAAACCCATTCCATTCAAACCCAATAAAAAGAGTTTTTTCTTTTCTCTTTTTATTTCATTTTTATTGGATTATGGATTATGAATGATGAATCTTTTTATGGATATGATGATGGTGGTAATGGTAATGGGGTTTGCTTATTGATTATCCGGCCATGCTGCGCCCTGGTCATCCCAATCAATCTCCTGCTCGTCCTGGTTCTCCTCCTCGTCCTCATGGTACGGACCCATGTACTGCTCATACTGGTTCATCCATTCCTCCAGCAGATACGCACGAGCACGACGGGTCAGACCTGGAATACGCTCCAACGATGTTAGCGCCAACCCATACATCGAGGTGAAGGATACCGCGTCCTCGGGAATCTCAATCAAGAGCTCATCGTTGAAGCGACCCACCCACTCATACTCCACTCCCTCCGACGAGTACCAGGTGTCATCCTCCGAAGAGTGATAGAATGCCTCCTTGTCATGAAGCACTTCCGTCACACCACCCCATGTACGATTCAGCGAATACTCATACACCTCAAACAAGTTATTCTCCTCTCTCGTACGCTCGCACGCATCCCACCACGAATAATTCAGCAGGAACTCGTACTTGGCCGTGTCCATCACCGCCAGGAACATCTCCTCGTCCTCCGCCTCCAGAAGCTCATTGTCCGACAACAACTCCTCCCCCAACTCCTTCTCCTCCCCCTCCTCTCCGTCCTCTTGCTCCCATACCACCGAGACACGCAACAGTGTCATCTGGTAATCCTTCTCTGGAGCAAGGTCCGCTGGCATCTGGTAAAACACCTGGTCGTAGAACTGACGACGAGTCATCTCCGCTGGCACATCCAGTGTGATCATCTCACCTGAAAGAACTTTCACGAATACGGTCTTCGACATCTTTGGCTTTGGCTTTGGCTTTTCGCTTTTGGCTTATCGCTTTTACTCCTTTGGTCTTGCGAGTAAACAAGTCTAGTATCTGCTAGTCAGGGAAGGCGCTGCGTCTTACGGCTTGTCTTCGAGGATAAAAAAAGGAGACGTGGCCCGTCAATTTTCGCAAAAGGAGCCCATGGGGACCGTGGAACCTCCTAGGGGTGGAAGAGAAAGGGCCGAAGGGCCGAGGGACCTCTTGGGGCCAGAGGGGCTAGAGGGGCCAGAGGGGCTAGAGGGGCTAGAGGCCCTTTAAGTCCTCTTGGGACGGGAGAAACCCTTTAAGCCCCTTAGACCTCCTAGACCTCCTAGACCTCCTAGACCCCTTAGACCTCCTAGACCCCTTAGACCTCCTAGACCTCCTAGACCTCCTAAACCCCCTAGACCCCCTTAGACCTCTGGCAGGGGGCGCAGGGGGCGGCACGCCCCCTCTATGAAAAAGTTTTTTCGTCTTTTTCATTTTTTTGTTTTTTATGGCTTTTCTCCCCTTTTCTCCCCGTTTTACACCTTTTTATTCACCGCGCTTACTTCTCCTCCTCATCCGCATTCACCTCGTCATCAAACAGCGGCTTCTCCTTCGTGTCGATGGTGTCCGTCTTCGGGTCGTACAGACCCACCGCTGGACCCAGCTCGTCATCCGGCAGCACCGTAAACAGGAAGTCATTCGCGGTGCGCATGTACGTCACACCCTTCACCGTCCACGGCGCCGCCTCGCCTTCCGCAGGCGGCACCCACACCGGCGTCTCCACTGGAACCACATGCTGCGCCACCGCCGCGACCGAAGCAACCGCTGCGACCGCCGGCTTCGCCGCCACAGCAGGCTTCGCCACCGCAAGAACCATCGGCTTCACACCCGGCTTCATCACTGGAACCGCCGCACGAAGCACCGCCGCTTTCGGACCGCCCTTCACCGACTTGTTCAGTGCCGCCAACTGCTTCGCTGCCTCCTTCTCCTCCTTGGCACGCTGCTTCTCCGCTTCCTTCTCACGCTTCTTCTCCTCCCGCTCCGCCGCCTTGCGTTGCTTCTCCGCCTCCTTCTCCGCCTCCTTCTGCGCCTTCTCCGCCATCTTCTCCGCCAGCGTCATCGCACGCACCGCTACCGGCTTCGCAACCGGCTTCGCCGCCTTTTGCTCCGCTGGATGCTCCGCGTCCCACGACGCCTTCCACTCCGCATACAATTCCGGTTTTGACTCCTTGTACGCTTTGCTTACTGACATCGCATGAGACAACGACGGCTGTTGAGCTGGTTCCACACCACGAAACACGTTCACCGTCTGTCCGTCCACACCGCCCGGCAACGGAACCTCCTCCGACTCGGGGAACTCGATCTCCGCAATCCCCTTCCCGTGACGCTCCTTGTGTGTGAACGATTTCCAACCATACGCCAACATATGCTGATGGACATACTCCACCCACGCATTGTTCTCGTCCAGTTGTGACGGACGCACGCCCTTCTCGGGGGCCGCACGCTCACGCTTCTCCTCCTTCGCCTCCAGCTTCTTCACCTGCGACTCCGATGCTTTCGTCTTCTTCTCCAGCACCTTCATCATCTCCTTCATCTGCTTCAACAAATCCAGAGATGACATCTCCTCATACTGTTGCTCTGATACCGACATGCTTATGACGTGCTTGGGGGCTATAACTCCTTTGGGTTTGCGAGTTAACAACAAATCTGTTTGACGTGAACAGTGACGGGCTTTTCGGCAACCCTTTCCTTTCAAAATACTCCTTCTCAATTTTTCTTGAGAATTGACCGAATAAGGGAGGGGGGTACCCCCCTCCCCCCTCCCCCTTCAGGCCGATTTTTTGCGGGGTTTG
>JACCDT011651401.1_pt1 | contig 16146 bp, 14 predicted proteins | sample 7446291 | NCBI WGS metagenome assembly JACCDT01 (sample SAMN15323446, study PRJNA562643) | freshwater metagenome | isolation source: river surface water | place: USA:Blue River Watershed | collected 2017-08-17 | reverse complement strand
GCTCTGATGATGACAAGAGACGTGCATTTAAAGAGGTCATGGTGGGCTTGAGAAGACGTATGGATATTCTAGGAGCGATGCCTCTTGAGAAGCTAGATGCGATGACCATTCAGGCAGAGCTCAAGAAACTCGCAGAAGTTAAGTAACTGTCAAAACAACAAATATTAAATATAGAAAACTAAGATCAACACAAGCAAAACAAAAAGAAAGAAACACCATGGGTTTATTTGAGCGTTACTTAACAGTCTGGGTGGCCTTGGCCATCGTTTTAGGCGTGATTCTAGGTTTATCGATTCCGGGAGTATTTCAAGTTATTGCAGGCTTGGAGTTTGCCAATGTTAATTTGATTGTGGCCATTCTGATTTGGGTCATGATTTTCCCCATGATGATTCAGATTGATTGGTCAGCAGTCAAAGATGTCGGTAAAAAGCCTGCTGGATTGTTTTTAACTATCGTTATTAATTGGTTGATCAAACCTTTCACGATGGCAGTATTGGGTGTTTTGTTCTTTGAACATATCTTTGCTGGCCTAGTTAATCCTCAAGAAGCTTCAGAGTACATTGCGGGCATGATCTTGTTAGGTGTGGCCCCGTGTACGGCGATGGTGTTTGTTTGGAGTCAATTGGTCAAAGGCGACCCTAACTACACCTTGGTGCAAGTTTCAATCAATGACTTGATCATGGTGGTGGCCTTCGCACCGATTGCAGCTTTCTTATTGGGCGTGACCAATGTCACAGTGCCTTGGGAGACCTTGGTACTTTCAACACTTTTGTATGTTGTTCTTCCTTTGGTGGCTGGAGTTTTAACGCGCAGTTTGTTGCAAAAGAAATCTGCTGATGCCGTGAGTCAGTTTGTGGCCAGTGTTAAACCTATCTCAATCCTTGGTTTGATTTCAACGGTGGTTTTATTGTTTGGTTTCCAAGCTCAAACCATCATTGATAAACCTTTGGTGATTGGCTTGATTGCCATTCCATTGATCATTCAAACCTACGGCATTTTCTTTATCACTTACTGGGGCGCCAAATTATTGAAGTTGCCGCACCAAGTGGCAGGTCCTGCTTGTTTGATTGGTACCTCTAACTTCTTCGAATTGGCCGTGGCGGTAGCTATATCGCTCTTTGGCTTGAACTCAGGCGCTGCTTTGGCCACTGTGGTGGGTGTCTTGGTTGAAGTGCCAGTGATGTTGAGCTTGGTGGCTTTGGTGAACCGTTGGGCACCTGACAGGGCTTGATGAAGCTCTCATAGGCATTTAAAAACTGTCTTTTAGTTGTCATAAACATGCCCTTTTAAGGGCATGTTTTACTTGGGTCCCCTCAATTCTATTCATATAAGTAATTGATTTTTAATGACTTATTTGTAGCTATTAAATTATTGAGAATATCTCAAGATGTCACAAAACTTTCATATAGACTAAGTAAAGTTCACTTGTCGCGATGTGCGTCATTGAATGAGGAAATATTATGAAAGCGTTATTTACAAAATCTTTAGTTGCTGGTGCGATTGCACTTTCAACAGTAACAACAGCTTTTGCAGCAGACATTACTGGTGCAGGCGCTACATTCCCATACCCAATCTATGCAAAATGGGCTGAGGCTTACAAAGCTAAAACTAAAAATGGTTTGAACTATCAGTCAATCGGTTCATCAGGTGGTATCAAGCAGATCAAGGCTAAGACAGTTGACTTTGGTGCATCAGACGCTCCTGTGAAGTTCGAAGATCTACAAAAAGACGGTCTTGTTCAGTTTCCAGCCATCATCGGTGGTGTAGTACCTATTTTGAACGTTGAAGGTATCAAACCAGGTCAAATCAAAGTAACTGGTGATGTATTGGCTAAGATGTTCATGGGCCACATCGTTAATTGGAATGATAAGCAAATTGCTGCTTTAAACCCAGGTGTTAAGTTGCCAGATGCCAACATCACAGTTGTTCACCGTGCAGACGGTTCAGGTACAACAGCGATTTTCACTGACTACTTGGCAAAAGTGAATGCTGACTGGAAGAAGGACGTAGGTGCTGGTGCTGCTGTTAAGTGGCCAGCTGCTTCTTCAATCGGCGGCAAAGGTAACGAAGGTGTTGCTGCTAACGTTAGCCGTGTGAAAAACTCAATTGGTTATGTTGAGTATGCCTACACAAAGAAAAACAACACGCCGTACATCAACTTGATCAACCAAGCTGGTCAGACTGTTAAGCCAGAAGATGATTCATTCGCAGCAGCTGCCGCTGGTACAGATTGGTCTAAAGTTCCAGGTATGGGTACATTCATCACGAATGCTCCAGGTGCTAAGTCTTGGCCAATCACAGGTGCATCATTCATCTTGATGTACAAAGAGCCAACAAACAAAGCAAATGCAGCAGAAGTATTGAAGTTCTTTGACTTTGCATTCAAAGAAGGTATGAAGATGGCTTCTGACTTGGACTATGTGCCAATGCCGGATGCAACAACAGACTTCATTCGTAAGAGTGTTTGGACACAAATTAATACTAAGTAAACGTTTGTAAAATTACTTAAAGTTAATTGAGTCATTGTTGAAAAAGTTAAAGCCCGATGTCGGGCTTTAACTGTTAATTTAGGAATCATATGAATACCAGTCAGTCTTCTGACATGTTGACGCCGCAAGCAGAAAAGATTCTGAAGATACAAAAAATTCAGGACTTTATTTTTCACAAGTCGACATTATTTTTTGCCTTAACTGTGCTTTTCGCACTTATTGGCATCATCATTTCTTTGATTGTGAATGCTTGGCCAGCTCTGAGTGAGTTTGGTCCTGGATTTTTCTTCACAATTGAATGGGACATCATCAACGGTAAATTTGGTGGTCTTATTGCAGTATTCGGTACAGTGGTTACCGCTCTAATAGCTTTATTGATTGCAGTGCCACTCAGCTTTGGTGTCGCAGTGTTTTTGACTGAGACATGCCCAGTGCCACTTCGCCGTCCGCTTGGAACCGCCGTAGAACTTTTAGCAGCAGTGCCATCCATCATTTACGGTATGTTCGGATTATTTATTTTTGCTCCTTTATTTGCTGAGTATGTGCAGCCAGCATTGGCTGGTTCATTGGGCCAAATTCCCATCATTGAATATTTATTCGCAGGCGCATTCAATGGCATTGGCGTACTTTGTGCTGGTTTAATTTTGGCCATGATGGTTTTACCGTTCATTGCCTCAGTGATGCGCGACGTATTTGAAATTGTTCCACCGGTATTAAAAGAATCAGCCTACGGTATTGGTTGTACAACCTGGGAAGTGGTAAACAAAATTGTTCTTCCTTACACCAAAACTGGTGTGATTGGCGGCATCATGTTGGGTCTTGGTCGCGCATTGGGTGAAACCATGGCTGTGTCCTTTGTGATTGGTAATGCTCACAAGCTCAGCGCCTCATTGTTCTCACCAGGTAACTCGATTGCTTCAACATTGGCCAATGAGTTCGGTGAAGCTGAGCCAGGTTTGCACTACGCCTCTTTATTCTCATTGGGTCTTGCATTGTTTGCGATCACATTTGTGGTGCTAGCAATTGCCAAGATCATGTTGGCTCGCATGGAAGCTGGACAGGGTAAGAAAACATGATGAATAAAAACGTTAATCAAGGTATTTACGCCAAGCGCAAGAGAACCAATTTAATTGGTTTGTCTCTATCGATGATTTCGATGGTTTTGGGTATGATATTTTTGCTCTGGATTTTGAGTATTCTTTTTTACAAAGGATTCTCAGCCATTGACTGGAATATGTTCACGCAAAGCACACCAGCTCCTGGATCAGACGGTGGTGGCTTGGCCAATGCCATTGTGGGTAGCCTGTTGATTGTGGCATCTTGTACATTGATCAGTACACCAATTGGTGTGATGGCAGGTATTTATTTATCTGAGTATGGCGCTAAGAGCAAGATCGCATCAATCACTCGATTCGTGAATGACATCATGTTGTCAGCCCCTTCGATTGTGATTGGTCTATTTATCTATGCTGTCTTTGTTGCCCAGGTAAAGCACTTCTCTGGCTGGGCTGGCACGATTGCTTTGGCCTTGATCGCTATTCCGGTGGTTGTAAGAACCACTGAGAACATGTTGCAATTGGTCCCAGGCAGTCTTCGTGAGGCTGCCTATGCATTGGGTGCGCCAAAGTGGAAGGTCGCTTTTTCAGTTACTCTAACAGCCGCTCGCAGTGGTGTGATCACAGGTATTTTGTTGGCCTTGGCGCGTGTCAGCGGTGAAACTGCTCCGTTGCTTTTCACAGCCTTGAACAACCAGTTCTTCTCAACCAATATGAATGCGCCAATGGCCAATTTGCCAGTGGTGATTTTCCAGTTTGCCATGAGTCCCTATGACAATTGGGTTGATCTGGCATGGGGTGCAGCCTTGTTGATCACAATGGTGGTATTAGGGTTGAATATTTTGACCCGCGTGGTGTTTAGAGAAAAAGTACAAAGTTAAATCGCATGAGAAATTTATTTGCTGTTGACCAAATTCAAGGAAACGTAATGAGTGATACAAATTTAAACCAAGAATCTGCATTGAAGAATGCCTTAGAAATTAAAAACCTTAATTTCTTTTATGGTTCTTTTCAGGGCTTAAAAAACATCAATTTGAATATCGCAGAAAGACATGTGACGGCATTTATTGGCCCATCTGGTTGCGGTAAATCAACCTTGCTTAGAACACTTAATCGCATGTATGACTTGTATCCAGGTCAGCGCGCTGAAGGTCAGATTAACTTCTATGGCCAAAATATTCTTGATCCAAAGCAAGACTTGAACTTATTGCGCTCACGCATTGGCATGATTTTCCAAAAGCCAACACCATTCCCAATGTCTATTTATGACAACATTGCTTTTGGTGTGAAGTTATACGAATCATTGTCACGCGCTGAGATGGATGAGCGTGTAGAGTGGTCATTGACCAAAGCCGCCCTTTGGGGTGAGGTCAAGGATAAGCTGAACCAAAGTGGTTTGTCTTTGTCAGGCGGTCAGCAGCAGCGTTTGTGTATTGCTCGCGGCGTGGCTGTTAAGCCTTCTATTCTCTTGTTAGATGAGCCAACATCAGCTTTGGATCCAATTTCTACAGCAAAAGTAGAGGAATTGGTTCACGAACTTAAAAAAGACTATACGATTGCGATTGTGACGCATAACATGCAACAAGCAGCCCGCGTTTCTGATTTCACGGCTTATATGTATTTAGGTGAGATGGTTGAGTTTGGTAAGACGGATGAAATCTTCCTGAAACCAAAACGCAAAGAAACCGAAGATTACATCACTGGCCGCTTTGGTTAATTACAAGAATTTAGGAGACTGATATGCCCGATAAACATTTATCCTCACAATTTGACAATGATCTCAATGCATTGTGTGGCAGCTTATTAGAAATGGGTGGCTTGGTAGAGTCACAAGTTTCAATGGCCATGAAAGCATTTTCTCAATTAGATGGCGACTTGGCTGATCAAGTCATGGTGCGCGAAGCCGAAGTCAATGATTTTGAAATCACGATTGACCAAGCTTGTACAGAATTGATCGCTAGACGTCAACCAACAGCCAGAGACTTGCGCTTGGTGATGGCGGTTTCTAAAGCCATAACTAACTTAGAGCGTGCGGGTGATGAGGCTGATCGTATCGCCAGAAGAACTAAGCATATCTTGGAAGACAGCGCTTCTCACGGCATCAATACCGCAGAAATTCGTTTATCAGGTCAGATGGCGGTTTCTTTGTTGCGCAGAAGTTTGGATTGTTTCGCGAGACTAGATACCAAGGCAGCTGCTGAAGTAGTCAATGAAGACAAGCAGATCGATGAAGAATTTAAAGCTTTCGTGCGCAAACTAACCAGCTATATGGCTGAAGATCCAAGAACAATTTCAGTAGGCTTGGACATGTTGTCAATCGCTAAGGCTGTTGAGCGCATTGGTGATCACTCAAAGAACATTGCTGAGTTTGTGATTTATATCGTTAAGGGCACGGATGTTCGCCACTTACCGCATGAGCAATTAACTCAAGAAGCGAATAGCTAATATATGGCAAGCAGTATTTTAATTGTTGAAGATGAGCCTTCGATTGCAGAGTTAATTGCTGTCAATCTGAGTCACGCAGGCTTTCTACCTGTTAGAGCGTTTCAAACAGAACAAGCTTCTCAATTAATGAAAGAAGTTTTGCCAGATTTGGTAGTTTTGGATTGGATGTTGCCGGGTAAGTCTGGTGTGCAATTTGCGAAAGAATTAAGATCCAATGAGCGCACCAAGGATATTCCAATCATCTTGTTGACTGCTCGCAGTGAAGAGATGGATAAGATCGCTGGTTTAGAGGCAGGTGCGGATGACTATGTCACCAAACCTTTCTCACCCAAAGAGCTGGTGGCTCGTATTCGTGCGGTTCTCAGGAGACGTTCTCCACAGCTTGCTGACGAAGTGGTGCAAATCAACAACTTGCGTCTGGATCCAGTGTCTCATCGAGTCTTGGCCACCAATGGTGTCGATGAGGTCTCATTGGATTTGGGTCCAACAGAGTTCAGATTGCTTCACTTCTTCATGACGCACCCAGAGCGCGTTCACTCTAGAGGTCAGTTATTGGATAAAGTGTGGGGCGATCATGTGTTCGTTGAAGAGCGCACTGTGGACGTTCACATCAAGCGCCTCAGAGCTGCTTTAGCCCCATCTAATTGCCAAAACTTAATAGAAACAGTTCGCGGTAGTGGTTACCGTTTGACCAAAACCCCTGTTGCTCAATAATCAATGATTATTTGGAGCACTATCAGAGATAGTGCTCACTTAAAACAATGGCCCAGGTCAGGGCGCAAAGCAATAATGCCAGCATCACAGCGGCACTACCAAAGTCTTTGGCTCGTTTGGATAAATCATGAACTTCAAATGAGATGCGATCAATCGCAGCTTCCACACTTGAATTCAAAAGTTCAGTGATGAGTACCAAAATGACTGAGGCAATCAATAAAATCGTTTCAACCGGCGTCAGTGGTAAATAAATAGCCAGTGGAATCAATATCAAGCTCAAGGCCAACTCTTGGCGGAAAGCGCTTTCTTCCTTGTAGGCATAAATCAAGCCATTCCAAGAATTGATGGCTGCACGAAATGCGCGAGTGATACCTTTATTGCCTTTGTGAGGATTATCTTCAATCTGATAGTTTTTCATGATTCACCAAATGTTGAAGATTGAATTAAGCAATAAAACTATGACAGCTTGATGTCATCAAGGATCAATTTCTTGAAAATGTCATAGACTTGATATCGTAATTTCATAAAACTCTCCGAGACTGTGATCAATCAATGACAGGAGCTGTTCATGAAAATCACAGTCATCGGAACTGGTTATGTTGGTTTGGTAACAGGTGCTTGCTTGGCTGAGCAGGGCAATCATGTTTTTTGCTTAGATCTTAACCAAGAAAAAATCGACATTCTGAATGCAGGTGGTGTTCCGATTTACGAGCCAGGCTTAAAGGAAATCATTGAGCGCAATTTAGCTTATGGTCGATTGATTTTCTCTAGTGATATCCCTGCTGCGGTAGCTTATGGTGATATTCAATTCATTGCAGTGGGCACGCCCCCAAGTGAGGACGGCTCAGCTGACTTAAAGTATGTGTTGCAGGCTGCTAAGCAGATTGGGCAGTACATGAATCGTTTCAAAGTGGTTGTGAATAAATCAACAGTGCCTGTCGGGACTGCCGATAAAGTCACTGAAGTCATAGCTCAAGAATTACTCAACCGTTCTTTGCCCAGTGAAAATTTTTCCGTGATTTCAAACCCAGAATTTTTAAAAGAGGGTGCTGCGATTGAAGATTTTATGAGGCCAGATCGAATTGTGATCGGCAGTCAATCCAATGCGGCAGGGTATGCAGCCAAAGAAATGATGAGGCAGTTATATGCACCATTTAATCGACACCATGAGAGAACTTACTATATGGATGTCAGAAGTGCTGAACTTACCAAATATGCAGCCAATGCGATGCTGGCGACTCGAATTTCATTCATGAACGAAATCGCCAATTTGGCTGATGTATTGGGCGCTGATATTGAATCAGTGAGGCAGGGTATCGGTTCAGATTCGCGCATTGGTTACAGTTTCTTGTATGCCGGAACAGGTTATGGTGGTAGTTGCTTCCCTAAAGATGTATCAGCTCTCTCAAAGATTGCCGAGCATCATGGTCAAGAGCTCAAATTGATCAAGGCAGTCGAGGAAGTCAATGACTCTCAAAAAAATATCTTAGTGAAAAAAATCACACAACGTTACGGTAAAGACCTCACTGGAAAAACTTTTTGTTTGTGGGGCTTGGCATTTAAACCGAACACCGATGACATGAGAGAGGCACCTAGTCGAGTTGTGATCAAGAATTTATTGATGAGAGGGGCTAAGATACAAGTGCATGACCCTGTGGCTATGCACGAGGCCCATATGGCTATTCATGCGGACATGGCTGATCATTCTGATTTACTCAAAGGCTTGAGCTACCATGATGATGCGATGCAGGCTGCTCAAGGAGCTGATGCACTGTTGATCATGACAGAGTGGAAGTCTTTTAGAAGTCCTGATTTTGATGCTCTTAAGCAGGCCTTATTAGCACCGATGATCTTCGATGGCAGAAATATTTATGATCCTCAGTTGGTGATTGATCAAGGCTTTGAATATGTTGGTATTGGTCGCAGAATCATGATTGATTCTGTTCAACCGTCAGAAGCCTACTTAGCGCAGAACTCTCATCTGGGCAATCAGTTTTACCCAGAAACCCCATCAGGAGTGTCGGTCACTCACTAAAGCTTGTTTGTATTTTTCAGGTAAATCCAGATCAAAATAAGAAGCGCTTGTCTTGATCAATTGAAATTCAATGGATTTATGCCGTTTATCAGTCTCTGACTGTTTGGGCGGCATCATATCTTTCATTGAAAAGTAAATTTTGTACTCTTGGGCCATCTTGGTGAATCCTTTTTCAAACCTTATTTGTCGTTCTTGATATGAAGGCTACGCAGGATTTTTGACATTCCGATGAACAATTCAAAAACTTTTAAAGAGTCTTTAAAATAGGACTTGGGGGGCTAATTTTTGGATTTCAGCAATTGGAAAAATCTTAAATTTGTATTGCTTTTCAAAGACTTGTTAATATTCAACCTATGTTGTCTCTAAAAACTCGTTTAATCACGATTTTCTTGGTCGTCTTACTAATTTCTTGGTTGGTGGGCGAGATATTTGGATTATCAGAAGGTTTGTTCGCAGCCATACTCTGCCTCAGCTTCTTACTCATCCATCAACTGTGGCACGCTTCTAAACTCAGTCGGTTGTTGTTATCTCCTAACTATGGAGAAGTTCCTAGCGCATTGGGTATTTGGGGTGAAATCTATTACCGCCTCCATAAGCTAGTGCGCTCTTGGCGCGATCAGGTCTTGGAAATAGAGCAGCAACACAGTCGCTTTATTCAGGCTGTTCAGGCGACCCCTAATGGCGTGGTGATGCTGAATGAGGATGATCAAATTGAGTGGTGCAATAGTATTGCTGAGCAGCACTTTGGAGTGAATGCCAAAAGAGATGCCATGCAACGTATCACACATATTTTGCGCAAACCTGCTTTTGTGCAATACATCATTCGTCAAAACTACCGTGAGCCCGTTCGATTAACCAATATGGGAATGTTTGAACAGTTCAGCTTGGATGTGCAAATTTTCCCCTATGGCGATAAACAGAAACTGGTTTTATCCCAAGACGTTTCTCAAATTGAAAAAACAGATTCAATGCGACGCGACTTTGTGGCCAACGTTTCTCATGAGCTGAAAACTCCTTTGACTGTTCTATCTGGTTTTCTTGAAACCGTTCAAGAGCTTGAGTTGAATGAGGCTGATCAGAAAAAGTATTTAGATTTGATGAGTGTTCAAACTGGGCGGATGAAAACCTTGGTTGAAGACTTGTTAACTTTGGCTAAATTAGAAGGTAATCCAGAACCTCCTGTGACACAAGTTGTGCCAATGGGAGTCATGCTCTCTAGATTGCAATCAGATGCTCAAGGCTTATCCCAAGGTCGTCATCAAATTGTGGTTGAAAAGAAGAGCGAGAGAAATGTGCTTGGCGACGATGTTGAGCTCTATTCTGCTTTTGGCAATCTGGTGTCGAATGCGGTGCGGTACACGCCTGACGGTGGCAACATCACGATTCGTTGGTCTGATATGGGTGATGAGGCCATTTTCTCAGTGATTGATACGGGACCGGGCATTGCCCAAGAACACATTCCGCGTTTGACCGAGCGTTTTTATCGCGTTGATCGCAGTAGATCCAGAGACACTGGTGGTACTGGATTGGGTATGGCCATTGTGAAGCACGTGATCAGTCGTCATCACGGAGAGCTCAAGATTGAATCAACGCTGGGTGTTGGCAGCGAGTTTTCTTTGAGCTTCCCGCAGCAACGGATTGCCTAACAACATTCTCTTGTATTAACTCAAGGATTAACTCAAAGAGTTAATAAAGCAACCAATTCTTTTTGACCGACATACTCAACTGAAGTAGCTCTCTTTTTGGTCTGATGATAATGACCTTGATCATTCATGAGCCAAGCGGTTGAATTATCTTTTAAAAGCATTTGGAAGCCTTCTTTGATCACCCGTGCTTTTAATTTCTTATCCAGTACAGGGAATGCCACCTCAACTCGTCTAAAGAGGTTTCGATCCATCCAGTCAGCTGATGAGAGATAAGTCACCTCATTGCCGCCTGCATAAAAGTAATAAATACGATGATGTTCTAAAAAGCGACCAATGATTGATCTGACTTTGATGTTTTCAGATAGGCCAGGAACACCTGGCTTTAATGCGCAAACACCACGAATGATCAAGTCGATCTTAACGCCAGCCTGAGATGCTTTGTACAGCTCTTGAATGATGGTCGGCTCAAGAAGGGCATTCATTTTGGCCATGATGTGAGCTTTTTTACCTTGCTTGGCATTTCTGGCTTCGCGACGAATATGCGCAATCAATTCTGCGTGCATCGTGAAAGGGGATTGCCACAAATGCTTCAATTCAACTCTGCCGCCTGACCCGGTGAGCTGCATGAACACATGGTGCATGTCTTCACAGATGTCTTGATTGGCTGTCATCAAGCCGAAGTCACTGTAAAGCTTGGCAGTTCTTGGATGGTAGTTGCCTGTGCCCAAATGAGCGTAGCGCTTCAGAACTCTCTTTGCCTTGCTTCGAGCACTTGCAGGGGAGGTTTCTTGGCGAACAATCAGTAACATTTTGGCGTGACATTTATGTCCCACCACGCCGTACACCACGTGAGCGCCAACAGCTTCTAGTTTGGCAGCCCAGGCAATGTTGGTTTGCTCATCAAAGCGTGCCAAGAGCTCAACCACGACCGTGACTTCCTTGCCGTTGCGAGCTGCTTCCATCAGGGCATCCATCACCAATGACTGTTCACCTGTGCGGTACACCGTTTGTTTGATGGCTAAAACATTCGGATCTTTGGCGGCCTCTTGGAGTAATTGCAAGACTGGGTCAAAACTCTCATATGGGTGGTGCAACAAAATATCTGAGTTTGATATTTTTTCAAAAATGGTTTCACCCGGGTTGCCAACGATAGATTGTTTTGGGGTGTGAGGCTTGAACTTAAACTTTGGAATATCCACTAAATCAGGGATTTGTACCAAGCGAACCAAATTCACAGGACCGTTCACTCTGTAACAGTCTGAATCTTTCAATTTCTCTACTTTTTGTAAATATTCCTGAAGTTCAGGCGGCATCTCGGCCGTGATCTCTAGGCGAACAGCGTCGCCCAAGTGACGGGTTGGTAATTCGCCTTGAAGGGCAGAGCGCAAATCAGTGATGTCATCTTCAGAAACAAATAAATCAGAGTTACGGGTCACTCTGAATTGGTGACAACCAGTCACTGTCATGCCTTTGAATAAATCAGGAACAAAGGCTTGAATAAAAGAAGAGAGCAGTACAAAACCGTTAGGGCCTGTGCCCAAATGCTCTGGCAAAGACACCACTCGAGGCAGAGACCTTGGTGCTTGCACGACTGCTAATTTTGGCTTTCTGCCAAAAGAATCTTTACCCTCTAAAGTCACTAAAAAGTTCAAGCTTTTGTTGATGACTTTCGGAAATGGATGTGCAGGATCTAAAGCGATAGGGGTGAGTAGTGGTACCAACTCTTTATCAAAAAATATTTTCGCCCAACGTTTAATCTCAGGCGTCCAGTCTGTGCTTGGAAAAAACTTGACCCCAGCTTTGTCTAATTTCGGAAGAATGTCTTCTTGAAGTAAGCTGAATTTTCTGGCAACCAAGGCATGAGCATGTTTGGTGATGATGTCATATGCCCTTTTAATCTGTAAGCCATCGGGTGTGAGGTTCTTTGGATTACTTTTGAGTTGTTCTTTGATGCCAGACATTCTGATCTCAAAGAACTCATCCATATTGGATGAAACAATACAGATAAAACGTAAACGTTCTAAAAGGGGTGTTTTCGGATCTTCAGCTTGTGCCAGTACCCTTGAATTAAACTCTAGTGCACCTAACTCTCTATTGAGTAATGCGATTTGAGAGGTGGGGCTTGGTTTGGTGCTGGAAGCGGGACTGATTGTTTGCATATTTACCATTTTGACAAAGCTCTATGTCAAAAATATGACAAATTGATCAATCAATTTTGTCATCACCATGTCATATTAGAGTCATAATCTACATGGTAAATAAATAAAAGAAGATGAAGTGAGCTCGAACCATTCCAATTCTCCTAATGCCTCAAAAGAATTAGTCGCGGCAGTCGATTTAGGCTCAAACAGTTTTCGCATGGTGATCGCCAAGGTCATCCATTCTGCTTCTGGCACTCAATTACAACCCATTGATACTTTAAGAGAATCAGTGAGGATGGCGTCTGGTCTTAGTGAAGATAAGAAGCTGGACCAAAAGTCGATCCAAAGAGGTTTGGCAGCAATCCATCGCTTTGGAGACCGTCTGCGAGGTTTTAATGCTAAGCAAGTTCGAGCCGTGGCAACAAATACCCTGAGAGTTGCACGGAATGCTGATGAGTTCATTCGTGAGGCTGAAAAACTTTTGGGTTTTCCTATCGAGGTAGTGAAGGGCCGAGAAGAGGCACGTTTGATCTATATCGGCGCTTCACATGATGCGCCTGCCTGTGATGAAAAAAGATTTGTACTTGATATCGGTGGTGGTTCGACAGAATTCATCATCGGCGATGGGTATGAACCGAAACTTCTAGAATCTTTGTACATTGGCTGCGTTTCTTATAGCCAGAACTTTTTCCCAGGTGGTCTGGTTGATGCCCATTGCTTCAAGCAAGCTGAGCTATCAGCGCGCAGGGAGATTGAAGCCATCACCGCTCAATTCTTAAAGTCAGGCTGGAAGCAGTCTATAGGCTCATCTGGAACAGCCCGAGCCATTGCAGAGCTGATCGCACAAAATGGCTTTAATGGTCCGCCCCATGAACTGCCAGTAGATGACATGGGTGGCTTGATCACCAAAGAAGGTTTGTTGGCCCTTAAAAAATCCTTGATTGAATCTGAATACATTGATCGATCTCGCTTATTGGGTCTAAAAAGTGATCGTCGACCAGTGCTACCAGGAGGTTTAGCCATCATGTTGGCAGCCTTTGAAGAGCTTGGTATTGAGCGCATGGAAGTGACTGAGGCGGCACTGCGCTTAGGCGTTCTTTATGACCTGATTGGCCGATCTCAGCATCACGATATGAGATTTGTCACTGTTGAGCAATTCATGCAGCGCTATGGCGTTGATCGCCAGCAAGCTCAGAGGGTGAGTAAAACCGCTCTTCATTTTTTAAATCAATTTCCTGAGCCCAAACATGAGAACCGCAAAGACAATGAGCAAATTCTTGCGTGGGCTGCAAAGTTGCACGAGATTGGCTTAAGCATCACGCACAATGGTTATCACAAGCACTCGGCATACATTGCCACCCATGCTGATATGCCAGGCTTTTCAAAGCTGGATCAAGCAAGGCTAGCGGCGCTGTTATTGGGCCATACGGGCAAGCTTGGAAAAATATCTGTGACCTCGAATTACATTGATTGGCGCATGCTATTTAGCTTGCGCTTGGCCCATGTACTTTGCCGCCGCAGAACTGATGAAGATATTTCTGAAGTTGTTGTGAAAGAGCGAGACAGCGGCTTTCTGGTCAGAATTTCTAAAGAGTGGACCAAAAAGAACCCGCTCACACAATTTGGCCTAGAAAAAGAATCGGCCGATTGGAAAAAAATCGGCCGCGAACTCACTATTGAAATAGTTTGATCAATCGATTCCCATCGATTGATCAAAGACAGCTTAGTTATTACCTAAAAAATGCTTGGCGTATCTTGGATGAATGTCATCCAGTCTTAGCATGGTCAAAAAGTCAGCTGTGTTGAAGTCTGGATCCCAGGCTGGATTACCGCAAACTTTGGCACCCAATCTCAAGTAACCCTTGATCAACGCAGGTGGATCTACTTCTAAGTTGCTGTTCAATTCCTCAATTGGAAGAGCTAGGCGAGGGAACACGCGGTATTCAATGTCAGATAGATGTTGCTCATTATTTAACATCTTGGCTAAGCTGGCCGCGTAATGGCCACCATCACCCATTTGAACACTTGCACAACCCAACATCACCTCGTATTCATTCTTCTTCATGTACTGGCCAAGACCGCTCCATAGCGCCATGATGACGCCACCAGAACGATAGTCACGGTGAACGCATGAACGACCCACTTCAACAATCTTGTGGCGCAAATGTCTTAAGCGAGTTAAATCAAACTCTGAATCTGAGTACAAGCAACCCATTTGCTTTGCTTGGTGTGGCGGTAAAGCTCTGTATGTGCCAATCACCTTGAGAGTTTCATTATCACGAACAATCAAGTGATCGCAGAAGCTGTCAAAAATATCAACGTCTAAACCTTCTTTTGAAGGTTTTAGGTTAGCACCCATCTCTTCGGCAAACACTTTGTAACGCAGACGCTGTGCTTCTTTCACTTCATCTTGATGTCTTGCCCAGCTAACACTGATTGGGGCTGATTTGCTGGTTTGAACAGCAGGAGCTTCAATTTTTTTATTGGCTTTCACGCCGCTTGAATTCTGCTGAATGCGTGTGATTTTTTCTTTGATGATCTGGTGAATAGGGGCAATTCTCTCAGACATGGTTTTCTTAACATTGTTTTTAAGAAAGGTATCTGCTATTGAAGATAAAGGATTCGGTAAGTCTCTCATTTGTTTGCCTACTATTCGTTAATATGACACCAATTTATTGTTCTTATATGTCAAGCTAATGACGGAGATTTGACAGTTGTATGAATTTCTATCGGTCTTAAGTACCTAACAAATTGATTGCTGGCCACTTGCCAAGAAAACTTCTCAGCATGAGCTCTGGCGACTTCACGTGGAATATTCAGAGCCTCAAGGCACGCTTCGCGCAAATCATTGTTCATAGCACCTGATTGAGAGTCGCCAATCACATCAATCGGCCCAGTCACTGGATAAGCAGCTACTGGCGTTCCACAGGCCATGGCTTCAAGAAGTACCAAGCCAAAGGTATCGGTTTTGCTTGGGAACACGAATACGTCTGCTGCTGCGTAAACCTTGGCTAACTTTTCTTGTTGTAAAACGCCTAAGTAATGAACTTCTGGATACTTTGCTTTTAAGCTGTTGAGGGCAGGACCATCGCCGACCACCCATTTAGATCCTGGTAATTTAAGTTCTAAAAATGCTTCAATGTTCTTTTCTACCGCCACGCGACCAACATACAAAAAGATTGGGTGAGCGGAATTCAGTTCTTTTGATTCTTGTACTTTGAAGATGTCTAGATCAACGCCTCTGGTCCAAAGAACCACATTTTTAAAACCATAAGACTCTAGATCATCAATCACCACCTGAGCGGGAGCCATCACTGCCAATGATGGATCATGAAACCAACGCAAAAATTTATACGTTAATGCCAAAGGAATGCCTGTGCGGGCTTTGACATACTCCGGAAAGCGCGTGTGATAAGCCGTTGAAAATGGCAGCTTGTGTTTTAGCGCATACGCTCTTGCAGCAATGCCCAAAGGGCCTTCGGTCGCAATATGAATCGCGTCCGGCGCAAAGGCTTCCATTTTCTGGCGAACCTTTTTACTTGGAAATAAAGATAAAGAAATGTCTGGATAAGTAGGGCAAGGGATTGTTTTGAAATCCAGTGGGGTGATCATGTCGATCGT